>ENA-OQIC01000959-OQIC01000959.1-human-gut-metagenome-genome-assembly--contig:-NODE-959-length-11087-cov-1.519708_pt1 | contig 11087 bp, 12 predicted proteins | sample MGYA00242572_ERZ504736 | MGnify/ENA primary metagenome ERZ504736 (study PRJEB26092, sample SAMD00036201) | human gut metagenome | host: Homo sapiens | study: EMG produced TPA metagenomics assembly of... | reverse complement strand
GTCGTGGAACCGATTGCATTGGACAGCGAAGATGGCCTGGCCATCATGCGTCACTCCGCAACCCACGTTATGGCACAGGCCGTGCAGGAGATCCGTCCTGATGCCAAGCTCGGCGTCGGCCCGGTCATCAAAGACGGTTTCTATTACGATTTCGATGTCGAGACTCCGTTCACTCCTGACGATCTTAAAGAGATCGAAAAGCGCATGCAGCGCATTATCAAGTCCTCCCAGTCCTTCCGCCGCCGCGTGGTGACCGAAGAGGAGGCTCTGGCAGAAGAGTCCGATCAGCCGTACAAGATTGAACTCATCAAAGACAAGGAAGCCCACCTCGATCCAGAAGCCGCCACCGAAATCAGCGGCAAGGAACTGAGCTTCTACGACAACGTCGACCGTGACGGCAATGTGGTGTGGAAGGATCTGTGCCGCGGACCACACCTGCCGAACACTCGCTATATCAAGGCGTTCAAGATCGAGCGTTCTGCAGCCGCATACTGGCGCGGAAGCGAAGCCAATCCGATGCTGCAGCGCATCTATGGCGCGGCTTTCGCCACTAAGGAGGACCTCAAGGCATATCAAACCCGCCTTGAGGAGGCCGCCAAGCGTGACCACCGCAAGCTCGGCGCGGAAATGGATCTGTTCTCCTTCCCGGACGAGATCGGTCCGGGCTTGGCTGTGTTCCATCCGAAGGGCGCCGCTGTGATCAACGCGATGGAGGATTACTCCCGCGAAATGCATCGCAAGCACCACTACAGCTTCGTGCAGACTCCGCACATCACCAAGGGCGGTCTGTATGAGACTTCCGGCCACCTGCATTGGTACAAGGATGGCATGTATCCGGCAATGCGTTTGGACGAGGAAAAGGATGAGAACGGCAACGTCGTCAAGCAGGGCTTCGACTACTACCTGAAGCCGATGAACTGCCCGATGCACAATCTGATCTTCAAATCCCGTCAGCGTTCCTACCGTGAGTTGCCGTTGCGTCTGTTTGAATTCGGCACGGTGTACCGCTACGAAAAGTCCGGCGAAGTGCATGGTCTGACCCGTGTGCGCGGCTTGACTCAAGACGATTCCCACATCTACTGCACCCGCGAGCAGATGAAGGACGAGCTGAAGAACCTGCTGACCTTCGTGCTTGGTCTGTTGAAGGACTTTGGTTTGGACGACTTCTATCTGGAGCTGTCCACCAAGATCCGCACAAGTACGTCGCTCCGACGAAATCTGGGAAGAGGCCACCAATACGTTGGCTGAAGTCGCCAAGGAATCCGGACTTGAACTGGTTGACGATCCATGCGGCGCAGTTCTATGGTCCGAAGATCTCCGTGCAGGCTCGCGATGCCATCGGCCGTACGTGGCAGGTGTCCACCATCCAGCTTGACTTCAACCTTCCGGAACGTTTCGGCTTGGAGTACATCGCTGCCGATGGCACCCACCAGCGTCCGGTGATGATTCACCGTGCACTGTTCGGCTCCATTGAGCGTTTCTTCGCCGTGTTGCTGGAGCATTATGCCGGTGCTTTCCCGGCGTGGCTCGCTCCTGTCCAGGTGCTTGGCGTGCCCGTTGCCGACGAATTCGCCCCACACCTGCAGCAGTTCATTGCCAGCTTGGAAGAGGAGACGGTTCGTTGCGAAATCGACATGTCCGATGATCGTTTCGGCAAGAAGATCCGTAACGCTTCCAAGTCGAAGGTGCCGTTCATCCTCATCGTCGGCGAGGAAGACATGAACAACAACGCGGTGAGCTTCCGCTTCCGTGACGGCAGCCAGCTCAACGGTGTGCCGGTCGATGAGGCCAAGGCGCAGATCATGACCGTGCTGAAGAAGCGCGTTCAGGTCAACAACGTCGACGATTTCAAGGCCGCCATCGCAGACTGATCTGATTCGTTCACGTTCGGTCGCATACGGTTATGAATTATGGGGGCGTGCAAGCATCACATACTGACGCTTGCACGCCCTTTTGCTTTCCGAAGAACAGGAATTCGCATGTTAGAACATCTCCGTGCACCATTCAAAAGACTTATCGAGCCATTCGCCAAGGCACTGGTATCCCTTGGCCTGACAGCGAATGCGGTGACGGTTATTGGCGCTATTGGAACCATTGTGGTGGCTTTCGCCACTGGCATTACGGGATGGTTGTTCGCCGGAGCGGTGGTGCTGACGTTGCTGGTGCTCGCCGATTCCCTGGATGGCTCAATTGCGGCACTGACCACGGGAGGCACCCAATTCGGTGCTTTTTTGGATTCCACATTGGATCGTATCGCTGATTGGGCATTGCTTGCCGGAGTGGTCATCTTCTTCATCCTGCATGCCGATTGGTGGTATGACATCAACCGGTCAAGCCCGGATTGCATTAGTTGGATTGGTATCGCCGCAGCCATGGTGTCGATGATGACGTCGTTCGTGACGTCGTATGCGCGCGCCCGTGCCGAATCCGTCGGTTTCGAAGTGAAAACGGCATTGCAACGCGTGCCGACAGATTGGTCATCATTCTGGTGGGCATGGCGATTACCGGGCTCACGCACCAAGGGTTATGGCTGGCCATCGCCATGGTATTGCTTGCGGTTTTGGGACTCATTACCGTATTCCAACGCATTCTTGAGGCTCGTTGCCAGATGGCCGTCGGTCATAAGACGTAATCAGTTGTGAACCGGCTGCATGAAACGGCCGTTGACGCGCCTGACATACGTATGTCGGGCGCTTTGTCTTAGAACCGCTTTAGAATCGTTTCGTTTGAAACATCCGCAACCTGCCTAGGAGCATTATGTCAGGTCATTCCAAGTGGCGACCACCAAGCACAAGAAGGCCGCCATCGACGCAAAGCGTGGCAAGCTGTTCGCCCAAGCTGATCAAGAACATCGAGATCGCAGCACGTATGGGTGGTGGCGATCCTGACGGCAACCCGTCCCTGTACGACGCCATCTACAAGGCCAAGAAGGCTTCCATGCCTGCCGATAACATCAAGCGCGCAGTTAAGCGTGGCTCTGGTGAAGAAGCCGGCGGTGCCAACTATGAAGATATCGTCTATGAGGGTTACGCTCCCGCAGCGTCGGTCTGATCATTGAATGCCTTACCGATAACCGTAACCGTGCGGCCGCCGAAGTGCGTTCCACCCTGACCAAGGGCAATGGCTCTTTGGCTACCTCCGGTTCCGTGAGCTTCAACTTCGAGCGCAAGGGCCAGATCATCGTTCCGGCCGAGGGCGTCGATTTTGATGATCTGTTTGAGAAGGCCGCAGAAGCTGGCGCTGAAGATGTTACGGACGACGGCGACGTGTTCACTGTCGTCACCGGTCCGTCCGAGATGATCGACGTTCGTAAGGCCCTTCAGGACGCTGGATTCGATTATGATTCCGCTGATCTGGTCATGATGCCGAAGAACGAGGTCGAATTGACTCTCGAAGATGCCCAGAAGGTGTCCAAGCTGATCGACAACCTCGATGATCTGGACGACGTGCAGAACATCTACTCCAACTGGACCGCCTCTGACGAGGTCATGGTTCAGCTTGACGAGGAGTAATCAAGCGTGATTATTCTTGGCGTCGACCCCGGGCTGACTCGCTGCGGGGTCGGCGTGATCGAAGCCGGCGCATACCGCCGGCTTTCTTTTATTCATGTGGACGTGGTACGTTCCGATCCGAAAATGTCGCAGGACTTACGTCTGTTAGCCATCTATAACGGTTTGGTGGAAAAGATCGAACGGTTCGCACCGGATACGGTGTCCATCGAGCGTGTGTTTGCACAGGAGAATCGCAACACCGTACTGGGGACTGCACAGGCCGCCGGACTGGCCATGCTGGCTGCGGCCCAGAGGGGCATTCCCGTCGCCTTGCATACGCCCACTGAATCAAAAATGGCGATTACCGGCAACGGCAAGGCCGAAAAGATTCAGATGGAACGCATGGTCGCCCGTATTCTGGGGCTCAATACCTTGCCTAAGCCGCCGATGCCGCCGATGCGTTGGCTATAGCGATTTGTCATGCGCTTCGCCCCGCAGGCGCGTTACAGGGGGGAGAGCGTGAACAACACTTGACCGATGCACAGCGTCAATGGGCTCTGGCCTCACAGAAGGCGGCGCGACAACGCGGCGTCCGTAGGGGAATGTAGACTATCGAACAGATGTTCTACAGTGTATGCGGGAGGTGACGGCATGATAGGCATGTTGCATGGCCAGGTCGATTTCATTGACGCCGCTTCGGCGATTATTGAGGTCGGGGGAGTGGGATATGAGACCCGTATGCCTTCGGCGGATTTGGCGTCCATGCACGCTGGGCAGACGGTGAAGGTATACACGTCATTGAATGTTTCGCAGGATGCGATTACATTGTATGGGTTTTCCTCGCTTGCTTCGAAACGCATGTTTTTGCAATTACAGAAGGTCAGCGGAATTGGTCCGAAAGTCGCGCTTTCCTTGCTTTCGACGTTGCCTCCGGAACGTTTGGCGAAAGCTGTGGCGGACGGGGATGCCACCGCGCTGGCGAAGGCGCCTGGTCTAGGCAAGAAGGTGCGCAGAAGATTATTCTCGAACTCAAGGGGTCCATCGATCTCAGTCAGGATCGAGGGGGCTTCCAAAGAGGTTCGTTCTGCGGAAGATGCCGGTTCGGAACAGGTCGTGGAAGGTCTGATGTCACTAGGGTGGCGTCAGCAGGATGCCTTGCATGCCGTGCAGACAGTCTGCGAGAGCAATCATATCAATGTTCCATTGAGGGACGATGATGTGCCCCGCGTGCTCAAACTTGCATTGGCTTCTCTTGACCGAGGTAGGTGAAACGCATCATCATGACGAACGACGTCGCATTCGAACAGTCGAATACCGGTGCCAATGAGGAATCGCTTCGCATGGTTTCCGCGTCACCTGTCGGCAACGAGCCGGTAAGCGATGAGGAACTGCGTCCTCACGTCCTCGATGGTTTTATTGGACAGCCAAGACTCAAGGCGCAATTGCAGCTGTTTTTGGATGCTGCCCCGTAAACGTGACGTTCCCCCTGACACATCCTGCTGGCGGGGCCTCCGGGCTTGGGAAAAACCACGTTGGCCATGATTGTAGCCAACGAGCTGGAGTGCCGATTCGAGTCACTTCCGGACCTGCTATCCAGCATGCTGGTGATTTGGCCTCGATTCTAAGCTCCCTTGACGCAGGGGAGGTGCTGTTCATCGACGAGATCCACCGCCTTCCACGAGCGGCCGAGGAGCTGCTGTATATCGCCATGGAGGATTTCCGTGTTGATGTGATGGTGGGCAAAGGGCCGGGTGCTTCCTCCATTCCCCTTACTTTGCCGAGATTCACGGTGATTGGCGCCACCACTCGCGAAGGCATGCTGCCATCACCGTTGAGGGCTCGTTTTGGTTTTACCGCGCATCTTGACTTTTATCCGCATGAGGAGCTTGAAAAGCTCATCGAACGATCCTCTTCGGTGCTGGGCATCAGTCTCGAAGAGGGAGCGGCCCATCAGCTTGCCATGCGTTCAAGGGGCACGCCGCGTATCGCCAACCGATTGCTTCGCCGCGTAAGGGATTGGGCCATTGTGCACGATTTAGAAACTGTGCATCCGGACGATGTCAAGGAGGCGTTGGCACTGTACCAGATTGATACCGAGGGCTTGGATCGTTTGGATATTGCGGTATTGAAAGCCATTGTCACCAATTTCAACGGCGGTCCGGTCGGTCTGAACAACCTGTCGGCCATGGTCGGTGAGGAATCGGAGACCGTGGAAACGGTGTGCGAGCCGTATCTGGTCCGAGAAGGATTCCTTGTGCGCACCCCGAAAGGGCGTGTGGCGACGCGCAAGGCATGGGATCATCTCGGCTTGACTTCTGACGAATCTCAGGTTGATGTCAGCAAGCTAGCTTAGACTCGGTGTTCTGGACATAGAGTCCTGTTCGAGCGTCCATCCCAAGGAGTTGTGCTTTGGATTACATGTTTCTTATCGTCATCATTGTCGTCATGTTTGGCATGATGTTCTGGCAGTCCAAGAAGGCTAAGCAGCAGCAGGCCGAGCGTCAGGATTTCCGTGCCAACCTGCAGCCGGGCACTGAGGTCATCACCATTGGTGGTGTGATCGGCAAGGTTGTTTCCGTCGATACCGAATACGAGGAGATCGTCATCGATTCCGAAGGCTCTCAGATTCGTTTCGGTTTCAACGCCATCAGCCGCGAATACGTGCGTCCTGCGTACGTACACGACGATGAGGTCGATGAAAACGGTAATCCTCTTTCCACCGATTCCACAGACGAAGATCAGGCTGCTCAGGAGCCGATTGAAGGCGAAATCGAAGCGGCGCAGACTGAGACCGAGCAGAAGAACAGCTGACAAGCTCATTAAGGCATCGGCGAAAATCTCATTTTTGAGGTTTTCGCCGATTTTATTCCTGACGGAAACCTATAATGCAAAGTGCCGTAGCACTACAAAAGAAGGACAATACAGTCATGGCATCGTCGGATATTACCGTTTCCGGTCTTAGCAAGATTGGAAACGAAAACGCCGAGTACCTTGTTTCAAAGATTCGCACCATTCCGGGATTCCCCAAGGAAGGTATTCTTTTTCGTGATTTCATGCCTGTTCTGGCAGATGCGCGTGCCTTCGGATTGCTACTTGACGCACTCGAAGCCGCGTTGCCGGTCGCTGCCGATGAATTCGATATCATCGCAGGTTTGGAAGCCCGCGGATTCCTTTTTGGTCCTGCGTTGGCAGCGCGCCTGGGCAAGGGCTTCATCGCAGTGCGCAAGGCTGGCAAGCTTCCTCCGGAAACCGTTAGCGAAAGCTATGACCTTGAATATGGGCAGGCCACCGTCGAAATCGAGACGAATATCGTGCATGAGGGATCTCGTGTGCTTGTCGTTGATGATCTGATTGCCACTGGAGGAACAGCGCGTGCGGCTGCTTCGTTGATCGAAAAGTGTGGCGGCACGGTGGCAGGTTTCAGCTTCGTCATGGAGCTTGTCGGCATTGGTGGCATGGCATCGCTGGGAGACTGCCCGACAAGTTCACTGATCACCATGCCTGCGTGAGTTAAGTACATTCTTCGTAAATAACCAATAGCATCAAGGGAAAAGAATCCATGGATCTCTATGAGTACCAGGCTAGGGAACTGCTTGAAGAGCAGGGTATTCCAACGCCTAAGGCAGTGTTCGCGCAGAACTCTCACGAAGTGGCTGAGGCTGCCGAGCAGATTGGCTACCCCAACGTGATTAAGGCTCAGGTGAAGATTGGCCACCGCGGTCAGGCTGGTGGCGTCAAGCTGGCGAAGAATCGTGATGAGGCCATTCTTGCATCCGAAGACATCCTGCCGATGACCATTCACAAGCACAAGGTCAGCGGCGTGTTGGTGGCCGAGGCAAAGAACATTCTTCACGAGTATTATGTCTCTATTTCCGTGGATCGTTCGTCTCGCGATTTTGACGTGCTCGCTACTGCGAATGGTGGAACCGAGGTCGAGGAGATCGCCAAGGAACACCCGGAATCTGTGAAGCGTCTGCATATCGACGCTCTGGAGGATTTCGATATCGAGGCTGCGACCAAGATGGCGGAAAGCATTGGCTTCTATCATGCCGACGTCAACCAGGCAGCACAGATTCTGCTGAAGATGTGGCAGTGCTTCAAAGAGAACGACGCCACGCTTGTGGAAATCAATCCGCTTGCCAAGATCGGCGATCCGGATGACGAGTCTTCCAAGACATTGTGCGCCCTGGACGCCAAGATTTCTTTAGATGACAATGCTGCGTTCCGTCATGATGGCTGGAAGCGCTTCGCTGACCCAGTGCATGTGGATCCGTTTGAGCAGAAGGCGCGAGAGCATGGTCTGCACTATGTGCACCTTCAGGGTTCCGTCGGTGTCATTGGCAACGGTGCTGGTTTGGTGATGAGCTCACTTGACGCGGTTTCCGGAGCTGGAGAAGATCAGGGCACCAATGTCAAACCGGCAAACTTCCTTGATATCGGTGGTGGTGCGTCCGCCGAAGTGATGTGCGGCAGTTTGGAGATCGTGCTGTCCGACCCGCAAGTCGAATCGGTGTTGATCAACGTGTACGGTGGCATCACATCCTGCGAGCAAGTTGCCAAGGCATTCTGGAAGCCTTGACAAGCTTGGCAGTTCCAAGCCTCTGGTAGTCCGTTTCGACGGCAACGCGGCGGCAGAAGGTCTACATATTCTGGCTCAGGCCGATCGTGTCAATCTGCATGTTGCACAGACCATGGAAGAAGCCGCACAGCAGGCCGCGCGTCTTGCGGCCAATGGCAAGGAGGTTCGCTGAAATGACGCTTTTCATTGAGGATGGCGCACCTGTCATCGTGCAGGGTATGACCGGACATCAGGCATGACCCATACCGCCCGCATGCTGAAGGCCGGCACCAATATCGTCGGCGGCGTCAACGCCCGCAAGGCCGGCCAGGAAGTCAATTTCCCAGCGGCCAAAGACGGCGAGGATGTTACGTTGCGTGTGTTCGGCAATTGCGCCGAAGCCGTGGAAGTCACCGGCGCCCAAGCGAGCGTCGTGTTCGTGCCGCCGCGTTTCGCCAAGGATGCCGTGGTCGAAGCCATTGAAGCCGGCATCAAGCTGATTGTTGTCATCACCGAAGGCATTCCTGTTGCCGATAGCGCGTACTTTGTTGAACTCGCATTGCGCAAGGATGTGCGTATTGTCGGTCCGAACTGCCCTGGTCTGCTTACCCTGCCTTCTACGGAAGGTGTGAATGGTTGCAATCTTGGCATTATTCCGGACGGCATCGTCTCCGTGGACTTTGGGTTGGTGTCTAAGTCCGGTACGCTCACCTATCAACTGATGGGAGAGTTGTCTGACATTGGTTTTACCGCATGTTTGGGTGCTGGCGGAGACCCTATCGTCGGCACTACGTTGCAGGAGGCGCTTGAGGCGTTTGAAAACGATGATGCCACCAAGGCTGTCGTGATGATCGGTGAAATCGGCGGTAGTGCCGAACAGGATGCGGCCAAGTGGGCATCCGAGCATATGACCAAGCCGGTTGTCGCCTATATTGCAGGCTTCACCGCGCCGGAAGGCAAGCAGATGGGCCACGCTGGTGCCATCGTTTCCGGAGGCAAGGGAACTGCGCAAGATAAGAAGGAAGCGCTCGAAGCCGTGGGTATTCGTGTCGGACGCACTCCGGGGCAGACCGCTGAAATCATGCGCGAGGTGCTCGCTTCCAAGTCGATATGATGGCGAACCTGAAGTATTGGTTGAAGGGGCTTGCCGTGGCGGCATTGTCCATGGTCGTCTATGCCGGTGCCCTAGGCTGCTACATTGCGCTGATGCTTCTGGTTATTTCCATGGAAGAAGGCGGCGACAATCTCTCCGCCTTCTCTGTTTCCTTGACCGAGGCGGTTGTGCTTCTCAGCCAAGGGAACGGTTTCAAAACCGGATCCATCACTTTGACGATTATGCCGTTGCTGCTTACGGTTTTGCTGATCGCTCTTATCGCATCGCTCGCCAAACGCGTCGGAACGAGTCTGTCCGGATGCGTGGCAGGAACCATAGGCTGGGTGTTGATCAATGTGTTCTTCGCCAATAGCCTTGACATCAAACTCGTTGATACGACGGGCGTGGTTGCTGTGAAAACAGCGATCGTCTTTGTACTTGGCTATGCCATTGCCGCGATTCCCGAATCACCACTGACCAAACGAGATTTGGATTGGATCAGCGAGCATGTTTCGTCTCCGGTCCGTAAAACCGTCACCATTGGTGTTGCCTTGGGTGTGCTGTTGATCACGGTCTATCTGGTCATTGGACTGATTGTGGTCTTGTACTGGGCATTCAGCAACCAGTCGGCCATGGTGAAGTTGTATGAGCTATCGGGAATGCAGAACGGTTCTCGCATCCTCACCACGATCGCCATGATCGCTTGGATTCCAAATATCGCGATTTGGGCTATTTCCTGGGTATTCGGGGCCGGTTTTCGATTGGCGATCTAGCGGAATTCACCATGTGGAGCGGTCAGGGGTCGGCATTGCCGTCTCTGCCGATATTCGGTTTGCTTCCTCAAGCGATTGAAACGAATTGGATTCGGATCGCGTTGATGTGCGTTCCTTTGGCTTTAGCTTGTGCCGCGGGCATGGTGGTCATGCTGTTCAACAAGGGCTTTCATATCAGAGTAGGCAACTCCGATCAGCAGATTGATGTCAAGAGGGTAGTGCTTGGCTTTGCCTATCCAGCGGGAGCGTTCTGCATTTCCTGCACCGTTGTATCGGTATGTTCGAGTCTGCTTTTTGCCATCTCCAGTGGAGCGTTGGGCTCAAAACATCTTGAGCACATCGGCGTCGACGTGATTTCATCGACCCGTAAGATTGGACAGCCTACTGCCGTGGGACTGTTTTCGTCATGGCTGCTGACTTTGGTGGCCGTATCCATGTTTTTTGGAATACGCTGGATAGTAAAGCGTGTCCGCGAGAGCAGGAGTGGTGCATCCACTGCGGCTCTTGAATCAGATAATCGTGAGGTCGCAAATGCGGCCCGCACAGTGACCTCAACCATCAATAACAAGGAGGATCAGGGTGACAACAACGAATCGACCGATACGGCGAGCTCTGGTATCGGTCTTCCATAAGGAAGGCATCGAGGTTCTTGCCGAAGCGTTCATCAAGGCCGGCACTGAAGTGGTTTCCACTGGTTCCACTGCGAAGCGTCTTGCGGAACTTGGCGTCAAGGTGACGGAAGTCTCGGAAGTAACCGGCTTTCCGGAGTGCCTTGACGGTCGCGTCAAAACCCTCGACCCGCATATCCACGCGGCATTCTCGCTGACATGACCAATGAGGACCACGCGGCACAGCTGGAAAAGTTCGGCATCAAGCCGTTCGATCTGGTGGTCGTCAACCTGTATCCATTCGCCGATACGGTTCGTTCTGGCGCGGATGAGGCTGCCACCATCGAGAAGATCGACATCGGTGGTCCGTCCATGGTTCGCGGTGCGGCCAAGAACAGCGCCACTGTGGCCATCATCACCGATCCGAACGATTACGCACTGGTAGCTGCGCGCATCGAAAACGGAGAGGGCTTCTCTCTCGAAGAACGTCGTTGGCTGGCCGGCAAGGCGTTCGCCCATACTGCCGCCTACGATGCCACCATTAACGAGTGGACTGCAAAGCAC
>ENA-OQIC01000958-OQIC01000958.1-human-gut-metagenome-genome-assembly--contig:-NODE-958-length-11091-cov-1.804633_pt1 | contig 11091 bp, 13 predicted proteins | sample MGYA00242572_ERZ504736 | MGnify/ENA primary metagenome ERZ504736 (study PRJEB26092, sample SAMD00036201) | human gut metagenome | host: Homo sapiens | study: EMG produced TPA metagenomics assembly of... | reverse complement strand
TGATACACGTTGACCAGCCAGAGAGCGGAAGATGGACTCCGGGTTGTAATCAGAAAGACCCTAGGACATCTGTGAGCGGCGGCAGGCCAGCCGCCCGCCTGTAGTGTCCCCTTTCCCAGAAGAAATACAGGGATAGTTCCGGGGGTGCGAGGCCAAATGCGGAACAGCAAGATAAAAAGAAATCAATGAAGAAGTGTGTCGTTGATATCAGATACCATGCGGCTGTGGGAGACGTACAGCCGTATTCTTGTGGTATTAATCCGTCAACATCAAGGGGAGAGAACAGATGGAAGAAACAAAAAGAAGTGGAATGAGCAAGGATCAATTCTGGAATCTGATTGAAAAGCAAAGGAAGTGTGCGGCATCGATCTGGATGCTTCGGCAGTGTGGATCAAGCAGCAGCTCTTCTATATGACACCGGAGGATGTCCTCCAATTCCACAATCTTGTTTACAGTTACCGGGATGCAGCTTATAAGTATGGCTTATGGACAGCGGCAGGTATTCTGATGGAAACAAGGTGCAGTGATGACAGCTTTTCCGATTTTCGGATGTGGCTGATCGCCCAGGGAAAAGATGTATATCTGAATGCCTTAAAAGATCCGGATTCCCTTTCCGGTGTAACTCCTTATGGATACTGTAGTTTTGAATCATTGGGATATATCTCATCGCAGGTCTACAGTGCCATGAAAGGAAAAAATATTTACCAGGATAGTACAGCCAGAATGCAGATGGAAAGCTATGAGCAGGTGATCCGGGATATTGTGTACCATCCCATGATCGAGTATCCGTTGGAATTGCCAGAAGCATGGTGTTTATCCGAAACTCTGTGAAAGGCATTTGTCCGAGCAGGTAAGGAATGCTCCACAGAAGGTAAGGACATGGAATGTTTCCCGGACGGATATCCGAAGGATGATGGCACGGGGAAATGCTGCCATAAAGAAAATGCAGGAGCAGGGAGCAAAAGCACCGGAAGCAGTCAGATCCGTCCGTAAGGGTACGGTAAGATAAGCTTCCCGGCAAGGAGAAGTAATGTGTTATAAAAATGAATATCAAAAAAGGGCGCATGGCGAAGTGGAAAGAATCTTTCGGGAACTTCTACCGGAAGCCGGGCTTCACGTAAGAGAAGAACAGATCCGTCTCTGCCATGAAATGCTGGATGCCCTTATGAAAAATGAGATCACGCTCTGTGATGCAGGAGTGGGCATTGGAAAAACCTATGCCTATCTGACTGCCTGCATCCTGATGCGGAAATATAGTGTACTGCATTCCGGTTATTCGGGATGTGACAGGCGGCCTGTGGTGGTATCCACTTCCAGCATTGCCTTACAGAAAGCTATCATAGAGGAATATGTTCCTTTTTTATCGGATGTACTGTTAAAAGCAGATCTGCTTCAGGGAGAATTAAAGGCAGTTGTCCGCAAGGGAAAGGAACATTTTGTGTGCGATTACAGGCTGGCCCAAAGACTGGAGGCAGTCCGGGATAAGAATAAAAATCAGGCACAGATGGAGGCATTGAAGTCCCTCCGGCATAACTTTGATTTAGATTCCGTACATAACCTGAGCGGTTTTGACCGCAGGCTGGTGTGCGTACCGAAATTCTGCCCCAGGGAGTGTCCGGGGAAAGCAGGATGCCGTTATCAGAAATATTTGGATGTTTCCAAAAAGAGGAAGTTTTTATACAGATATGCAATCACAATTATCTTCTGGCAGACGCCATGCACCGGATGAATGAATACCGGCCTCTGCTGGCAGATTACAGAGCATTGGTAGTAGATGAAGCACATAAGCTCCCAGAAGCTGCCAGCCAGATGGATGGGAGAAGTATTGGAAGAGAGGATGTGCAGGAAATCTCGTATTTCTTAAACAGGGAGCATAAAAGTTCGGAAGGTAAGAGACTACAGGATTGGTTTAATACACTTTCAATGGAAATCCGTAAGGATCAGGCTGGGATGGGAGATGACATAGCTGGAAAAGAAAATTTCTATTTTCCGGCAAAGTGCCGATCTTCTCTGGAGCAGGTAAGGGGGAATCTCAGTCTTATGCTTAAAAGACTTGCTGGAAATGTTCCTTACTGGATCTTCCGGCGGCTGGAAGAGATGGAAGAGCTGTTCGGCTGGTTTCTGAAGAAGGATACCAGATACATTTTATTTCTTCAGCCAGACGGCAGGGGAGATCCTGTGTTTATGGCTGTTAGCAGAGAGATTCCAAGGTTTCTCCATGATTCCTTATGGGACAGGGGATTTCCCTCGATTCTCACCAGTGGAACTTAAAAGCCGGAAATGGGTTTGTAAGGACCAGACAGATGACCGGGCTGGAAAAGAAAAGCAGAGTCCGGGAGTGTGTAGCAGAATCCCCATTTTGTTACAGAGAGAACTGTCTGCTTTATATTCCTGAGAATTTAAAAGCGACGCTCAAGGGAAGCCGGGAAGAGGCCGAGCAACTTGCAGGCAGATCCGTGATCTGGTGTGTTCCACTTACGGGCATACACTGGTACTGTTTACATCTTATACCCTGATGGGAAATGTGCAGCAGCTTTTGCGGGATCAGATCCCGTTTCCGATGGTGCAGGTATGGAGAAACTCACAGGAAGAAATCGCACGGTTTAAGAAGATGGAAAATGCCGTTCTGTTTGCAGCCGGCTCCTGTTGGGAAGGTGTGGATTTTCCGGGGGATATGGTATCGTCCCTGATCATTGTAAAATTGCCGTTTGCTGTACCGGACCCCATCCATGAAGCACAAAGGGAACAATACCGATCACTGGAATCCTACATTCAAAATGTTGTTGTTCCAGATATGCAGAAGAAACTGCGCCAGGGATTCGGACGGGCGATCCGGACGGAGCAGGACACCTGTGTAGTGTCCATTTTAGACCACCGAGCGGCAAAGAAAGGAAAGGTACCGGGGAGATGTTCTGGACGCCCTGACCAAAGTGCAGATGGCAGAAAAAATCGATGAAGTAGAGGACTTTATCCGAAGCCGGAAAGTGGAGCGTTACTACAGCTGATAACATCCGTGGTGTTGTTGGTTCTGCCCAGATCTGGACAGAAAATAAGACAAAAAGTTTAGTGGTATTTCAGGAGCGGTTTTGACCGAATTGGTGGTATTTGTGATAGCTTTATCGGCATGAGTTGGGTATACTGTGTATAGCGTTAGAGGAAAGGAAGTGAGCAGGAATGAGACGATATGAACTGGAAAAAGAAAGAGAGGGTTCCACCGTTTATTTCTTTATCAGAGATGTGGAAACACTGGATATCGTCCTGCTTCCAACCAAATATCTGATGCACAAGATACGGAGTAAATGTTCACCGAATACGGTGCGGCGCTCCGCACTTGCAATCCTGTACTATCTGGAATACATCCATGGAAAGAAAAAGGAATTGACAGACGTATATCAAATGCCTTATGTTGAACAGACAAATCACTTTGTGGAATTTTTATACTGGCTGAAAGCGGGAAGCATACCAGAGATAAAAATCACAGATCTCCAAACAATGGAACCTGCAACGCATACTTAAGAGATGTGTTCAGGTTCTATCTTTTTATAGAAGAAGAGTACCAGCAGTTCGGGGAGCTGAAAGTCCTGTCCTATAATTATTTTGTAGCCGTGGATGCAGTAGGCGTAAAGAAAAGCATACGATCAAAGAGTTTCAAAGGCTATTTAAAAGAGGAAGAGCATAAGGCGAGAGCAGCAAAGAAAGATGAAATTGTGGAAATCTTGAAAGCGTGTACCAATATAAGAGATCGGCTTCTCATGCTGCTTCTGGCAGAGACAGGCTACCGAATCGGTGAGATCTTAGGAATTGATTACAGTAAGGACATTGATTATCAGAACCACATAATCCGGGTATATTTCCGTGAGGACAATGAAAATGGCGCGAGAGCAAAGAATGCAGAATACCGAAGTGCGAAGATCAGCAAAGATACCTTCGGCTTTTTAAATCTGTATATCGCAGAGTACCGAAAACTACTTCAGCACCAGACAAGCCTGTTTGTGAATATTTCCGGGGATAATATCGGAAAACCAATGAACGTGGAAGCAGTATACTCCATGCTAAAAAGAATGGATAAGAAAACAGGGATTAAGATCACGCCTCATATGCTCCGGCATTACTTTGGAAATGAGCGGAGAAAAGCAGGATGGTCGCTGGAACTGATACAGCTGGCCTATGGACACCGCCACATCCAGACAACCATCAATTATCTGGACATTGTGGATGATGAACTGCTGGATGCCAGCCAGGAATTCTACGAGAAACACTCCTCCCTGTATGGGATTGAGGAATTGCTATAGGAGGTGGTTTTTATGCCTGCGTTTTTACAGTCTTTTATAGAGGCAGAACAAGAACGGAGCAGGCGGATTGAGCAGCTACGAAAAGAAATCCGGGAGTTTGCAAAAGAGGAAGCAGGAAGTTCCATTACAGAACAGATTCTGCTGTTTCTGGCAGATGAGATGGTAGAACATCTTTCGGAAATAGATTATGAACTGCGAATGAAATTTGAATTATACATAACACCGCTGATAAAGCGAAATTACATTTACCGATATACCGGAACGTTCGACCGGATACGGCAGGCGTACATCCGGGAACGGATGAAAACTCCGGCTGGACAGAGGGAATGTGAATGGAAATATAAAAATGAAATACTTTTGTTCCATACCACTCAGATCCTGTAATCGTAAAGAGTGTGGAAACGGTACGGTGTCGGAGCAACATGGTCTGGAATTTTAAAGCGGCAGCCAGTGAGAAACTGAAACGTCAGATTTTTACCGTGCTGGAATATATTCTGAAGAATTATGAAATTTCCAGACTGAGGGAATATAAACTGACCGGGCTACAGCTTTTTTACGAATTTTGCATCCGGGAGCAGATTACAGATATCCAGCTTCTGGAGCTGGAACAGGAAACAGCATTTCAGGACTACCTGAAGCAGAAAAGTCGAGAAAGAGCAACGGCGAAAACGACTGAAGAGCATTGTGGAAACTGCCCGTAAAGTGATTTTTATAGAAGCTGATGAAACAAGATGGGATGCTACCATCTGGTATTTAGAGCGATTTCGTATTGCCAAAGAAAGAATAAACCAGAGTGACAGTATAGAAAAAATATCATTTCAGGAAGTTCTACAGCCCAAGAATCGATGCTGCTTCAGGAATATATGAAGTACGAAATTGGAATCGGAGAACTGGCGCTCAGTACGGTGTACGAAAGATTCCGAACCATTCGAAATTTTTGCAGGAGATCAGCGAACTGGAAGTTACCAAGTGTGATGCCAGCCTGATTGATGTATATTTAAAGAATTTGCAGAATGGTGCTATGGGAGCAAAGACATTTAATACCAATGTTTCGGGAATACAGTTTTTTATGAAATTTCTGGAAGTAAAGGGGTATATAAAAAAGGTTCCGTTTTATGCATCGTATTACTTGGAAAAACAGATCCCAGTCCACCATGACAGAAGTGTGGAAGAGGATGTGTATATGGAAATTATCCAAAACCTCTCACAGTTTCCTGAACACCTGAGAATGATGTTTTTACATCTCTGGTGTGTGGGACTCCGGATCAGTGAGGTCTGCACCTTAAAAGGGGATGCGTATTATATCCAGAATGGTGACTGCTGGATGAAGGTCTACCAGGTGAAAATGAAAAATTATAAAAGGGTTCCCATTCCGGTAACATTGTATCGTCTGATGCAGGTTTATCTGAAAAAGCACCCTACCGAAAAAGAAGCATACATTTTTCGGAATCGGAAAGGTGGAGCATTTTCCAAAAGCACCTTCATGGGGCAGATGAAAAAATACTGCTCCCAGATAGGCATACAGAATGGAGAATATATTTTTAAGTCTCATGATTACCGACATACCGTAGCAACCAATTTTTATGAGCATGGCGTATCAATCCAAAGCATCCGGGACTATCTGGGACATACGTTTGAGGAAATGACCATGCAGTATATAGATTATATGCCAAGAAAAATTGCTAAAGAAAATGACGCATACTTTGAGGAAGAGGAAAACAGCCTGCTTGCCTGTATGCAGAAAGGAGAGAAGCATGGATAATAAACTGAAATTCCAACAACTGGAATGTTATAAGCTGGCTACCGATGAGCAAAAGGAAAAGCTGAATAAGGAACAATATTTTGATCTGGATAAACTGCCGGGAAACCAGCTTCAGACAGAATTTGTCGAATACATTTACTACCGTGGAACGCAGGTATCCATCCTGACCATAAAAAGGGAAAGGCATTATTTTAACAGCTTATGTGAATTTTTTCAGAAGTCATCCCATCAGGAAAACAGCCTGCTTGACAGAGAAAAAGACTTCTGGATAAAGCAGTTGAAAATGTGGATGATACAAAACGGTAGGGCTTTGACGAAGCATAAAGTGACGAACATTCAGACTGAATCGGTGGAAAAAGCTGCCCTGATCCGGTATTTTGAAAGCCTTCTGGAATTTACACTGGACCGATCAGAAACTAATGAGCTGGCAAAGGATATCTGGCATCTGGAAAGGCTTCCGCTTATCCTGCGGACAAATCCGATTGTCAACCATAAGACACTAAATTTCAGAGGAATCCGGCAACCAGATATTCGGGAAGAAGTAAAAAAAGCAATTTACCATCATCTGAAAACCGAAGCCCTTGGCAGTATAAAACGTGAACTGTCCGCAATGAATAAATTTTCAAAGTATTTGGATGAAAAGCATTCCAAGATCAGCACCTGCGAAGAGATTGACCGAGAGATCATAGAACAATTTTTAATTAACATCAAGGTAGAATCAAACGGAGGGAATGGCATCCGGGATGACCTGCTAAAGCTTCGAAATGTGCTGGAAACAATCGGAAAAATTTATGATTTTCCACATCTTACAAAACTGTTTTTAAAATCTGATTTTCCGCCAGAACGGAAAGCAGAATTCAAATCTTATTCGGACAGTGAGCTGAAAAGACTGAATGCCCAGATTGTAAAAATGGAAGAGCAGATAGCAAGGGCAATGATTATACACCAGATGTTAGGAACCAGAATTTCCGATACGCTGACCTTACGGAAAGACTGCCTTTATAAGAATGGGAGTCAGGATATGATTGTCATATATCAGCCCAAAACCAGAAGATATGAAAAGCCGATTAGCCAGGAACTGGCACAGCTGATTGGAAAGGCAGTCAGTTATGCAAATGAGCATTATCCTGAAAGCATTTATATTTTTGCAGCCGAGAACAAACCGGAGAAACCAATCAGCTACCGAACCTTGCAGGATAAAGTGCTTCGGATAATCTATGAAAAAGATATCCGGGATGACAATGGGAACTTATTCGGATTTGGAACACATATGTTCCGGCACTGCTATGGGGTAAAGCTGACAGAACTCCATGTGGATGACTGGACCATAGCAAAGCTCCTCGGACATAAAGGAGTGAGAAGTGTCCAGTATTACCGGAAAATGAGTAATCAGAGGCTTGCAGATGAAACACGGGAAGTAAGAAATCTTATGTCACAGATTATCCTGGCGAATCTGGACGGATGGGGAGAAGAATATGAACAAATACGACAAGATGTTGGAATTGAATAAAAGAAAAAGCGAAGAGAAAGTGGAACGTGCAATCCTGGCAATCCGGACAATGGTATTGGAAAAAGAAAAAGTATCCGTGCCAGCACTGATGCAAAAGACAGGGCTGTCCAGAGGATTCTTTTATAAGAATCCGATTGTACGAAGTGAGATTGATGCAGCAATGGAACAGCAGGCTGGCATGTAGATCCGAGGAGAAACATCATCAGCCAGGCAATGGAAACAGAAATGTATCTGCTACAGCAACAGATACAGAAGCTGAAGAGCGAGAATGAGAATCTGAAAAAAGAGAATCAAAAGTTGAAAAAGGCACTGTCCAAAAGGGAATTAAATCTTATCAAACAGCTTTAAGCTATACCACAATGCAAAGCGGATCTGCCAGGATGCGGCAGGTCTGTTTTGCATTGTGATATAAAATTTGATTATGCTTAAAAGGCATTAAGCAACCTACAATAATGGGTATTGGACATAGGAAGCAATATGGGTGTATGATAAAAAACGATAAGAAATAAAGTGAATCTGAAATGCAAACTGTCACAGGAAAAATGTGAACTTTATGTAAAAAGTTTGCAAAACCTATTGACCTAAAGCTTGCTTCAGGTTGTACCATAAAATAAAAACGCAAGGAGGAGATTTTCATGGATATCGAACAGATGAAAAAAGACTTAGGCGGTGGCAACGTATTTCCAATCGGTGAGGAAAATGTAGCATTTGCAAAGTATTTTACAGGTGAATGTTATCTGAATATGCTTACAACAGAGCGAGTACCTGTTGGTCTGGTTACTTTCGCTCCAAAAACAATCAATGCATACCACGTCCATCACAAGGGTGGCCAGATCCTTATGGTTACTGGTGGAAGAGGATGGTATCAGGAAGAAGGAAAACCGGCTCGTGAACTGAAAGCTGGAGATGTGGTAAACATTCCACCGGAAGTAAAACACTGGCATGGAGCAGCGAAAGACAGCTGGTTCCAGCATCTGGCAGTTGAGGTTCCGGCAGAAGGAGCTTCCAATGAGTGGCTGGAGTTCTTACCAGAAGAAGAGTACAACAAATTACCATAAATAAAAAGACGGAGGTTTGATGTCATGGCAAAGATTACACAGACAGCAGGAAGAAATGCTCTGGGAACATTTGCACCGGAGTTTGCACATTTCAACGATGATGTTCTGTTCGGAGAGAACTGGAACAATGAAGATATTGATTTAAAGACAAGAAGCATTATCACAGTCGTAGCACTGATGGCACAGGGAATTACAGATTCTTCTTTAAAATTCCATTTACAGAATGCAAAGGATCATGGAGTAACACAGAAAGAAATCGCAGCGATTATCACCCACATAGCATTCTATGCAGGATGGCCAAAGGGATGGGCAGTATTCAACCTTGCAAAAGAGGTTTGGAACGAGGAAGAAATAGAAAATAACCTGGTAGAAACTGCTCGTCAGAAAAGATTCGCACAAAGCACAAATGTGTATGCCGTTAAAGCCAGCAACTACAAGGGATTGCGGAGGGGGAGTCCAGTTTAATGCAGAAATAACTGGCATATCCATCATGCAAAAAGTGGAGGCGGACAGATTCTGGTATGCGTTGCCGGAAGAGGATATTATCAGGTAGAAGGTAAAGAAGCTGTAGAAATGAAGCCAGGCGACTGCATCAATATTCCGGCAGAAGTGAAACATTGGCATGGCGCAGCACCGAATGAATGGTTTTCACATCTGGCAATAGAAGTTCCGGGCGAAAATAGTTCCAATGAATGGCTTGAACCGGTAAGTGATGGAGAATATAGAAAACTAAAATAGGAAGGTTGAAAAAACTATATTTATAAGACAATTTGAAAGTTGTAAAGTGGTGTAAAGATTAATGATCTTTGTATTGGCACCGAAAATATATTTATTTCTCCGCGGCTTTTCTTCCAGGATGGGAGAGTGCCGCGGAGAATTTTTTGCGAAGAAAGAATTGCTATAGCTTTTGTAATTCCGGGAAAACCTTTATCTAAGAAAAAAATACAATATTAACATGAATATCATGAATATAATATTGGAGGCTGTGAATATTCCCAAATACTTCCCTCTCAGATTCCTGTTTTCTTTTGCAATATATTTGAAACTTATCAGGCTTGCCATGGATGCAATCAGAGTGCCGAGACCTCCAATATTGGTTCCGACAATTAAAGCCCGGTAATTATCTGTAAAGCCGGATAAAAGAAGCGCAGCGGGAACATTGCTCATAATCTGACTGGCAAGAACAGCAGTAAGTGTTTCCCTTCCTGCCATGATTCTTTCCAGAAAACTGCTGAATTGCGGAATCCTTCCAAGGTTGCCGATAAAAATAAATAATGCGATAAAGGTGGCAAGTAGGGAGTAATCCACCCTGTTTATATTTTCCCTGTTTCTTAGCAGCATATATATAAGAACCAATACAAGAGGAATCTGGTATGGAATGATACGTGCAACAGTGAGCAGGCAGATTGTAAATAAGATCAGGTAAGCGGCCAGGTATTCCATGTTAAGTTCTTTTCTGTCAGAGAATCCCAAAAGAGTTTTATCTTTTTCGGAACCGCATACGTGAGGTGCTTTGGCAGCGGCTACCTGTATCCATATCAGAAGAAGGATAAGTGCTGTGGCGGAATAGGGAAGCATCAGGGTTATTAATTCTGCCGCGGACATCCCTGCTCTGGCATATAGATAAAGGTTCTGCGGATTTCCGATTGGTGTGAGCATGCTTCCGAGATTAGCAGCGATTGTCTGCATGGCTACTATTTTAAGAAGCCAGTAATTGCCCAGTTCCTTTGGCAGTTTATGCACAATGATCAGTGCAAGAGGAACAAAAGTAATCAATGCCACATCATTGGTGATCACTATTGACAGGAAGAAACATAAGAGTACCAACAGCCTGATCACACCCACAGTTCCCGATGTTCCCATCAGCAATTTTTTGGCAAGTATATCAAAAACACCAACAGCCTTCAAACCAGCTACAATTGCCATCAAACAGAAGAGGAGCCCGAGAGTCCTGAAATCGATATAAGTAAAATAAGCCTTATCCGGTCTGACCCAGAACATAGAAAGAAGCGCCAGGATCACTGCAATTGACAAAACGGTTTCTTTCCTGAAAAAACATATAATTTTTGTAACATAATATTTCCTTTCCGGTCTGATACGACCGCGTATAAGTATATCACAGAAATATCCAGAAAAAAAGAACATCATTTTGTATTGTGGATTGTGTTTGCGATTACCGCCTCATTCCTGTGTAATAAAAATGTTATCAATGGCGACATCATTTCAAAAGTTCAGAATATGAAAGGAAAACGTTTTGGAAGAACTATACAGAAAATATCAGGGAAAAACAATAAAAGATGACTATGGGAAAAATTCCAAGGAATTTATAGATTTTGCAAATGAAAGCTTGAATGAAAAAGTAAATTCTACATTCTAATATACCTTGATTTTATGCGGGATTTAATTCTATTTTCGGAGATATACAACTTGATTTTTTTAGTATATAATGCTTTTATACGGCATAAACAG
>ENA-OQIC01000957-OQIC01000957.1-human-gut-metagenome-genome-assembly--contig:-NODE-957-length-11093-cov-2.855827_pt1 | contig 11093 bp, 12 predicted proteins | sample MGYA00242572_ERZ504736 | MGnify/ENA primary metagenome ERZ504736 (study PRJEB26092, sample SAMD00036201) | human gut metagenome | host: Homo sapiens | study: EMG produced TPA metagenomics assembly of... | reverse complement strand
TCAACGAAGGTAGTACATTCGTGAAACGAACAGCATCAATCATAACAACGAAAAATCACAGGATGAAGCAAATGGTTCTATCTCTTTTTCTGTTTCTGTCACTCTCCTTACAGGCCCAGGCTGAAGGAGAGATACCCTTATGAGCGATAGTCTGCAAACTGATTCTGTGATACCGGCCAAACCAAGCGCTTTTAAGAGAGCGATCAGGAAGTTCATGAATTTCAGTGACTTCGACACCCTTTACATCAGTCCCAACCGGTATAATTACGCATTGATGACTACCCATTTCAGCAACTTTGAATATTATTCCGTTACCAGCAATCTGCCCCAACCGCAGAAGCTGAGTTTCTCTCCCAATCCGCATAACAAGATAGGATTGTACTTCGGCTGGCGATGGATCTTCCTGGGATGGTCTGTAGACGTGGACGACATTTACCGGAAGACCAACCGAAGGAACAAGGGAACAGAGTTCGATTTAAGTCTATACAGTTCCAAGCTGGGAGTGGACATCTTCTACCGTCGCACAGGTAACAACTATAAGATTCATAAGATCAACGGTTTCCCGGAAGATGTCCCCGCCAATTACTCCGAAAAGTTCAATGGAATAAAAGTAGATATCAAGGGATTGAACCTATACTATATCTTCAACAACCGCAAATTCTCCTACCCTGCCGCTTTCAGCCAGTCAACCAATCAGCGCAGGAATGCAGGTTCGTTTATCGCAGGCTTTTCCATTTCAAAACATAATCTTGAGTTCGACTATGCAGAACTTCCGGCTTTCATACTGGAAGCGATGAATCCTGCCATGAAAGTCAACAACATCAAATACACCAATGCCAATATCAGTTTCGGTTATGCCTATAACTGGGTATTTGCCCGCAACTGTCTGGCATGCCTGTCTCTCACTCCCGCCATAGCCTACAAAGCTTCCGATGTAGATGCAGAAACCCATGAAGGGAAGACATGGTACGGCAATTTTAACCTGGATTTTCTGATCCGTGCGGGAGTTGTCTATAATAACGGAAAATATTTCGTCGGCACTTCATTTGTCGGAAAGAATTATAATTACCACCGGAACAATTTCTCACTGGACAACGGGTTCGGAACACTACAGGTATACGTCGGATTCAATTTCAATTTACGCAAGGAGTATAGAAGAAAAAATACAAGATAAAGGGTGTGTATAAACGATACAAGGTAAGGGTGTATATTTGCAGTATATTATTGTATCGCTTGCTTATCCAAAGAATCTTTGTACATTTGCCCCGTTCTTAACTTCAAAAAACAAGAACCTGATGAAGAAACAACGCCACATACAGACCACACGTTCCCTTCTTTCCCGCTTCCGCTACTGGGGCAGGAAGAACTATGCCGCCTTTGCGAGTATGGGACGTGAATTTCAGATCGGTCATCTGCATACCAATGTGGTAGATGTGGCTCTTCGCAAGCAGAATGCAAAAGTAACTATCCCTTATCATACATTTATGACACTTCAAGAAATCAAAGACCAAGTACTGGCAGGCTTCGACATATCGTCCGCCCAAGCCACTTGGCTGGCCAACATGGCCGACAGCGAGGCGCTTTATGCCGCCGCGCATGAGATTACCGTCACCTGTGCTTCGCACGAGTTCGATATGTGTTCCATCATCAACGCCAAGTCCGGCCGGTGTCCGGAGAACTGCAAATATTGTGCTCAGTCAGTACACCACCATACTTCCTGTGAAATCTATGATTTTCTTCCCGAGGAAAAGATTCTGGAAGCATGTAAAATGAATGAAGAGGAGGGCGTTGACCGTTTTTCCATTGTCACTGCAGGAAAGGCTCTGACCGGAAAAGAATTTGATCAGGCGATTCATGCCTATGAAACCATGTATAAGGAATGCAATATCGATCTCTGTGCTTCCATGGGATTTCTTTCTTCCGAACAGCTGCATCTCTTCATGAAGCCGGAGTAACCAGTTACCATCATAATATTGAGACTTCGCGGAGAAATTTTCCTAATATATGTACGACACATACATACGATATGAAGATTGAAACTCTGAAAAAGGTAAAGGCAGAAGGAATGTGTGCATGTTCCGGTGGCATCATAGGAATGGGAGAGACCTGGAGGATCGCCTGGATATGGCAGTCAGCCTTGCAGAGCTGGGTATTGACTCCATTCCGATCAATGCATTGATGCCCATTCCGGGAACACCTTTGGAACATCTTGATCAGCTTTCAGAGCAGGATATCCTCCGGACAATTGCCTTCTTTCGTTATATTAATCCTGAGGCTAATATTCGTCTTGCTGCCGGACGGGCACTTCTTACCAATGACGGGGAAACCGCTTTTAAATCCGGTGCCTCCGCTACAATAACAGGGAATATGCTGACTACTGTTGCCTGCGCAACCATCCGCAGCGACCGAAAAATGCTCTCTGATATGGGCAGAAATGTAACACCAGAATATTGGAAGGAAGTGGAAGAATCATGAGTAAAGCGGTATTTATTACAGGAACAGGAACAGACATGGGCAAAACCTATCTCTCAGGACTGATCGTAAAAAAACTGGCACAGGCAGGAAAAAATCCGGCTTATTACAAAGCTGCAATGAGTGGAAATGACCGGCGTGCAGACGGAAGTCTAATCCCGGGCGATGCACTTTTTGTTAAAGAGATGTCTGGTATTTCCCAGTCTCTGGATGATATGTGTCCCTATGTATATGAAAATGCCTGGTCTCCTCATCTTGCTTCAAGAGTTGAGGGTAATCCGGTGGATCTTGATGTTGTGCGGAGAGGATTTTTGAAGGCAGCAAATGATTATGAATATATTACCATGGAAGGAAGTGGCGGTATCCTCTGTCCGCTCTGTTTTGATGAACGCAAAATCCAGCTTGAAGATGTGATAAGAGAGTTTGAGCTTTCCAGTATTCTGGTGGCAGATGCAGGGCTTGGTACAATAAACAGTGTTGTATTGACTGCTGAGTATATGAAAGCCCATTCCCTTCCAATCAAAGGTATTATTTTTAACCATTACCATCCCGGAAATATTATGGAAGAGGATAATATTGCTATGTGCCAATATATGACAGGCCTTACGGTTATTGCAAAAGTACAGGATAATGCGAAGGATCTTGATATAGATGCAGATGTACTGGCAGAATTTTATGATGAGGTGAAGATCAAATGATATGGTATCCCTATGAACAAATGAAAACAATGAAAGCTCCCTATAAGATTCTGGATGCAGAGGGTGTACATCTTTATACAAAAGATCAGAAGCTGATAGACTCTATATCTTCCTGGTGGTGTATGATTCATGGATATAAGCATCCGGAACTGACAGAAGCGATCAAGGAACAGGCAGACCGTTTTTGTCATGTAATGCTTGGGGGACTGACACATGAGCCGGTGGAAAAGCTTTCTGCGAAGCTGCAGGAATTTCTGCCAGGAGATCTGGATTATTGTTTTTTTTCAGATTCAGGAAGTGTTGCAGTGGAGGTCTCACTTAAAATGGCCCTTCAATACAACACCAATCAGGGAAGAAAGCGCCCGTTAGTGCTGGCTCTTGAACATGCATATCACGGGGACACCTTTAAGGCAATGGAAGTTGGTGATGACGAGGATTATCATTTCGCTTTTGACAAAAAAGAGGGTGTTGTCCATATTCCCACTGAGATCCCGGCCCTGGAGGAGGCATTTGAACAGTATCATGACCGTCTGAACTGCTTTATTGTGGAGCCTCTTTTACAGGGAGCAGGAGGAATGCGGATGTATGATATTTCATTCCTGAAGAGAGCAAGAGAATTATGTGACCAGTATGATGTTCTTTTGATTTTTGACGAGGTTGCAACCGGGTTTGGCCGCACAGGTAATCGCTTTGTGGCAGATCTTGTTCTGCCGGATATCCTGGTTCTTGGAAAGGCTCTTACCGGAGGATATATTGGTCATGCTGTCACTGTGGCAAATCATAAGGTATTTGATGCCTTTTACAGTGATGATGACAGACTTGCTCTGATGCATGGCCCTACTTTTATGGGAAACCCGCTGGCATGTGCTGTGGCCTTAAAGGGAATTGAGATTTTTGAGCGTGAAGATTATATGAGTAAAATCCGTCATATTGAACAGGTTTCACGTGGTGAGATGGAAGCATTCACAGATCCACGGATCAAAGAAGTCCGGATCATGGGTGGCTGTGTGTGCGTGGAGGTTCATGATTCCAGAGATCTGGAAGGCTTCCAGCAGTTTGCTTATGAACGGGGTGTGTTCAGCAGGCCATTTTTGAACTACATGTACTCTATGGTTCCATATGTGATCAGTGACGAAGAGCTTATAAAAATTTTTGATGTGATGAAGGAATGGTTTAGAGAGAAATAAATAAAAACTACTGTATAAAGCCGGAAAAAAATTCAGCTTATATACAGTAGTTTTTGTTTTATAGCAATCCTTGTAAATAATGCATTTAAGACAGTTCAGCAGAGTGCGAAAGACAAGGAAGATATCTGCAGGCGTGCTGACGCACGGCAAAGATATCTGACGCAGGATTTCACACTCTGATGGGCTGGATTAAGATGCATTATTTCAGAGGATTGCTATAGATTGCCTGCAGCTTGTCAATCATCTCCTGGATCTCAGCCCGGGAGAATCCGCCAAAGCTGCACAGAGAGCGAAGTGGCATGGAATCTGTCATTGCTGCTACCATTCTTCAGTGATAGCTTCAGCAGCAGATTCGGAAGCTGTGTCTGAACCGCCGTTCATTGCAGCCAGATATCTGGAAGTCAGTTCTTTTGCTGCTTCTTTTGTGTTGGGATTATTGAAAAGCTCACCCAGTGTTGTGTTCATATGAATATGCATGGGAATTACCTGGCTGCTGGAGAGTTCAATGGTTTCAGAGAGACGGATATCTCTGGAGGATGCACCGATCAGAATCTCATATTTGCCGCTTGCAGCATACCAGTCCTGTAATTGGGTGTTGTACCATGCAAAGCTACGCTTATCCAGTTTCATAGTAACTGTTTTGGTTTCGCTGGGAGCAAGCTGGACTTTTTCAAAACCTTTCAGTTCTTTTTCCGGACGGATCGTGGATGCTGTCATGTCTTTCACATAGAGCTGGACAGCTTCTTTTCCTGCAACATTTCCTGTATTTGTTACATCTACAGAAACAGTGACAGTATCTTTTTCTGTTGGATTTGTGTTGGAAATCTGCAGATTGCTGTATGTAAAAGTAGTATAGGAGAGTCCGTATCCGAATGGATAGGCAACTTCCATCTGTTTGGTGTCATAATAACGATATCCTACAAATACACCTTCACGGTATTCCACTTTATCGCCGCCACCGAAGTTCAGGTAGGATGGATTGTCAGCCAGTTTCACCGGAATTGTTTCGGCCAGTTTACCGCTTGGATTTACAATACCATAGAGGATATTTGCAACAGCAGCTCCGCCTGCCTGTCCGCCAAGGTAAGCTTCCAGAATACCTTTCACATTATTGATCCATGGCATTTCCACAGGAGAACCATTGTGAAGAACGATCACAGTATTTGGCTGAACTTCAAGGATCTCAGCAATAAGACGGTTCTGGCATTCTGGCAGTCTCATATGAGAACGGTCATATCCTTCAGACTCAAAACTATCCGGAAGTCCGGCGAAGATCACAACCTTATCAGCAGCTTTTGCAGCCTGAAGTGCTTCAGAAGCCAGTTTTTCATCGTATAAATCTTTATCAGCAGGAAATCCTTCTGCGTAAATAACCTGTGCATCAGCAGGAACAGCTTCCAGTGCATTGGTAATTTTAAAGCAGTTAATATGAGAGCTTCCGCCGCCCTGGAAACGAGGTTTTTTGGCAAAACCACCTACAAAAGCTACTTTCTCAGAGGTCTTCAGAGGCAGAATCTGGTCTGCGTTTTTCAGAAGGACCATAGATTCTTCCGCAATACGGCGTGCCTCTTCATGGTCTTTTTCCATGGTAAATTCCTGCGGTGCACGGTGGTCCGCATATTTGTAAATAATATTCAGGATACGTTCTACAGCCTGATCCAGAACTTCTTCCTTCAGAGTGCCATTTTTTACGGCTTCCATGATCAGAGCATCGTTTGTTCCGTTGGAACCTGGCATTTCCAGATCCAGGCCGGCCTCCAGACCCTTCACACGGTCATTGACAGCACCCCAGTCAGACATAACATATCCTTCAAAGCCCCAGTCATTGCGGAGAACATCGGTAAGAAGCCATTTATTCTCGGAAGCAAAAGTACCGTTGATCTGATTGTAGGAGCACATAAATGTATATGGCTGAGCCTTTTTTACTGCAGTTTCAAATGCAGGAAAATAAATTTCGCGGAGTGTTCTTTCATCTGCTTCAGAAGAATTGCTCATGCGGTGATATTCCTGATTGTTAGCTGCAAAATGCTTGATGGAAGTTCCTACATGCTGGGACTGTACACCATTGATAAATGCAGCAGCAACTTCACCAGCAAGGTATGGATCTTCTGAATAGTATTCGAAGTTTCTTCCGCAGAGCGGAGAACGTTTAATATTGACAGCCGGTCCTAAGACAACAGATACGTCATTTGCCTGTGCTTCTCTGCCAATAGTCTTGCCCATGGCTTCCATTAAGCTACGGTCAAAAGAGCAGGCACTTAAAGCAGCAGGAGGGAAGCAGACTGCTTTGATACTGTCGTTCATTCCAAGATGATCTCCTTTGTCATCCTGCTTACGAAGCCCGTGAGGACCGTCACTTACCATTACCTCCGGGATTCCAAGTCTTTCCACGCTTTTCAGATGCCAGAAATCAAGCCCTGAGCACATGCCTGCTTTTTCTTCCAGAGTCATCTGGCTGATGATTTTCTTTAAATCACGCTTCATAATAAATTCCTCCATAAGTTTATTAATATATGTTGAACAGATTGTTTGTGTTGCCTTTATCTGGACTATATCACCTTCAAATGATAAAATATAGTAAAATATTGATATAAATAACAAAATATTGCTGCGTATGCGAGAGGAATAAAGATGCAGGAGAAAAGTAAGGAATACAATGAAAAAGAACAACAGGTTGCAGAGAACCGAAGCAGGAATACTCTATTTGAGAGACGTGAGAATTTACAGAAACATGAATCTTATGCAAGTGAGCGTCGGCAGTATGATGCTATCAGGAATGGTCAGACAGACAGAATACAGTCCGTTTTTCAGATCACACCGGATGGAACTCCTGGAATACTGTCCAGAAATGAACTGCGAAACAGTAAGAATATGTTTATCGCAGGAATTACGCTGTTTACCAGAGCTGCGATTGAAGGTGGCGTACCTGAAGAAACTGCTTATGCATTAAGCGATGGCTATATTCAGACAGTGGAAGAGTGTACCAGTAAATCTTCCATAGAAAAGTTATCACAAAAAGCAGCTCTGAGATTTGCCCAGGAAGTGCAAAAGTCCGGAATGAGACATTACAGCAGAGAAATTGAAGCGGCAGTAAAATATATTCATCTTCATCTGCATGTTCCCGTTACACTGGAAGAAACTGCAGAGGCAGCAGGGATTAGTGCCAGTTATCTTTCCAGATTGTTTAAAAAAGAAACAGGAATGCTTTTTGTCGACTATATTCAGAAAGAACGGATAGAAGCTGCCTGTAATATGCTGACCTATTCAGATTATACAGCAGCACAGATCAGTGAATATCTCTGCTTTTCCACACAGAGCTATTTTATAAAAATTTTCAGAAAATATACAGGAACAACACCTGCAAAATATAAAAAATATAAAGTTCAGGACTGGAAATAATATCGGTATCAAAAGTTTTTTGATTATTTACGAGGATTGCTATAGGTCCCGAAACCGCACGGAAAATAAAAATATTTCTGAGCGTCCCTTTATGACTTATGACGTACAAATAAACAATTTTCAAAAATACAAAAAAGGGATTGACAAACTAAATAAAGATTGTATAGTATTCCTATCAAATCAATATGAAAACAGGGAAACAAAAATCCCATTAAAAATATCAGATAAGAAGGTGACAAGACATGAAACAAATCTTATGTTTCGGTGATTCCAATACATACGGTTTAATCCCGGGAACTACTAATCAGAGATACGGATGGGGTACCCGCTGGACCAGCATCCTGGATGACAAAGTAAGAACAAAAGGCTACAGAGTAATCGAAGAAGGACTCTGTGGAAGAACCACCGTATTTGACGATCCATTCCGAACAGAAAGAAGAGGAACGGAAATGCTTCCGGCAATCCTTGAGAGCCACAGACCAGTAGACACTATCGTTCTCATGCTTGGCACGAACGATTGTAAAAGCGTATACAGCGCAACCCCGGAAGTGATCGGACAGGGGATTGAACAGCTCCTTGATCAGATCAACACTGTAAACCCGGATGCTAAAATATTACTGGTATCTCCAATCTACCTTGGGGAGAGAATCTGGGAAGAGGATTTTGATCCGGAATTCGATAAGAATTCTATCGAAGTATCATGGAATCTGCCCCGGGTGTATGAGAAAATCGCCAGAAGAAGAAATATTTCTTATCTTCCGGCTTCAGAATTTGCCCGACCGGGAGAAGCCGATCAGGAGCATCTGGATGAACTGGGACATAGCAGACTTGCAGATGCAATTTATGAAAAGCTTGCAGGATGAAGCATGAAATGTTATGATAGTTCACAGATGTGCAGATGTAACGCTTTAACTAAATCAAGTAAACTACCTGCTTTAACCGAAATAGCAGTGGATTGAAAAGTAATAAGCGGCACAGGCACACCAGAGCGTTCTTCAAATATGCTCTAAATCATAATAATAGAAGGAGAATAAAGTAACCATGGATTTTGAGTTTATCCGCGAGCAGACACCTCTTTATATTGAGGCAGCAAAGCTTACACTTCACATGGCGGTGATTGGTGTGCTGCTTGCCATTGTGGTTGGGCTTGTCTGCAGCATGATTAAGTATTTCAGGATTCCTGTACTTCGTCAGATCGTGGAATGTTACATTGAACTGTCCAGAAATACACCATTGTTGATCCAGTTGTTTTTCCTGTATTTCGGTCTTCCGAAAATAGGGATTGTCCTCAGTTCAGAACAGTGTGCGATCACAGGACTGACCTTTCTCGGAGGCAGTTATATGGCAGAAGCCTTCCGAAGCGGCCTGGACAATGTTCCACCCATTCAGGTGGAATCCGCATTAAGCCTTGGAATGAGTAAGAGTCAGGTATTTACAAACATTATCCTGCCCCAGGCGGTATCCAATTCTATTCCGGCATTCTGTGCAAATGCGATCTTTCTTATTAAGGAAACCTCCGTATTCAGTGCAGTAGCACTTGCAGACCTGATGTTTGTGACAAAAGACCTGATCGGAATTTATTACAAAACAGATGAAGCCCTGTTTATGCTGGTAATCGCATATCTGATCATACTTTTACCAATCTCACTTATCTGTTCATTTGTAGAAGGAGAGTCCGCTATGCAGAATATGGGGATTGAGGTTCTTTTTAAGGGAATCAACTCATTAAGACTCTGGCAGGGCTTGTGGGTAACAATAAGAATTGCACTGATTTCCATGGTATTTTCCATAATCCTTGGATTTCTTCTTGGGATGGTAATGAATATCCCAAATAAAATCATTAAGTTTATCTGCCGCATTTACCTTGAAATAGTAAGAATCATGCCGCAGCTGGTGCTTTTGTTCCTGGTATATTTCGGAGCGGCCAAGCATCTGGGGATGAACCTTTCCGGTGAGACAGCGGCGGTCATTGTATTTACATTCTGGGGAACTGCTGAAATGGGTGATCTGGTGCGAAGTGCGCTGATCTCCATTCCTAAACACCAGTATGACAGCGGATACGGTCTTGGATTAAACAAATGGCAGGTCTATCTTTATATTATCCTTCCGCAGACTATAAGAAGACTTCTTCCATCCGCAGTGAATCTTCTTACCCGAATGATCAAGACCACATCACTGGTAGCTCTTATCGGAGTAGTAGAGGTGTTAAAAGTTGGAAAACAGATCATAGATGCATCACGTTATACAAATCCGACAGCGGCCCTCTGGGTATACGGTGCAGTATTCTTTATGTATTTTATCATATGTTTTCCATTTCCAGACTCTCCAGAGTACTGGAAAAGAAGTTTGCTGATTAATAGAGAAATGAGGATAAATGAATGGGACAGCCGATTTTAGAAGTAGAACATTTAAAGAAATCATATGTAAACAATGTTCCTATTCTGGATGATGTTTCCTTCTCTCTGCAAAAGGGAGAAGTGGTAGTGATCGTAGGACCTTCCGGATGTGGAAAAAGTACCTTCCTGCGATGTATCAACCGCCTGGAAGAGATTGACACCGGTGTACTGAAGCTTAACGGTGTAAGCTATGAGAAAGAAAAAAGAATATAAGCAAAGTACAGAGAGAAGATAGGAATGGTTTTCCAGAGCTATGATCTTTTCCCGAATATGACAATTTTAAATAATCTTCTTCTGGCACCAATGAAAGTACAGAAAAGAAATAAAGAAGAAGTGAAAAAGGAAGCGGAGCAGCTTCTTGACAGAGTTGGTCTTCTGGATAAGAAAGATAATTATCCAAGGCAGCTTTCCGGTGGTCAGAAACAGCGAGTTGCCATTGTACGTGCCATGCTGATGCATCCGGAGATCATGCTTCTGGATGAGATTACAGCAGCACTTGATCCTGAGATGGTAAGAGAAGTACTTCAGGTAGTACTGGAACTTGCAAAGACAGGAATGACCATGCTGATCGTCACTCATGAGATGGAATTTGCCCGTTCCGTAGCAGACAGAGTGATCTTTATGGATAAGGGAAACATTGTAGAAGAGAACACTCCGAAACAGTTCTTTGATAATCCGGAGACTGACAGGGCAAAACAGTTCCTGAACAGTTTCCATTATGAAACAGTGAAAAAATAGAATAGAGGAAAACAGAATATTTTATAAATCCTGAAATGGATGATAATATCCATGAAATAGCAGGATATCATAAGAGCTAGTACATCGTTTCGTAAATAACTATACCAATCGCGTAGGATGCGGATTCGAGTGTGCTGGTATAAAAACGCAGGCGTAGCGGGCTACGCTGAGGCTTTTAGACCTGTGCAATCGGATTCGCAGAC
>ENA-OQIC01000956-OQIC01000956.1-human-gut-metagenome-genome-assembly--contig:-NODE-956-length-11095-cov-2.133935_pt1 | contig 11095 bp, 16 predicted proteins | sample MGYA00242572_ERZ504736 | MGnify/ENA primary metagenome ERZ504736 (study PRJEB26092, sample SAMD00036201) | human gut metagenome | host: Homo sapiens | study: EMG produced TPA metagenomics assembly of... | reverse complement strand
ATCCCCAAGACAAACAACATCTTATGATAGTCATTGTTGGAAAACCTATATGGGAAACTTTGTTAGTTGCCAAAGCTGGTGAGCTGCTGGGAGAGAGTGTGATTCACATTGTCATGGATGATAATATAATAAAGATGTTAGTATAAAGTTATAGACTCAGAGAGTAGTTTTGATAAGGGAGGATGAAACGGTCATAGGACAGGAATACTGGCAGGACACAAAATGTTCACAATTTTTTTAGCACTCCCTCTTGACGAGTGCTAACATAAGTGTTATATTACAACTAGAACAAAGGAGGAGGACGAAGAAAGGATGAGAAGATCTGAATAGTCCCCACATCACCGGTTCCAATAAATGACATTTATCAATAAGATTTTAATGGAAAAGGAGAGATGATTTATGATGATGCCTAGTATTTTTGGAGAGAATTTGTTTGATGATTTCTTTGATTTTGATTACCCATTCAGAGGTTACCAGAGAGCGAACACAGAGTCTTTGATGAAGACAGACATTAAGGAGCATGAACATGGCTACGAATTGGAAGTAAGCCTTCCGGGATATAAGAAAGAAGACATTCACGCAGAATTAAAAGATGGTTATCTGACCATCCAGGCGGCGACGACGAAGAACAACAATCAGAAGGATGAGAAGACAGGCAATTATATCCGAAGAGAAAGATATTCCGGATCTTGTAGCAGAAGTTTCTATGTAGGAAAGGATATCACTCAGGAAGACATTAAGGCAAAATATGAAAATGGTATACTTGTTCTTGCAATCCCGAAGAAGGATCAGAAGAAAGTAGAAGCTGAGGAGAAGAAATATATTGCCATCGAAGGATAGTGCTGGTAGGTGTGTATGGGGAAGAACTTTTTGTTACGGATCAAGAAAGCAGTGATAGATTTTCAGACACACTCTATATAGATTTGGGACTGCATGATTACAGACTGTGACATGCAGTCCCGTTTTTATTCCGCAGGAAATTTTTAATCTTGCATAAAAATTGTAGTAGGAAAGGGGAGAAATAGTTATGGCGGCAAATAAGGATTATTACAAGATTCTCGGAGTGGACAGAAATGCAGACGCGAATGCGATCAAGAAGGCATACCGAAAACTGGCAAAAAAGTATCATCCGGATACCAATCAGGAGAATTCTGTTGCAAATGAGAAATTTAAAGAAGTGACCGAAGCTTACGAGATCCTGCACGATGAAGAGAAACGAAAGTTGTACGATCGATTTGGAACAGCAGCCTTTGATGGAAGTATGGGAGCAGATCCGGGCGCCTATCAGTCGTACGGAGAACCTAAAGGGGCGAAGTTCTATCGAAGTCCGGACGGAAGCTACCAGGAATTTCATTTTGAAGACGGAAATATGGATGATTTTTTTGATGACATTTTTGGAAGTTCTTTTCAGAGAGCAAGGGGAAGTGGAACTGGACCGCGCGGTTATCGCAGGAAAGGTGCAGATGTCACTGCAAAATTAGAGGTGACTTTTGAGGAAGCAGCATTTGGAGGAGATAAGGTCATCTCTTATACAGACGCAAGTGGACGTGCACAGTCTCTGAAAGTACACATTCCGGCGGGAATTTCTTCCGGCAAGAAAATCCGGCTGAAAGGAAAGGGACAGGACGGGATGAACGGAGGGGAAGCCGGAGATCTGTTTCTGGAAATTTCAGTAAAAGACAAAGTCGGTTATGAACGGAAGGGAGACGATGTCTACACGACCATTCAGATTCCGTATACAACAGCGGTGTTGGGCGGTGAGGTGATTGTGCCGACACTTTACGGAAAGGTAAGCTGCAAGATCAAGGAAGGAACACAATCCGGAACAAAAGTGAGACTGGCCGGAAAGGGAATCGCACATATGGGTCAGCCATCCGGAAAAGGAGATCAGTATGTGACAATTCAAATACAGGTGCCGCGGAATCTGAGTGAAGATGCAAGGAGAAGTTGAGAGCATATCAGGAGGCAGCAGGAAGAGTTGCATAAGCATTGCTGTTTAAATACCACTGTTTAAGAATGATAAAGGGGAGAAGTACGGGAAAGATAAAGTGTAAGGAAGCAGTTGTTATTGGAAAAACTTTGGTTTATAATAGGGGTGTACAAGCGGGAAGGGAGTTTTCTCTTCCTGAATGTATTTTGGAAACCGATGAATTTACACTTTATAAGGATGGGAAACATATGATAAAAGTTCAGGAATACAGAGGACATATTCGCAACTGGGAGGCGCTTTGTGAAGAGCTTTGCATTGACAAAAGCTTATCCAGAAGAGAGAGAGAGGAGCGGATTTTGGTCCGGGCATTTGAGACATGGCAGTTTGATATGGCAGCGCATTTGTATGGAATGTTTGCTTTTGCGCTCTGGATGAAGAGGAAAAACAGCTATTCTGTCTCAGAGACCAGTTTGGCACGAAGCCGTTCTACTATTATGAGACGGAAGATGGACAGCTTCTCTATGGAACAACAATCCGGGGAATCATGGAGCAGCAGGGTTTGTCAAAGAATTGAATGAGGAGATGCTGCAGATCTATCTCAGTCTGACTTACGTGGCAGGAGAGAATACGTTTTTCCGCGGACTGAAGAAACTGCTTCCGGGACGTTACCTTATCTGGAAGGACGGAGTAGTGACAGTAAAGCGCTATTGGAAGCCGGAATTTCATCCGGATGACAGCAAGTCTCTTGAGGAATGGGCAGACGAGATCCACACGACACTTGGCGAGATCATGAAGGAAGTAAAGACTTCAGACGAGCGAGTGGAGTCTTTCCTGTCAGGCGGAGTGGATTCTTCCTATGTACTTGCGATGTCTGATGCCGATACTGCGGATACATGCGGTTATGAGGAAGAACGGTTCGATGAGTCCGTACTGGCTGTAGAGACTGCGCGCATTTTAGAACGTAAGATTTCCAGACGTGTGATCAATCCGGAGGAATATTTTAATATTGTCCCATATGTCATGTACAATATGGAGCAGCCGCTTGGGGATGCTTCTGCGATTGTGTTTGCACTTGGATGTCAGGCGACTGCAGAGCATACGAAGATCTGCTATTCAGGAGAAGGTGCAGATGAATTTTCGGTGGGTACAATATGTACCGCAATGCAGAGCGATACGGGAGAATCTAAAGAACTTCTATGTCGGTAACACGAACATTATGAAAGAAGACGAGAAGAAGAAAATATTGAAAAAATATGACCCGGACGTACTGCCAATCGAAGTGGCACAGAGTATTTACGAAGAGATGGAAGGGCTGGATCCTCTGACAAAGATGTCTAATATCGATATCCAGATCTGGCTGGAGGGAGATATTTACCTCAATGTAGATAAGATGAGTGAGGCGGCAGGACTTGAGGTTCGTATGCCGTTGACAGATTTGCGTATTTTCGATATTGCATCGAGAATGCCTTCGAAGTATAAAGTGAATGAAGAGCAGAATAAGGTTGCGTTCCGTACAGCGGCACAGAAAATGCTGCCGGAAGAGATTGCGTTCCGAAAGAAACTCGGATTTATCGTGCCAATTCGTATCTGGATGGCAGATGACCGCTATAATCAAGATGTGCGCGCCAAATTCCACAGCGAGATGGCAGAGAAATTCTTCAATGTAGAAGAGATCAATACAATCTTTGATGAGTATGTCGGAGGAAATTCTGACAACTGGAGAAAAGTTTGGACAATCTATACGTTCCTTGTATGGTATGAAGAATATTTTGTAAAGCGTTAATCGTGCACTGGCAGATGGCATGAGAGCAGCATTGCTGCATCGGATATAAGGAAGGTTCAAAAAACGTGTGTGAAAAGCTGGAGAGGTTTCACGCACGTTTTTCCTATCAGAAAAAGCGGATCACAAATGAAAAGTTTGAGAAAAAGGAGAGAGGGATATGGAAGAAAAAAGAAATCCTATTGCAATTATTGTGACAAGATTTGGGGACATTAAGGTAGAGCTATACCCAAAAGAGGCGCCAAATACGGTGAATTGTTTTATTTCTTTGGCGAAAAAAGGACTGTTTGATCACCGGAAGATTAGAAGGATTGCACCGGGATTTGTATTGCAGCCGAGTTATTCTGACTTTGAGGATGAAAGGTGTGCAATCTCACTCGATGGAGAATATCGAAATAACGGGTTTCCGAATGATATTCCGTTTGAGCGCGGGACTGTCGCGATGGGCGGAGAGGGAAATGTAGCTTCGGGAAGCTGTTTTTTTATTACACTGACGGATGAAGCTGGCAAACGTCTCGATGGAGGCTATGCGGCATTTGGGAAAGTCATAGAAGGCTGGGAAGTTGTGGAACAGATTATAGCACTTCCGACAGAAAAAGTAGATATTGGAATTCCGGGAGTGGATGTCAATGAACCGATTGAGCCGGAATACATGGAAAAAGTGATAGTAGAAACATGGGGAGTCGAATATGATGAGCCGGTTATTTTAGGGTAGAGATACTGTCATGCCAATCAATTAGAATGACAGTATCTACAAAGGGGGAGTGCGAAAAAACGGGCTGCTATGCGGAGTAGATTCCTTGCACCGTGATCCTTTTAAAAAATTTGGAGAGTCCAAGTGTCACTGTTTCCTCCATGTGCTGTGGGATACGGCGGATCAGGACGTTCCCAAGTGGATGAGGGAATACTTGAAAATGATCTGCTTTTAATGCGGCAGTTTCCTCTGTGTCGATAAATCTTGCTGAAACCTCCAGCCGGGAGCCGCCTCAAGTATGGCAGAGCATAGAAGTGATCAGAATATTTTCTTTGTGATGTTCTTTCATATAACTGGTAAGACGTTCGTCTAATTGAATGTGCATAATGGTAATCCTCCTTACGATAGTATGTGATCTGTGATGGCTATATCATCGCAGAAACAAAAAGAAAATTCTGTAATGAAGTCACAGACGTTTCTTCTTAAAAAGAGAATTGAAAAGAAAAGGGACGATAAGATTGTAAGGCTTCCGTTTTGGATGTATAATAAAAAAGAAATACCAGTGTGGTTCATAAATAAAGAGAAAAGAACTTTGTTTACTGGCATTGACAGAATCGAAATGGAGGGAAGATTCAAATGAAAATTGCAGTAACATATGAAGAAGGAAAGGTGTTTCAGCATTTTGGACACACAGAACACTTCAAATTTTATGAGGTGGAAGACGGAAAAGTCACAACGAGTCAAGTTGTAGACACGAACGGAAGCGGACATGGAGCGCTTGCAGGACTGCTTGCGGAGCATCAAGTGGATGTTTTAATCTGCGGCGGTATTGGAGGCGGCGCACAGGCAGCGCTTGCGGAAGTGGGAATCAAGCTTTATGGAGGAGTGACCGGAGAGGCAGATCAAGCTGTTGAGGCATTTTTAAACGAAGCACTTTCTTATGATCCAAATGTGAAATGCAGTCATCATGAAGGGGAACACGAGCATCATGAGAACTGTGCAGGCGGCGGATGCGGAAGTGGTCACTGCGGACATTAAAAGAATAAATAAGAGATTCATAGGCTACCGGAAAAACGGTAGTCTATTTTCTACTTCTGTAAGACCTGGGAGCAGGTACAAAATAGAAAGATCAGACTATTAAGAAGAAAGGTTGATGTCATGATAACAGAAAAGAAAGAGAAGCGGATTTTAATGATGTCCTTTATTTCAGGACTTGCGTTTGCTGTCATAGAATTTATATTTTCTATTTACAGTCACTCACAATCAGCTTTGACGGATGCGGTATATGATGCTTCCGAATTAGTATTTATCGCTTTGTTACTATTTTTAACACCATTGTTTCATAAGCCGGTATCGGAAAAACATCCCTATGGATATTTTCAGATTGAGTCCATATTTGTCATTATCAAAGGAGTCATGATGCTGTCAGTGACAATGGGAGTTTCGGCAGAGATTATTGAGTCGGCATTAGCAGGTGGTAATGCGGTGAATAATGCACAAATTTCTGTTTTTCAATTATTTTTGGGGATAGCAAGTATTATTATTTTTGTGATTATGAAAAGTGGAACAGAAATTTATCCTCTCCTACCATCGAAGCAGAATTGTTAGGATGGAAATTGGATATTGTTTACAGCTTGGGTATGTCATTTGCTTTTTTCATATCACTTTATTTAGAGCGAACACCGATTGCGTTTGTAGCTCCATATTTTGATCAGATTGTGGCGGTAGTAGTGATGATCTTCATGCTTCCGGAAAGTGTGAAAGTATTGTGGAATGCGATAAAAGAAGTATTTTTGTTTTCACCGGAAAAACATGTAGTGGATGAGATTAAAACACTTTGCAATCCGATTTTAGAGAAATATCAGTTTTCCCCTGTGTTTTATGATGTGACTAAGACAGGACGACATTTATGGATCGCAGTTTATTTTCAGATTGCAACAGAAAGTATGTCTGTGCGGGACCTGGAGTCTGCATTGAGACAGGTAAATGAGCAGGTAAAGGAAAAATACCAGGAATGCACTTGTGAATTGATTTTAGTACCCGGAAAATAAAATATGATTTGGAAAGAGGAAACAATTGCATTGACATCACCTACATGATTATTTATAATATCAGCTTGAATTACATGTATTCCGTTGTTAAACTAAAAAGGAATAGAAAACAATACAAGGAGGAAACAAGATGAAAAAGAAATTAGTCAGTTTATTATTAGTGACTGCTATGTCAGTGACTGCTTTAGCAGGATGCGGTTCCAAAGCCGACGGAACTGAAGGAAGTAAAAAAGAAGATAAAAAAGAAGCGCAGTCTATTACATTTATGGCTCCTGATTGGGCAGTCCCTACAGATGAACAGCTGGATGAATTTACAAAAGAAACAGGAATAGAAGTTGTAGTCAATGAAGTTGGCTGGGATGATATTCGTGAAAAAATGGTTACTGCAGCTGCAGGAGGACAGGCCGTTGCAGATGTGGTAGAAGTAGACTGGTCATGGGTTGGTGAATTTTATGCGGCTGACTGGTTAGAGCCATTAGACGTTTCTGATGAAGTAAAAGCAGATATGCCTACTCTGGAAACATTTACAAAAGATGGAAAAGTGCTTGCAATCCCATATGCAAACGATTACCGTTTATCTTACTATAATACAGAACAGTTTGAGAAAGCCGGAATCACAGAGGAGCCTCAGACATGGGAGGATGTGCTGGAAGCATGCCGAACATTAAAATCTACAGGGACAGTAGAGCATCCTTTTGCAATTGCATTAAATGCAGAGGAAAAAACAACGACTTGCTTGATGTGGCTTGCATATACGATGAATGGTGTTGTCTATAATGAAGATGGTACTTTAAATGAAGAATCTGTAACAGAGGCTTTAAAGTACATGGAAACTCTGATTCAGGAAGAACTTGTAGATCCGGCAGATAAGACTTCATCTGGTATGGATGCCTATAAACGTCTGACAGGTGGAAGCGCAAGCTTCTTAACAGGACCGACTTCTTTTGTATCCAGAAGCACAAATCCAGAGGAGTGCAGTGTTGTCGGACAGATTACACCAATCCTTACACCGGGAAAAGAAGGAAAATCCGAAGTGACAATGGCTCTTCCAGAAGCGCTTGGTGTAACAAAATTTTCTAAAAACAAAGAAGCAGCGAAAAAATTTGTTGAGTGGTATACATCTGCTGATATGCAGAAAAAATTAAACGAAACAAACAGTGCGATTCCAACAAGAAATTCAGTGCTAGAAGAACTCATCAACGATGATAAAATTCAGAATGCTGGTGCAATGCTGGAAGAGGCGAAGTTAATTTCTTCTCCATTCCCGGATGGAATCCCGTCTTACTATGCGGAGATGAGCAATGCAATGTACAATGCAATCAACAAAATGGCTCTTGGTGAACTGACAGCTGAGGAAGCTTTCAAAGAAATGGATACTAAGATCACTGAGTTAGCAGGACAGAAATAATGAAAAAGAAGATTTTACCATATCTTTTACTCACACCCATGATATTGATCATGGGTGTATTAGTATTTTATCCGATTGCAGCAACCTTTTCTTACAGCCTAAAGTATTGGAAACTGACTGCGCCAAATGACGTTCATTTATTGGATTCGATAACTACATAAATATTTTAAAATCAGAGTCCTTCTGGTACAGCCTCCAGAATACGGTGTTCCTTCTCGTACTGATTTTGTTTGGAACAACCATTCTCGGGGTGCTGCTCTCTCTGTTTTTGAATATTGAAGTAAGTTTTCCGGAGTTCTGCTTGCAGTTGCGGTTCTTCCGTGGGCACTGCCGCCTTATGTAAATGGAATTTTGTGGAGATTTATTTTTTACCCGGGATACGGTCTGATGAACAAGCTGCTGATCGGAATGGGAGTGGTCGATCAGCCGGTCGAATGGCTCAATTCGAGGTGGACACTTCTCTTTGTCGTATCCATTGTAGTAATTTGGAGGAGCATTCCGTTTATGGCGCTGGTATGTCTTGCCGGAAGACAGTCGATTCCACATGAATTATATGAAGCTGCAAAAATCGATGGCGCAAATGTTCCAAATATTTTTCGGCGGATCACGTTCCCGCTGATGCTTCCGTTTATTGGAATCGGAGTGACATCCACTTCGGTGACAGCGATCAATGTTTTTGATGAGATTGTTGCGTTATCTGGTTATAGCGATCTGGGGAAAAATATCCTTGTGGAAAGCTATTTGACGACCTTTAGTTTCCTGGACTTTGGAAAAGGAAGCGCAGTTACCTATCTGGTAATGTTCCTCGCCGCAATCTTAGGAATCTTTTACTTGCGGAGTCTGAATAAGGAGGTGGAATACTAATGAAATGGTTGAAAAAAGCAGGGTATGTTTTGTGCTTACTTGTATTCCTTCTTCTGACGCTTGGACCATTTGTGTGGGCGTTTATTTTGTCTATTACTCCGGAGCATGCGATGCTTGCGAAGTCGACAGCGCTTCTTCCGGAAGTAGTTACCTGGAAAAACTATCTGGAACTGTTTGGAGGAAGTCGGAAAGGACAGCTTTTGTTTGCCGGCATCGCAAATTCGTTAAAAGCGGTTGGCATGACTTTGTTGGTTGGGATTCCAATCTGTCTGATGAGTGCATACACGTTGAGTCGTATGGAATTTAAAGGGAGAAAATTTATCCGGAATCTTCTTTGATCACGATGGTCATTCCTGTCATGGCGACGATCATTTCCGCTGTTTCGGATTTTTGTTGCCAGACAGTTTGTTGGATAACGTATTTTGGCTCAGCCTTGTTTATGTCAGTTCGTATCTTCCGATGATTACCTGGCTGATGTCCAATTATTTTTCTACGATACCAAAAGAATTAGAAGAAGCGGCAGTGATTGATGGCTGCGGAAGGCTTGCTGTTTTTATGAGGATTTTTCTTCCGATTTCTTATCCGATCATCCTCTCAGCAGCATTGATCATATTTTTAAACACATGGAATCAGTTTCAGATTCCGTTAATTCTCGCTTCTTCTGTGGAGACAAAACCGGTGGCGATCGTTGTATCAGAGTTCATGACAAAGGACTCCATTCAATACGGTCTGACTGCTGCAGCAGGGATTATAACTGTGATTCCGCCGGCCATTACAGCGTTAATCTTTCGAAAGTTTTTGAATTTTCCGGGATGATGCGTGGATCTGTAAAAGGTTAGATCCTTCCTTTTTCGTGGGTGAAGTGTGGGACTGTTGGAAAATGAAAAAACATTTTTCAACAGTCTTTTTTTTAATATTTTGAGGGAAAGATAAAAATACTATAAGTAATAGCCTATAAGTTATATAAAACTTATGTATTTTACAAATGATATAGAGTGTGATAAACTCATTTCGGAAACAGGGAAGACCAGAGAAGGTTTACATAGAAAATGGAGGAGAGCATTATGAAAAAGGATTATAGTAAACTATGGGTGTTATTTAAGTCAATGTTTGTGCTCAGTGCATGCACATTCGGAGGGGGATTTGTCATTGTATCCTTGATGAAGAAAAAATTTGTGGAAGAGCTGCAGTGGTTGGAGGAGGATGAGATGCTTGATGTGACGGCGATCACACAGTCAGCGCCCGGTCCGCTTCCGGTGAATGCTTCGGTGATCATCGGATATCGGATCGCAGGGGTAATAGGTTCACTGACGGCTATTCTTGGTACAATTCTTCCGCCGATGATCATTATTTCCATCATCTCACTGTTCTATGAACAGTTCCGTACAAATCCGTATATCAGTACAGCGCTGCAGGTGATGCGGGCAGGTGTGGCAGCGGTTATCTTTGACGTAGTCATTAACCTTGCTGGAAATGTGATAAAGACAAAACGGATTCTGTATATTTCCATGATGATCATGCTTTGTTGCGACGTATCTGTTGGATGTCAGCGCAATGATCATTATTCTCGCTTGTCTTGGAATTGGTCTGCTGGACCTTGCTGTAGGAACTTTTCGGAAAAAGAATGGAGGGGTTGCATAAATGTTATTATTAAAATTATTTTTGCTTTCATACAAGTTGGAATGTTCAGTGTAGGCGGTGGATATGCTGCTATTCCACTGATTCAGGAACAGATTGTCAATATTTACGGGTTAATGACACTGGAAGAATTTTCAGATTTGATCACGGTTGCAGAGATGACACCGGGACCGATTTCCATCAATTCAGCAACGTTCGTAGGAATGCGGATTGCCGGGATTCCAGGTGTCCTGCTCTGTTCGATTGGATGTATCATACCATCCTTTTGCATTTGTCTGATCCTTGCACATTTCTATTATAAATATCGTTCGGTTGGTGGTGTGCAGATTGTTCTTGGAGCAATGCGGCCGGCAGTCGTATCTCTGATCGCCTCTGCAGGTGCGTCTATTTTGATGTTGGGATTATTCCAGGCAGAGTTAAGAGAAGTGGTAGTTGGTGAACTTCGCGTTGTAGAGTTGGGGATTTTTGTCGTAGCACTGTTCCTCCTGAGGAAATACAAAGTAAGCGCAATTGCAATTATTTTGGGAAGCGGTGTTGTCGGGACGGTAATTTATGCACTGTTGGGAGCCATCTAAATCACTGTGAGGTTCATCCGGAAAAGCAGAAAAATCCGAAGATTTAGGGAAAAAGAAGAGCAGGGACCAAGATAGAAGGGAAGGAATATATGACGATCAGGCATTTGAAAATATTTACGGCGGTAGCAGATTACGGCGGGATGAGCAAGGCGGCA
>ENA-OQIC01000955-OQIC01000955.1-human-gut-metagenome-genome-assembly--contig:-NODE-955-length-11097-cov-1.777575_pt1 | contig 11097 bp, 15 predicted proteins | sample MGYA00242572_ERZ504736 | MGnify/ENA primary metagenome ERZ504736 (study PRJEB26092, sample SAMD00036201) | human gut metagenome | host: Homo sapiens | study: EMG produced TPA metagenomics assembly of... | reverse complement strand
CGGTCTTCGCAATTTGTTTTGGCTGATGAAATCAACCGTGCTCCGCCAAGTACAGAGTGCTTTGCTGGAAGCCATGCAGGAACGTCAAGTTACTATCGGCAATGAAACTTTCGGGTTGCCCAAACCATTTTGGTGCTTGCCACGCAGAATCCTATTGAGCAGGAAGGTACTTATCCGCTGCCCGAAGCGCAAGTGGACCGTTTCATGCTGAAAGTTGTAATTGACTATCCGAAGCAGGAAGAGGAGAAACTGATTATTCGCCAGAATATCAATGGAGAGAAGTTCAACGTGAAGCCAATCTTGAAGGCTGACGAGATTATCGAAGCCCGCAAGGTGGTTCGCCAGGTATATCTGGATGAGAAAATCGAAAAATATATTGTCGATATTGTATTTGCTACTCGTTATCCGGAAAAATACGATTTGAAAGAGCTGAAAGACATGATTGGTTTCGGCGGTTCGCCCCGTGCCTCCATCAACTTGGCCCTGGCTGCCCGTAGCTACGCGTTCATCAAGCGTCGCGGTTATGTCATTCCGGAGGATGTGCGCGCTGTGGCACACGACGTACTTCGCCACCGTATCGGCTTGACTTACGAGGCGGAAGCCAGCAATATGACATCTGATGAAATCGTCAGCAAGATACTGAACAAGGTTGAAGTGCCCTAACGCATAATAGAGGTTTCGTAAACTTGAGTTTACAATCCAATACCTGAGGTTAGCGTCGTAAACCTTAGGTTGAGTACCGAAAACTTTCACCCCTTTCATAGGGAAGTTTCTGTTATAAACTAAATTGCGCTTGTGTGCTTAAATGAGATTATTAAAATAAATCAATGGAAACAACAGAACTTTTGAAGAAAGTCCGTCAGATTGAGATAAAGACGCGCGGACTGTCCAACAATATCTTTGCCGGGCAGTATCACTCTGCCTTCAAGGGTAGAGGTATGGCATTCTCCGAAGTGCGCGAGTATCAGTTTGGCGACGACATACGCGACATTGACTGGAATGTGACCGCCCGCTTCAACAAGCCTTACGTCAAGGTGTTTGAGGAGGAGCGCGAATTGACAGTGATGTTGTTGGTAGATGTTTCCGGTAGTTTGGAATTCGGTACGGTAAAGCAGATGAAGAAGGATATGGTGACGGAAATTGCCGCCACACTGGCATTCTCTGCCATTCAGAATAATGACAAGATTGGTGTCATCTTCTTTTCGGACCGGATTGAGAAGTTTATTCCGCCCAAGAAGGGACGTAAGCATATACTTTACATCATCCGCGAACTGATAGATTTTCATGCGGAAAGCCGGAGGACGAACATTCGTCTGGGCTTGGAGTATCTGACAAACGTAATGAAACGCCGTTGCACGGCATTTGTCTTGTCCGACTTCATCGACCAGGAAAGTTTCAAGAACGCCATGACCATTGCCAATCGTAAGCATGACCTGGTTGCCGTTCAGGTGTACGACCGTCGTGAGACCGAGCTTCCCGCCGTAGGCCTTATGAAGATCAAGGACGCCGAGACCGGGAAGGAGCAATGGATAGACAGTTCCTCCGCCCGTGTGCGTGCGGCCTATAAGGAATGGTGGGAGAAACGGCAGGCGAAGATGAGCGATACGTTCAAGAAATGCCGTGTAGACTCCGTCTCTGTCCGTACCGAGGATGATTATGTGAAAGCATTGATTGCTCTTTTTGACAAACGTAATTAAAGCAAGCAGATGAAATTGATAAAGAAAAGTATCCTGTTTCTGGTCGCCGCCGCTTCCCTCGCGGGGGGAAGGGCATATGCGCAAAGGCCGTTGATCGATGTCGCTATCGACTCGGCCGCCATATTGATCGGAGAGCAGACTACCTTGCACCTTACGGTAACGGCGGATAAGGATCGCCCTGTGCAGATCGTGATCCCGAACGATACCTTGATGACGGGTGTGGAGGTGTTGAATCTCTCCAAGGCGGACTCCACGGAGATCGAGAACGACCGGCTCGTTATCAAGCAGGATGTATTGATTACCTCGTTTGATTCGTCACTCTATCTATTACCTCCGTTGAAGGTGATAGACGGGGTGGATACCGTATATTCCAACCAAGTCGCCTTGAAGGTCTCCACGATTCCCGTGAACGCGGACAAGCCGGAGGAGTTCAACGACATCAAGACCGTATGGAAGCCGCCTTTCGTATGGGCCGATTATTATCCGATCATTTACGGGATCTTGCTGGCCCTGTTCTTGATTTGCGTGATCGCCTATATCGTGAAACGGATCCGTGCGAAGAAGTCGTTGATCCCATTCAAGAAAGAGGAGCCGAAACTTCCGCCTCACGAGCAGGCTATCAAGGAACTGGACGAGATCAAGCAACAGAAACTCTGGCAGCAAGGACGAAGCAAGGAGTATTACACCTTGATCACGGATACGCTGCGTAAGTATATCGAGGAACGTTTCGGTATCAATGCCATGGAGATGACTTCCGGTGAGATCTTGGAGCTGATCCGCAAGAACTCTGAGGCGCAGAGCGTGTACGATAACTTGAGGCAGATTCTGCAATTGGCCGACTTCGTGAAATTCGCCAAGATGAACCCGCTGCCGGATGAGAATGATTTGAGTATGATGAACGCGTATTTGTTCGTGAACCAGACGAAGGTGGAGGAGATGCAAGAGCCTGAATCTACGAACGATACAACTAATTTAAAGGATTAAGAGATGGTATTTGCGAATCCTAATTATTTATATTTATTGTTGTTGCTCATCCCGATGATCGGATGGTACGTCTACAAGCTGAGCAAGAGTCAGGCCAGCTTGCAGGTCTCCTCGTCGGAGGCGTTCGAGGCGCCGGGAGCGACATCATGGATCGTGTACTTGCGTCACGTGCCTTTCGTGTTGCGTATGGTAGCGGTAGCGCTGCTGATCGTGATCTTGGCCCGTCCACAATCCACGAATAGTTGGTCCAATTCTTCCACGGAAGGTATCGATATCATGTTGGCGATGGATATCTCGGGTAGTATGCTGGCGCAAGACTTGAAACCGAACCGCTTGGAGGCGGCGAAGGATGTGGCCGCGTCGTTCATCAACGGCCGTCCGAACGATAACATCGGTCTCGTGGTCTTTTCTGCCGAGAGCTTTACGCAATGCCCGTTGACAACCGATCATACGGTCTTGCTGAATCTCTTCAAGGATATCCAAAGCGGTATGATCCAAGACGGAACGGCTATCGGGTTGGGCTTGGCGAATGCCGTGAGCCGTATCAAGGACAGCCACGCTAAGTCGAAGGTGATCATCCTTCTGACCGATGGTTCGAACAACGCCGGCGAGATCGCTCCGGTTACCGCCGCCGAGATCGCCAAGACGTTCGGCGTGCGTGTCTATACGATCGGAGTCGGAACGAAAGGCATGGCGCCGTATCCGTTCCAGACCGCTTTCGGCGTGCAGTACCAGAATATACCGGTAGAGATCGACGAGGCTACGTTGAAGCAGATCGCCTCTACCACGGGCGGCAATATTTCCGTGCTACGGACAACGCCAGCCTGAAGGAGATCTATTCCGAGATCGACCAGATGGAGAAGACCAAGATCAGCGTACAGGAGTACAGCAAGAAGCAGGAGGAGTATAAGAACTGGGCCTTGCTGGTGTTCGCCTTGTTGCTGGTGGAGATCTTATTGAGAAATACATTGTTGAGAAATATACCATAAAGATAAAAGGCTTATGTTTCGATTTGCGCATCCGGACTTTTTATATTTGCTTTTTCTCCTTCCCGCATTGGTGGCGTTCTACGTGTACGCATGATCGTGAAGAAGAAAGCGATAAAGAAATACGGTAACCCTACGTTGTTGGCCGAGTTGATGCCCGAGGTATCGACCAAGCGCCAGCATTCTGAAGTTTTGGCTGTTGTTCGGAGCCATTACCATGGTTATCTTTATTATAGCGGGCCTCAATTCGGCTCGAAACTGGAGACGGTGAAGCGTCAGGGAGTAGAGATCATGGTGTGTCTGGACGTATCCAACTCCATGTTGGCCGAGGACGTGTCGCCCAACCGTTTGGATAAAGCCAAACAGATGCTATCCCGATTGACGGACGGCTTTACGAATGATAAGGTAGGTTTGATCGTGTTCGCCGGCGACGCTTTCACGCAGTTGCCGATCACCTCGGATTATATCTCCGCCAAGATGTTCTTGTCCTCTATCAACCCGTCGATGGTCTCTACGCAAGGTACGGCGATCGGTGCCGCCATCAACTTGGCCGCCCGTTCCTTTACCCCGGACGAGACGACCGATAAGGCGATCATCTTGATCACCGACGGCGAGAACCATGAGGACGACGCTATCGGTGCCGCCAAAGCCGCCGCCGAGAAGGGCATCCACGTGAACATCGTGGGAATGGGTGATCCGAAAGGTTCTCCGATCCCCATCCAAGGAAGCAATAATTATATGAAGGATAAGGATGGAAACGTGGTGATCACGAAGCTGAACGAGCAGATGGGGCAAGAGATCGCCGCCGCCGGAAACGGTATGTATGTGCGTGCGGACAATACGAACTCTGCCTTGAAAGCCCTTCAGAAGGAAATCGAGAAAATGAATAAGACGGAGCTGGATAGCAAGGTTTATTCCGAGTATGACGAGCAGTTCCAGATTTTCGCTTGGATCGCCTTGTTTCTCTTGATCGCCGATTTCATGACCTTGGATCGTAAGAACCGTATATTTAGGAAAGTAAAATTATTCTCTTAATTCGACGAAGTGATGAGACGTATATATAAATCTATGATATGGGTATCGGTCTTGGCGCTCAGTGCCGGGGCGGTCTCTGCCCAGAAAGCGGAACGGAAGAACGTGCGTGAGGGGAATAAACTTATGAGAGCGAGAAATACACCGAGTCTGAGATCGCTTATCGCAAGAGCTTGGAGGTGAATCCCCGCTCTACGGAAGGAACCTATAATCTTGGGAATTCCCTATACAAGCAAGGCAAGTTCCCCGAGGCCGCCGAGCAATATCAATTGATCGCCGGGCAAGGGAGAAGATGGTGGCTACGCCGGAAGGGAAGGCACGCTTGTCGGAGGTGTATCATAATATGGGAAATATCTTCATGCAGAACAAGGATTACGGCAAGGCGTGGAGGTGTATAAGCAATCGCTTCGCTTGAACCCGAAAGATGACGAGACCCGTTATAACTTGGCCTTGGCCCAAAAACTGCTGTCGGATCAGCAGAATCAGGATCAGAGCCAAGATCAACAGAACGACGACAAGCAGGAGAACAAGGATCAGAAGGACGATCAGCAGCAACAGCAACAACAACAGCCGCAAGACGACCAGAAACAGGATAAGACCCAAGAGCAACAGCAATCCAACGAGCAAATGAGCAAGGACAATGCCCAGCAGATGTTGGATGCCTTCCTGCAAGACGAGAAAGACACTCAAGAGAAAGTGAAGAAGGCGCAGATGCAACAGCAACAACGCCGGAAGACCGAGAAGGAGTGGTAAACTGGATAATTAACGAAAAAATGAGATACACAATGAGGAAATTAATTTTCTTATTCATCCTGATGTTAACGGTAGGGGTGGCGACAAAGGCCGCGGATGTGACCTTCAAGGCCTCGGCGCCCCAAGCGGTGGTAATGGGAGAGCAGTTTCGCTTGACTTTCACCGTCAATGCTGAAGGCAAGGATTTGAGAGTGCAGGAGATGCCAGACTTTGACGTATTAATGGGTCCCTCCCAATCCACCTCCTATAGCAGTAGCTGGGTGAACGGGAAGAGTACCAGCGAGACAACCGTTACGTATACGTATGTCTTGATGCCGAAGAAGGAAGGTACGTTTAATATCGCTCCGGCAACGATCAAGGTGAACGGCTCTAATTATACATCGAATGGCTTGGCCATCAAGGTGCTTCCGGCGGATAAGGCGGGTAAGCAAGAGGCGGAGACAACGACGGCGAGCGGGGCGATCTCTAACGATCGGCTGTTCGTGAAGATGGACGTATCCAAACGAAGCGTGTTCGAGCAAGAAGGTTTCTTGGTGACTTTCAAGGTCTATTCCTTAGAGAACTTCGCAATTACTGGCTTGAAGTATCCTGAGTTTGAGGGTTTTCTTGTGCAAGAGATCGAGCTTCCGCAAGAGAAACAACTGACCTTGGAAAACTACAACGGACGTAACTACCAGTCGGCCGTGATGCGTCAAGTGATCCTGTATCCGCAACGCTCTGGAAAGATTACGATCAGTAGTGGCAAGTTCGACGCCGTGGTGAAGGTCCGTATGCAACAAGCGGGTGGCGGTAGTATCTTCGATAGCTTCTTCGACTCGTATCGGGATGTGAGCAAGGTGTTGACCACCTCTCCGGTTACTATCGACGTGAAGCCTTTGCCCTCCGGTAAGCCCGCTTCTTTCTCCGGTGCCGTAGGTACGTTCTCCATGACGGCTGATATCAGCTCGAACAACGTCAAGACAGACGAGGCTGTAACCATAAAGGTGAAAATCACGGGTAACGGAAACGTGAAGTTGGTGAAGAACCCGGAAGTGGTTTTCCCGAACGATTTCGATGTCTACGACCCAAAAGTAGAGATGGACATCAAGACCACGACTGCCGGTGTCAGTGGAAGCAAGACGATCGAATATATGGCGATACCCCGTTACGCGGGTGATTTCGAGATCCCGGCGATCGCTTTCTCCTATTTCGATATCAAGTCCGGTTCCTATAAGACCATCAAGTCCGAGCCTTATAAGTTGCATGTGGAGCAAGGCAAGGGCGGTAGCGGTTCTTCCCCGGTCGTATCGAACTTCAGTAATAAAGAGAGCGTGAAATACTTAGGCAAGGATATCCGTTACCTAAAGACGAAAGGTTTCTCCTTTATCGAGGGAGGTGATGGTATATTCTTCGGTTCCTTTATGTATTATCTTTGCTATATCGTACCGGCTATCTTGTTTATCGTATTCTTCTTTATCTATCGTAAGCAGGTGAAGGAAAACGCCGACATCGCCTTGGTTCGTACCAAGAAGGCGAACAAGATGGCGGTTAGACGTCTGAAGAACGCCGGCAAGCTGATGAAAGAGAACAAGAAGGAAGAATTCTACGACGAGGTACTGCGTGCGTTGTGGGGCTATTTGAGCGATAAGCTGAGTATCCCGCAATCCGATCTGACCAAGGATAACGTAGAGACAGAATTGGCTAAATACGGTGTAGACGAATCCTTGACGAATGAGTTCATGGATATCTTGAATACTTGTGAGTTCGCTCGTTACGCTCCGTCCCAAGCGTCAGACGCTATGGATAAGCTGTATGAGCTGACGGTAGACGCTATTGGTAAAATGGAGAATACAATTAAAAAGTAAGAAGATGAAGATGACTATAAATTTAAGAAAGGTATTGTTTTTCTTATTGACTCTATGTCTGATAGGATCTGCTTATGCGCAAGATACCGCCTTGAAGGAGGCCGAGGTCGCTTACACGAAAGAAGATTATGCAAAGGCGATCGAGCTATATGAGGGAATCTTGAAGAGCAATGGCGAGTCTGCCGCCGTTTATTATAATTTGGGAAATGCCTATTATAAGGCGGGTAAGATCGCTCCGGCTATATTGAACTACGAACGTTGTCTTCTGCTGGATCCGGGTGATAGCGATGCTCGCTTCAATTTACAGATGGCCCGTCAGAAGACGATCGATAAGATTGAGCCGTTGGTGATTTCTTCTTGGTCAAATGGTTTAAGAGCGTGGAGAATCTCGGTTCCGCAGACTCTTGGGCGAAGACAGGTATCGTGTGCTTCCTGTTGTTTATCGGTTGCTTGATCTTGTTCTTTTTCTCCCGTTGGGTACGCTTGAAGAAGATCGGTTTCTATTTGGGTATCCTATTTATTATCATGGTTGTTTTTGCCAATATATTCGCCAGCGACCAGAAGGATGAGATGATAAACCGTAAACATGCCATCGTATTCGCCCCGACCGTTACGGTGAAAAGCTCGCCCGACGCTAGTGGTACGGATCTTTTCGTATTACATGAGGGAACGAACGTGACCGTGAAGAGTACGCTTGGCGAATGGAGCGAGATCGAGCTTGAGGATGGGAACGTAGGATGGATGCCTAGTAAAGACATAGAAAAAATCTGATACATGCTAGAACAATTATTGATTTGGGAACGTGATACGTTCTTTATGCTTAACGGTAGCGACTCCGCTTTTTTAGATCGCTTTATGTGGATCTATTCAGGCAAGGCGGTTTGGCTACCGTTAGCCTTTTTTATATTGGTGGTATTGTGCTATAAGAAGAACTGGAAGGAGTGGTTGTTGATCTTATTGGCCATAGTCTTGACGATCACGCTATGCGACCAGTTCGCTTCGCATGTTTGTAAACCCATCTTCACCCGTTTCCGTCCGACTCATCACCCTGATTTTATGGATCAGGTAAAGGTGGTGTTCGGTTATCGGGGAGGTATGTATGGATTTATCTCCAGCCATGCGGCGAACGCTTTCGGTTTCGCTACCTTGATGGCGCTGATCTTCCGGAATAAGCTATTTGGATGGACTATTTTCTTTTGGGCGATTTTGACTTCCTATACTCGTATTTATTTAGGAGTGCATTTTATCACGGATATTATTCCGGGAGCTTTATCCGGTTTGCTATTCGGGTATGTTGTATATCTGTTATACCTCTATATAAGGCCTAAATTGATTCCGGTAGATTCTTGGGTACGTCCGGAGGCCATTTACTCGGATACTCGGAAACGTTTGATCACCTATGCGATTTGGTTGACCATCCTTTTAATAGCTCTATTTAATGAGCAATTGGTATCATGCTTTAGATAAGAGAGTTTGGTTGAGTATGTCGTAAAGCATATTTGTTTTCGATTCATTTTCTCAATAATAATTTGTTTCAATGCTATTAAATGACTAAGTTAGTGCCATAATATTAAACAAAGTATTAACCTTCAAAATAAGAAAGCCATGACAAAGACGATTACATTTAACGAACTGAGAAGAATTAAAGACTCGTTACCTGACGGAAGTATACAACGCATCGCTGATGAGTTGGGATTAAAGGTTGAGACAGTTCGCAACTATTTCGGTGGACATAATTTCAAGATGGACGGAGTTGTGGTTTCCATATCGAGCCCGGTCCAGACGGAGGGTTGGTTGTTTTAGATGATACGACTATTTTCGAGCGTGCTTTGCAGATACTGGCCGAGAGTCAGGATGCCGAAGCACAGAAAGCGTAAGAGAAATTCATTCGTATAAAAATCCCATAGCTAAATGAAAGAACGCTTTGGGATTTTTATATTCAACAATTCATAAATCCCGATTGTTTCATCTATAAAAATGTATTGAGTATGGAAGATAAATTAGTGACATTGGCTATCCACACGTTTGAGAAAGCCCAGATTCTCAAGACAATCCTCGAAACAGAAGGCATAGAGGTCTATATACATAATGTAAACCAGATCCAGCCCGTCGTTTCGGCAGGAGTGCGTGTGCGTATTAAGGAGAGTGATTTACCGCATGCTTTACGCATTATTGAAGACAATAAGTGGTTTGAGGAACCAAAGGAGGAAGAGGCGAAGGTTAATGCGGTCAAGAAGTTCTGATCCCGATTGATTTCTCGGATTATTCCGCCAAGGCTTGTGAGTTGGGAATTAATTACGCTCATGCGGTAGGTGCGGAGGTGATGATCATGCACGCCTATTTCAGCCCCTATTTTCCATCTGCTATCCCGATGGGAGATACATTAGCTTACCAAGTAAACGAGGAGGAATCCGTACAGCATATCTTACAACGTGTCCGTATCGATATGGAGAATATTTGTACGCATATCAACCGGAAGATGTCCTCTGGCGAATTACCCAAGGTAAAATACGATTATGTATTACGTGAAGGCTTGCCGGAAGAGGAGATCATCGCTTATAGCAAGGAGTATCATCCGACATTGATCGTGATGGGAACGAGAGGTAAGAGCCAAAAAGATATGGATCTGATCGGTAGCGTGACCGGAGAGGTTATCGAGGTGAACCGGGTTCCTGTATTGGCGATACCGGAGAATGTTCCTTTCACGGATTTGAGAGACGCTAAGAATATCGCTTTCGCAACATCGTTTAACCAGAGAGATTTGGTAGCGTTTGACGAGTTTATGGAAATCATCAAAGGCTTTGATTTTAATATTCATCTATTCAATATCTCTACCAGCAAAGATGAATGGAATGAGATTCGTTTGACAGGCGTCCGTGAATATTTCAAGAAACAATATCCACATGCCCATATTTCCCATACGGTTCTAGCCGATGGTGACTTGCTGTTAGCCATCGAGAAATTTGTTCGTGATAAACAAATTGATGTTATAGCCCTAAGCACATATCGCCGTAATATCCTAGCCCGAATGTTCAATCCTTCGATCGCGAGAAAAATGTTATTCCACACCGATACTCCGTTATTGGTAATCGATAGCAAGAAGTAGCTTCTTATTCAAGTAACAAATAAAAAGTGGATATGAGAAAAGGCTTATCCACTTTTTTATTATATACCATGTGCTTAAAGCAATCTTTGTATCTTTGGCGAAAAAATATAAGGATAGTATGTGGGAAAGAATGTTTGATCTGGTACTTGGATTAAAGAAAGAACATAGATTAATGATGGTTATAACATTGATTTATGCGGTGACCCTCTTTGGTATTACTGTAGATGTAGAAGCGATGGAGAATTGGCTGCAATTAGTGGGGTATACCATACGTACTTTATGTATTGCTTGTATTATACAGCTTAGTGTGTTTTTTTGACAAATATTTTTTGGAAGGAACTAAACAGAGGCTTGAATAAAACATTTGTTGTTATTAGTGGTAATGTGTTGTCTTTAGCTTTTCTTTACTTTTTCCCTTTTTTCTATATCATATATAGATATGACTGCTGAAGTATGAAATTGAGTTCTTTGAATACAGAAAGAAATAGAATTGATAGTATGGTCCGGTACTATGAGAATTTAAAAAGTCTAGATTCTTCTTTTTCAGAGAATCTAGATTCTTTAATATTGGAAGAAAAGAAAACATTGATTCGGGTTATAAAAGAGATTGATTTAAAGCAATTCAAAATAGAAGAGAAACAGAAAAGAATATGAAAAGCCATTAGTCTCCATCCTATTTCTTTTGCAAATATTCG
>ENA-OQIC01000954-OQIC01000954.1-human-gut-metagenome-genome-assembly--contig:-NODE-954-length-11103-cov-1.811771_pt1 | contig 11103 bp, 15 predicted proteins | sample MGYA00242572_ERZ504736 | MGnify/ENA primary metagenome ERZ504736 (study PRJEB26092, sample SAMD00036201) | human gut metagenome | host: Homo sapiens | study: EMG produced TPA metagenomics assembly of... | reverse complement strand
CTGACTCCGGTCATGAAGATACGTTCGAACATCCCCTTGAACTTCTTGAAGATCTCTCGGTAGAAGCCGCTGGCATGGGTCAAGGCATGATAGATCTCGTTTCCTTGCTCGTTGAGGACAACATTGGTGAAGTTATCATATTCATCGATGATGAGATAGAGCTTGGCGCCGTATTCGGCTGAATGGAAATTTAGGTAGTTTAGTTTACTCACAAAGTCGGGCTGTGCTTCCATTTTCTTTGCGTAACCGGGAAAGTATAAGGTTCGTATACTTTTCCGAATACATCCATCGCCATGCTACAATAACGATCGAAGTTCTCGGCCAATGAACCATTTCCTCCGCTGGCACGGGAGAAATCGAGGTAGAGTACTTGATATTGTCCTTGCATAGGTGTCGGGTGGCTACCTATCCACAGATTACCGAAGCGTTTATCGAACTTCTCTTTCTGCGCGATATCATAGTAGGCCCGTAGCATACTCAAGAAGATGCTCTTTCCAAAACGGCGCGGACGAATAAAGAAAAGATTACTAGGTTGCTCTTCCAGTAGGGGCAGATACATCGTCTTATCTACGTAATACTGGTTTTGTTCCACTACTTCCACGAAGTTGGAAATGCCATAGGGGATTCTTTTTACATCTTCCATAATCGCTCTTGCTTTTTAGTTCATATCTACGAGAATGAGTCAAAGGTAATTTTTCTTTGTGAAGAAACAACGGAAATAAGAAGAATGTTGGAGTACTACTTACTTGCTTGATAAAGTTATCTCCAAGGGCACTTGAAGTATATCTTCTATAAGGAAGTAAGTAGTACTCTGTGAAAAGGGGGCTTTTTTATTCTTTAACTATGCTTACGGCTTGACCGGAAAGTCGTACCCAATAGATGCCTGCTTGATAGCCGCTCATCGAGATCGTGTTTTCTCCTGCTTGGGCTTGGAATGACTGAACGATCCGGCCCTTTGCGTCGATGAGATAGACGGTTTGGGGAGCCGGGAGATTGAGATAGAACCGGTCTTTTACGACTCTGGGATAGACAATCCGCTCCTCGCTTACCTCTTCGATGGATGTGGGAATCTCATTGACCGTCACTTCGCAGGTTGCCGATAGATCCCCCTCGTTGGTCGTGGTCGTGATCGTGGCGTTGCCCGGCGACAAGGCTTGTACGAGACCTGTGGAATTCACACTGGCTATGGCCGGGGCAGAGGTAGACCAACGGACGGAGGTGTCATCCGCATTGGCGGGTTTTACCGTGGCTACCAATTGTAGCGATTCCCCACGTTCCATCGTGGCGGAAGAGAGGTTGAGCGTTATATCGGTAACAGGGATAGGCTCCGGTGTAGGCTGGGGTTCGGAGCGGGTGACGGTCACCGTACATTCGTCCGCATAGTTACCCGAGGCGGTAATGGCGGTCAGTATCGTCTCTCCGGCTTGTAGCGCTTTAACCTCGCCCGATTCATCGACGCTCGCTATATTCTTGTCCGAGGAATGCCATACGAGGGTTCGGTTGGCGTTCGCTTCCGCATCGAATGTTACGGATAATCGTTCGCTTTGCCCGATCTCCAGCGAGAGCGTTTTCTTGTTCAAGCGGATGCCTCGTATCTCTTCCGCTTCGGAAAGGGAAGAGGCGATCTCCGTGTTTCCATATAATAGACTACCTCCGGAAGCCGTGCCATCAAGAGGCTGCCCGGCAGTGCCTTGCCAGACGTTCTCGCCGTTCTCTCCCGCTACGCAGGAGAATGCGCCGGGTTCCCATGCTTGCTGGGCGAAGAGCAAGGTGGGGAGAAGAGTAAGGATATGAATAGGAGCTTCCTCATGAGATTGTTAATTTTGAGGTTGATATAATTCGTTGTATTGGATAAAGAAAGGATAGGAGGCTACTACGTCTTTGTTTTTGTCTTTGATCACCAATGTCAGTGGATGTTTTTCCGGATAGGGGAAATAATCAAAGTTAAAAGAATAGCATCTTCCATAACTTGTGGATTTCGAGCTATATTCTGTATCTATGGTTGCTCCTTCTATCTCGGCGGTCAATTGTTGATCTATTCCATTTTGGTAGATTATTGTAAAATTTAGCTCTGCGTCGGTATATATTTGTCCGGATGTATTCCCCACATAGCCTTTAACAGTACCTCCACTAAGTATTGTAAATAACGTGATATTATCATTTCCATCGCCGGCACATGTCAGGATAAAATCATTCTTTATGCGATCTCCATTGTTTGTCACACTCCCCGCCTTCTCCGCATACAACGCATACGGCACCGATACCATTTGCGTATTCGATACCTCGGTATATTTCGTCTCTACCTTTTGCTTCATGCCAAGGCGAAGGAAATAGGGTGCCTTGCTCCAATCGATCTCGCGAATGCGCCCGCTTGCGCATTGCCTCCACCAATCAACAGGTTGATCGTTCCCGTCTTGGTGGTGGTTAGTTCGTGGGTTTCTGTGTAGACCGCCGTGCCTTGGTTGCTGCCCTGCAAGATTTCCACTTGCACGGAGATGGGTTTCTCGGACAGGACTTTGCCCGTCAAGTCTCTCGCTACGGCTTGGTAGCTGATGAGTTGGGGCACTTGCGCTTGCGTGAGGCTGATGGCGAGCAGCCATGCGCACAACATAAGGATCTTTTTGTATTCATCTGATTTATATTTAAAAGTTAATAAATAGTTCTTTCATAAACCAGCATATACAAAAGCGCGGGATTCGTCTGTCACTTATCCCACACCTCAGGCCTTCGCATTGCCCATCGTAAAAGGATAAGCAACGTTGAAGCCCACGCCGATATGTATGTAACAAACTTCCGTGTACCCATAAAAGGCACACGAAAGGGTACGATACACTCCCGCAGGCATCTATCGTTGCCTTATCTTCTTTTACGATCCAAAGTTGCGAAGTTTGAGATGTAGAAGACAAGACGCTAATAAACGCCTTTTCAATATATGTCTGTTCCTGCCCGTTTGATCGGCGTGGGAACAACGCAAAGATACTGGATTATTTGGATATAAGATGCGGGAAATGATAGATTTTATGTGGCAAAGATGATCGTGTGGATGAAGCGTCAACGAACGAAGTGTTCTTTCTTTTTATGGATTGCTGACTATTTGCTTCTTTGAGGGCTGGTATCGTGACTAGATCTTTTTGAAACGGGCACGAAATAACGGGTGAGGCAAGGGGATAAGCGGTCGTTTTTACTCGAAAACGGCTGTTTTTATAATAGAAAGCTGCTGTTTTGGGGTTTGAAACCATGCCGTTGGGCATTGTAAACCTGTAAGCATTGGATCATAAACCTGCTTGAATGGGCATCGTAACCTGCTTACTTCCCCATTTAGAGCCGGTAGAATAGCCTGAAGGAGCTTGATTCGGGTGCTTTAGCAACTGTTTTTACGCTAGAATGAAAGGGCGTTTCTTGATATATCATTAATGATGAGCGTGTTAAATGTATTTTAACGTGAATTTGGAAGCAGTCTGTACCTTTGCCCGGAAAAAACGATTCTCCGGGAGTTTAGGTTACAATTTGTCAAAAGGAAGCAAGAGGATATTAGGAGCGGGAAGGGATAAAAAACGTCTCGGTAAGTGGGCTAAAAACAACTTAGTAAGCAGACCGGCATCAGCTTAGTAAGCAGACTACCCCTCTGCTTACTAAGTAGACACCCCCTTTGTTTAGTAAGTAGAGGTCGCTCTACTTACTAAGTTGATGTCGGTCAGCTTAGGGAGAACGTGTAATCCTTTTTGCTTTTGAAAAGCCGGTAAATACGGATATATCCATTGAACAGGGGTTGAATAAACTCCAACAGGAATAACCAACCGATAGTAGGGCTTTGTTGAAGCATTCGAGCCGATTTGCCGAAAACGATTGCCTTGATTATAAAACGTGTCAAATATAATAATACGGCGATCAAGGAGATTAGCCAATTGCCCTGTAATCCGATCACTACCGTAGCGATAACCGATGCTTGGAAAGGTAGAAACAAGTGGATTCGAGATGATAGAATGTCAAGGCGCTTCCTTTGTAATACCGTTGAGTGGCAGCACGGGAAACCTTCATCTCTTTCCAGATTCCAAAACGTTCGATTTGATCCATTTCCGTTAGGCTGTCCGGGGTATAAATTACTTTCGTATTCTCCTTGGTCGAGGCTTCGTTGATGAATAAGTCATCGTCTCCCGCATGCAAGTTCAAGGATTGGTAGTAACCTTTATGCTTGAAGAATAACTCTTTCCGATAAGATAAATTTCGTCCGTTTCCGGTATATGGGTGATGGGAGAGGGCGGAAGATAGATAGCGTAAACCCGTCAATAAGTTATCATAGGCGATCAACTTATGAAAGAATCCCTTGTAGTTGCTGTATTTGCAGTAGCCCAAGACAATACTGGTCTCGGGTGTGTATCCACCAACCATGGCGGATAACCATTGATCGCTGAGCGGTTGGCAATTCGCTCCGTGAATAGAAGAATATCGTATTTGGCCGCTTTCACACCTAAGGTAAACGCCAGTTTACGGCGGCTTAGGTAGCGAGCGTCCGAGGGGACGTAAGTATGATACAAATGTTTATACTCATTTTGAAAGAACTTTAGCGTATCATCGGTATCGTCTCTCGAGCCATCGTTGATAACGACTACCTGATATTCAGGGTAATCTTGTGTAAGTAACGCAGGAAGGTGTTTCTTGAGGTTCTCAGAATCATTTTTAGCGTATATGATGATGGATACGGGGAGTTTATTACCTTCCTCTAAGGTATCATCCGTTCGTTTTGACGCACGTAAAGGGCGGGCATAAGCGATCAGATAATAAAGAGATAAGATAATGAACCCTATTAAGGAGATTCCCAATAGGAAAAGCTCTGTATTATTGAGTAGAAACATAATAATGTGCCAATGTGATTAATATGCCAATGTGCCAATATCATTAATGAGCCAATATGATTAATACGCCAATGTGCCAATAAGCTACTCAAGGTATTTACATTGGCATATTGGCACATTGATCAATTGGCTCATTATTTTATCGTATCGGAATAATAGGCTTTCGGTAAATGACGGCAGTTGTATTGGGAGGCCATGACCTCGCCATAAGCGCCGGCGGAACGAAGGGCGATCAAGTCGCCACGATGAGCCTTATTCAACTCTACATCCTTACCGAATACATCCGATGACTCACAGATCGGGCCCACTACATCGTAAGTCTCTACTGCCTCATCGCTGCTGATGTTCTCGATACGGTGATAAGCGTCGTACATCGCCGGGCGGATCAATTCCGTGAAACCTGCGTCAAGGATAGCGAATTTCTTCGTCTCTCCTTCCTTGACATATAATACCTTAGAGATTAATGTTCCGCATTGAGCGACGATCGAACGTCCCGGCTCAAAATGTACCTGTTGACCCGGACGTACTTGAAGCAGTTTATGAATGGCTGCGAAATAGTTATCGAAAGCCGGGATCGATAAATGATTCGGGTGATAATAATCGATACCTAATCCACCTCCGAAGTTCAGGTTCTCCACCGTAACCCCGTGAGCTTCCAGTTCTTCCTGTATCTCGTTGAAACGAATTACCAAATTGCGGAAGCTAGACATATCCGTGATCTGTGAACCGATATGGCTATGGATACCGATCAACTTCACATTCTTCATCTCCTTTAATTTATCCAGTACGCCTCCTAATTGGCTAAGGTTGATACCGAATTTATTTTCCTTCATACCCGTCGTGATCTTGGCATGTGTATGGGCATCCACTTCCGGTTGATACGAAGGGCGATAGAGGCTACTTTATTCTTGGTGGCCGCCAGCTCATTGATAATTTCCAGCTCAACGGCGGATTCCACGTTAAAGCAGAAATATCATTGTCCAGTCCTAGGTTGATCTCCCAATCCGCTTTGCCGACACCGGCAAAGACAATCTTATCGGCAGGAAAACCGGCATCTAAAGCTGCCTGTACCTCGCCGCCACTTACGCAGTCTGCGCCAAGCCGTTTGCCGCTATGATGGAAAGGATACGGGGATTGGCATTCGCTTTCACGGCATAATGCACGTGGTAACCATATTTTCCGGATTCGGTTTTTACTACGTCTAATGTGTCTTGCAATAGCTTGACATCATAATAATAAAAAGGCGTAGAAAGCTGCTTAAACTTTTCTACAGGAAATGTTCCTTTGAGCATATTATACGAAATTATATAAAGATAAATAAGGGCAGTCTGTAAAAGGCCGCCCTCGTTTGTTTTTATTTGTTGTTAAATAAATGATCGCTTAGAGCTTGCAGCGCTCTCTGCTTGTCCGAGGCCTTGATCAGCAAGGAGACGTTGTAGTTGCTTCCTCCGTAGGAGATCATGCGAACCGGGACATCCTTCATGGCCTGTACGATACGAGCCTCGAAGCCGATGTTATCCCATTCTAGGTCGCCAACCACGCAAACGATAACCATATCCTCGTCTACGGTCACGGTTCCGTACTTCTTCAAATCGTCAACGATCTCTTCCAGATGCTTGCGGTTATCGATCGTAACGGAGACACCCACTTCGGAAGTCGTAACCATATCGATCGGAGTCTGGTAGTTCTCGAAAGTCTCGAATACCTTACGCAAGAAACCTGTTGCTAGCAACATACGTCCGCTCTTGATCTTGATAGAGGTAATATTGTCTTTGGCGGCAACCGCCTTGATCTTACCTTTCTCGATCGCGTTAGAGATCAATGTACCCGGAGCGTCCGGCTGCATCGTATTTAACAAACGAACCGGGATGTTGTTCAATTTAGCCGGCAATATACAAGTCGGGTGAAGGATCTTGGCTCCGAAATAAGCTAATTCGGCAGCCTCCTCGAAATGCAATTGACGGACTGGAGACGTTCCCTGTACGATACGAGGGTCGTTATTGTGCATACCGTCGATGTCTGTCCAGATCTGGATCTCTTCCGCACCGATAGCCGCGCCGATTAAGGATGCGCTATAGTCGCTACCACCCCGTTGTAGGTTATCGATCTCGCCGTAAGCGTTGCGGCAGATATAACCTTGTGTGATGTATAGATCAGCATCCTTATTATCAGCAAGTAATTTCACCAATTTCTCTTTGATATAGACAGGGTCCGGTTCCGCGTTCTTATCCGTACGCATATAATCCAAAGCCGGGATCAATACGGATTTCACGCCGCATTCGTTCAAATAAAGATTCATCATACCCGTAGAGATCAACTCTCCTTGTGCCAAGACAACCTTTTCCTCGAACAAGGTAAACAGATCCTTCGTGAGCGTACGGATATATTCGAAATGAGATTTTATCAGTTCTTTGGCCTTCTGTTTATATTCCTCGGTGCTGTATAGTTCCTCAACATGGCCCATATATTTCATGGCAAGCTTGTTGATGATCTCATTCGCTCCGTCTGGGTTCTTTTTGTACAGGTAGTCGGAAATCTCGACTAACGAGTTGGTTGTACCCGACATGGCTGACAATACAACGATCTTACGGTCTCCCGTGATCAGTTTCGCTACATCTTTCATTCTCTGTGCAGATCCCACAGAAGTACCGCCAAACTTTAAAACTTCATCTTCTTTTGTTCTATATTAAATTGTTTTCTTTTTCAATCGAATGCGACCGCAAAGTTACAAAAAAATTATTCTCTGACATCACTTAGACAGGCATTCTCGCATTTTACTATGCGGGCAGGATAATTATGCACGATCGTATAGTTATGAGTGGTCATAATCACCGCCGTTCCCTGCTGGCAGATGTCGTGTAAGAGTTGTACGATTTGTCCGCTCGTCTCCGGGTCCAAGTTGCCGGTCGGCTCATCCGCCAGTATCAACTTGGGGTTGTTCAGAAGGGCACGGGCAATAACGATACGTTGTTGTTCCCCGCCGGATAGCTCATGCGGCATTTTATAGCCTTTGTCTTGCATGCCTACCTGACGGAGCACATTGTCTATCCGTTCCTTGATCTCGCTTTTCTTTTTCCATCCGGTGGCTTTCAGCACGAATTCCAGATTCTTGGAGACGGAACGGTCGGTCAACAATTGGAAATCTTGGAAGACGATACCTAGTTTCCTACGCAAATAAGGGATATCCTTCCGCTTCATCTTGGTGAGGTTGTAATCCATGATACGTGCCTCGCCTCGCAAGATCGGTATCTCGCAATACAAGGACTTGAGCAGGCTGCTTTTACCGGAGCCTACCTTCCCGATCACATATACGAACTCTCCGTTACGAAGCGTGAGGCATGCGTCGTGTAATACCCTGTTTTCCTCACGGCATATCTCCACGTTCTCTAATTTGAGTAGAATATCTTCTTCCATAGAATTTATCAACCTTTATGTCTTTTCTTTAATTCACGGGCGAGGTCTTCCAGACGAAGTCCCTTGCTTGTCAATAATACGATTAAGTGGTAAACCAAGTCGGATGCCTCATAGATGAAGCCGTCTTCGGTTCCGTTGGTCGCCTCGATAACGGTCTCTACCGCTTCTTCGCCGACTTTCTGGGCCATGCGATTCACGCCTTTCTGGAATAAGGTAGTCGTATAGGAACCTTCCGGCATTTCTTGACGGCGACGCTCGATGAAGTTCTGCAAGTATTTCAAGAACATGATATCCTCTACGTTCTTCTCGCCGAAACAAGTATCCGCTCCCGTATGACAAACCGGTCCGGCTGGAATCGCCTTGATCAATAATGTATCGTTGTCGCAATCCGCCGTGATGCTAACCACCTGCAACGTATTTCCGCTACTCTCTCCCTTCATCCACAAACGGTTTTTCGTGCGGCTAAAGAATGTAACCTTACCCGTACTTACTGTCTCATCATAAGCTTCTTGATTCATGAAGCCCAACATTAATACCTTACTAGTGTTGTTGTCTTGTACGATAGCGGGTATTAATCCGCCCATTTTCTCGAAATCTAATTTCATCTTTATATATAATGTGTTATATCCTTACATTGATCCCCTCGTCCTTGAGGTATTGCTTCAAGTCGCCTATCCGTATCTCGCCGAATGGAAAACGCTGGCCGCTAAAGCCGCGTCCGCTTTCCCATTGGAAAACGTATCCCGGAAATGTTCCATCTTTCCCGCTCCACCGGAGGCGATAACCGGGATATGCAACGTATCGGCCAAGGTAGCCAGAGCGTCGTTCGCGTATCCGTCTTTTACGCCATCGTGCGTCATACTGGTGAAAAGGATCTCGCCGGCGCCACGGCTTTCCGCTTCCGAGGCCCATTGAAACAAATACTTATCCGTCGGGACACGCCCTCCGTTTAGATAGCATAGCCAGTCATTGTTCTCAAAATTAGCGTCGATAGCGACTACGCATACCTGACTGCCAAAGTTCTTGGCGATCTCCTCGATTAATGCCGGGTTACGTAAAGCCGCCGAGTTGATCGAGACCTTATCGGCGCCAGCGCTAAGCAAACGATCCACGTCCTTCAATTCGTTGATACCTCCACCCACGGTAAAAGGGATGCTGATATGGGCCGCCACTTGTTTTACCAACTCGGTGAAAGTCTTTCGCCCCTCGTGTGAGGCGGTAATATCCAAGTACACTAATTCGTCGGCCCCTTCACGGCTGTACTGGGCGCCCAACTCCACGGGGTCTCCAGCGTCGCGAAAGTTCACGAAGTTGATGCCTTTTACGGTCTTTCCATCCTTTATATCCAGACAGGGAACAATTCTCTTGGCTAGCATATATCTATTTATTATTTCAAGTAAAACGAAGTAAATCTTTCAACTGGATCTTCTTCATAAATGCCTTGCCGAAATGAACGGCGGGAATCCCAGCCTCAGATAATTTCTCAATATCCTCGATCGAGCTTACGCCACCGCTCGCTATGATATAAAGGAAGGGGATCTCGTCCCGTATCTCTTTATATAAATCGATAGCCGGGCCTTGCAGCATACCATCCCGTGCGATATCCGTGCAGATCACCTTGGTAATCCCCTTGTCGTAATATCCTTTGATAAAAGGAATCAACTCTTGGCTGGTCGTTTCCTCCCAACCGCTGATGGCGATCTTCTTTTCCTTGGCATCGGCCCCTAATATGATTTTCTCGCTACCGAACTTACTGATCCAAGAGGTGAACATTTCCGGGTTCTTCACGGCGATACTACCCCCGGTTACCATCTGGGCGCCGCTTTCGAAGGCGATCTCCAGATCATCCTCTTGTTTCAAGCCCCCTCCGAAATCAATGATCAAGGAAGTCCGGGTCGCTATCCGCTCAAGGATACGGTAGTTGATGATGCGTCCCTCACGGGCTCCATCCAAATCTACCACATGCAAACGCCGGATGCCGTTACCCTCGAACATCTTGGCCACCTCCAGAGGATCTTCGTTGTAAATCTTCTTGGTCGCGTAATCTCCTTGCGTCAACCGGACGCATTTGCCATCTATTATATCTATAGCGGGAATAAGCTCAATCATATCTTTAAAAAGTTTTTCAATATAACCTCTCCTACCGATCCACTTTTTTCCGGATGGAACTGTGTTGCGTAGAAGTTGTCCTTATGTAAAGCGGCGCTGAACGGAAGGATGTAATCGGTCGTAGCCGCCGTATATTCATTTACAGGTACATAATAACTATGTACGAAGTAAACAAATTTGTTCTCCAATCGCTCATTGAATAGGCCGCTTTTAACGTTTGTCAAGGTATTCCAACCCATGTGAGGAACCTTGTCCTCATGCTTTTGCGGAATGAAACGTTTTACTTCCGTAGGGAAGATCCCCAAGCAATCCGCGTTTCCCTCCTCTGAACGCATGCACATCAATTGCATGCCGAGGCATATCCCGAGTACCGGTTGCTTTAGGTTCAAGATCACCTGATCCAATTTATGCTCCCTTAAATACTCCATGGTCGTGAAAGCTTCACCTACTCCGGGAAAGATAACCTTATCCGCTTTATTTAATAATTCCGGATCAGCCGTGATGATCGGGGTAACGCCCAACCGCTTCAAAGCGTAATCTACTGAGTAGATGTTTCCGGCATTATATTTAATAATGGCAACGTCCATTGTTGTTAAGCATTTATATTGAGTCGCAAAAGTAACAAATTATCATTACATAATTATGAATGGCGATTGAAAAGTTCCAAAATGAAATGTATTTGTGATAAACTGGTGTGATCGGGAAGGGGATAGGGGCGGCATAATTA
>ENA-OQIC01000953-OQIC01000953.1-human-gut-metagenome-genome-assembly--contig:-NODE-953-length-11105-cov-2.149299_pt1 | contig 11105 bp, 16 predicted proteins | sample MGYA00242572_ERZ504736 | MGnify/ENA primary metagenome ERZ504736 (study PRJEB26092, sample SAMD00036201) | human gut metagenome | host: Homo sapiens | study: EMG produced TPA metagenomics assembly of... | reverse complement strand
ATGTTGAACAAGATGATATTGACCAGCAGATCTTAAATATTTATTTATGCAATATGTTTTTTAGAACAAAGGAAAATACCGAACGATTTAACACTGCATTAGGAACAATTCTTCATGAATTAACCCATTTGATAGGTAAAACTGATGATGTAGAAATAATAGATTGCAATAAAAAACAGACAACTTGTTATGGAGAAGAATTATGTACTTATTTAGCATCATTCAATAGTAAACTTGCTATTAAAAACGCTGATAATTACGAAATGTATCTTGAAACATTTCGCAATATGTAGAAAATACAAAAATAAAAAATTCTCAAGAAGAATTATGATTAAAGTAAATTTCTCGAAACCGCTGCTGATTCAATCAGTAGCTTTCAAAGATGTATTCCTTCGGATGGATGGAAATGGGATTACCAAAACCAATGGTGCAGGTGCAGGAAAAGTAAGTTGCCAGAAAAATATGTCTCCTACCGGAGCATTTAAAGTACAAGAACAGAAAATGGTACGTTTACCATTGAATCAGTAAAGTATCCCGGGGTATTTCTCCGCATGGACGGAAGTGGCATTCGTGGCTTTGCAGGATCGGGTGCAGGACATGTAAACTGTCAGTTTGGAGCGAGTGACTGGGAACACTTCAAGCTGCACGAACAGAACGACGGTTCATATAGCATTGAATCAGCTGCCTTCCCGAATGTATTCCTCCGCATGGACGGAAATAACCGGTCGGGTAAAGAAGAAGATTTCGGTACAGTGAACTGCCAGTACGGAGCAAGTACCTGTGAAAAGTTCTATTTATTGAATATGCCTGAAACAGGCAAAGTAAAAGATATGTTTAACAAATTTGCGAAATAGCAGAAGATATTAATACATTAAAAATCAGAAGTTATAGTTAAACCTATAGCTTCTGATTATATAATTAAGATCAAGATATTCCGGCAGGTTCTAATGATTAGTCTTTCTTATCCAATGCCTCAAAACAAGAGTTTTTGCTCACAAACTCAGGGACAATATCTTTCATGGCAGCCACGATCTTCATCTGATCATAGGTATAGCTACATCAATTAATTTCTGGATTCTCTCTTTCACTTCGTCATAATCATACTCACGCACAGTGGCAATCATAATCTTTTCGTGATAAGTAGGTTTGGTCAGCTCCTTCACATTGAGCAACTCTTCGTACAGTTTCTCACCATGACGCAAACCGGTAAACTCAATTTTCACATCCGTACGTCCCGAAAGACTGATCATCCGTTTTGCCAGATCGACAATCTTAACCGGTTTACCCATATCGAAGATGTAGATTTCCCCACCATTACCCATACTTCCTGCTTCCAGTACCAGACGACAAGCCTCCGGAATGGTCATGAAATAACGGATTATTTCGGGATGGGTCACTGTGACAGGTCCTCCACGCTGAATCTGATCGCGGAAACGGGGAATAACCGAACCGTTAGATCCTAATACATTACCGAAACGAGTGGTGATGAACTGTACCGAACGTGTGCCTTCCTTCTGTAATTTCTTGGCTAAGGACTGTACATAGATCTCACAAATACGCTTTGAACAACCCATAACATTTGTCGGATTAACGGCTTTATCCGTAGAAATCATTACGAATTTCTCTGAACCGAATTTAACAGCCAGATCGGCAAGCGTACGTGTACCCGATACATTAATCTGAATAGACTCCGAAACATTGTCTTCCATCATCGGCACATGCTTATAGGCAGCTGCATGGAATATATACTGAGGTTTGTATTCACGGAAAATAGCCTCCATACGAGTTGCGTTCGAAATATCAGCTACAATCGTTTCAGCATCAATGTCACGCCAACGATCCTGCAATTCCAGACGAATGTCATGCAACGGAGTTTCAGCCTGATCAATCAGGATCAACTTATATGGATTGAAAGAAGCGACCTGTCGCATGATTTCGCTACCAATAGAACCGGCGGCTCCTGTAATCATTACACGTTTACCTTCCAGGTGAGAAGCTATCTTATGGATGTCCACCTCAATCGGTTCGCGTTGCAAAAGGTCCTCAATCTGTATTTCCTTCAACTGAGTTTTATTCAGTGCCTGCCCACCCATTCACTCAAAGGGGGAGCAGTAAGCAACTTCACATTATTGGAAAGCAGAGTATCAATCATATCTGATTTCTTCAGCTTTTCCATCTTAGCCGGAGAAACAATGATGGTATGCACATCACGGTCATTCATGTTTTCAATCAATGCTTCATCATTCGGGAAAACTTTCGCCCCCATCATCACCTTACCAATCAGTCGGGTTCATCGGCAATGAAACCACGAAGACGATAATGATTACGCAAATTGACACGCAGGGATTTGGCGATGTTTACTCCGGCTTCTTTAGCACCATAAATAAAGACGTTGGTCGTGTGGCTACCGTCAAAATTGAGTACCTCGAAGAACATTTTGACCACAATACGCGAACAGGCCATCATAGCAAAATTGATCACATATGCCATAAACAGTACACTGATGGCACCAATCCGAATGCCCAGGTAAGCATCCAGCAGAAGACTCAGAATCATCAATACCCCATAGGAGACCGTAAGCGACACAAATATGCGCATAATGTCTACAAACGAAGAAAAGCGAAGCACATTTGAATAGGTACGGAATACCCGGAAGAAGATTAAGTTAGCCACTACCGTCCAAAGAATGGTCTTATCTATTGTCGACGAATCCAAGAAAATGCTGCGAAAATCGTAACGAAGCGAGTAAGCGAGCAAGCAGGATGCGACGATAATAAATATATCAATCAATAGAATAGTCCAAATGGGCAGTACCTTCGCAGAAAGATACCGATGAAAAAAATTCTGTTTCATTTGTTTTACAGTTTTTGTTTTAGGCGGTGCAAAGATACACTATTTCACTAACACGTGCGTTTTTATTTGACAAAATAAAGTTTTTAACACAATAAAAGTAGAATAACAGTGCAAAAAGGGGGTGGAATCCTTCTCTTCCACCCCCTTCAAGATATAGATATCACATCAGGTTACTTGCCAATTCGCTCAATTCACTACGTTCGCCTTTCACCAAGTTGACATGCGCAAAGAGGTTCTGATCTTTCATGCGATCGATCATATACACCAAGCCATTGGACTGACTATCCAGATAAGGTTGGTCGATCTGCTGAATATCTCCGGTAAATACCATCTTGGTACCTTCTCCGGCACGGGTGATAATGGTTTTAATCTCGTGTGGAGTCAAATTTTGTGCTTCATCGATGATACAATAGGTCTCGCTCAGGCTTCGTCCGCGAATGAATGCCAATGCCTCGATAACCAGTTGCTCACTCTTCTGCATATCTTCCAGCCGCTTCACTTCGGTAGAGTTAGAAGCAAATTGGCGTTTGATCACATTCAGGTTGTCGAACAGAGGTTGCATGTAAGGAGCTACCTTTTCTGTTGCATCTCCCGGAAGGAATCCTAAATCTTTATTGGAAAGAGCCACGATAGGACGGGCCAACAGGATCTGCTTGTATTCCGTGAGTTTACCCAAGCTGCCGCCAGTGCAAGCAAGGTTTTACCTGTTCCGGCTTTACCTGTCAAGGCCACCAGCTTGATATCCGGATCGTTCAGAATTTCGAAAGCAAAACTCTGTTCCGCATTGCGAGGTTCGATACCGTAATTCTTGGTTTTATTCACCCGGCAGACCGTATGTGTAAAAGGATTGTAGCGGGCAAGCACACTGCTGCGATCGCTCTTCAGAATAAAACATTCGTTGGGACGGATGATGTCTTTAAAGTCAAATTCACTGATATCCAACCCCTCTCTGGACGAATAAATACGGTCGATCAGATCCGGTTCTATATTTTCGAACACCTCGTTCGACTTTTCAAAATATCGACATTCACCACCTTATCGGTTATGTAGTCCTCACAAAGTATACCGATGGAACGGGCTTTCATCCTAAGGTTGACATCCTTGGTCACCAGAATATTTTTCATCTTCGGATATTTCCGGGCCAAATATTCGCTACCGCCAATATCTGATGATCCGGTTTACGGGCCGGAAACGATTCATGTACCTTGGGAGCCTCCGAATCGCCAGTGACAATAAACAACTTACCCAACCCCTCACCTAAAGGAGCACCATGGGTAAACAGACTGTCGTCGGTTATCAAATCGAGTTCGCGTACAAACTCACGTGCATTGTAATTGATTTGTTCATTTCCCTTCTTGAACTTATCCAATTCTTCCAAAACAACAATCGGAAGATAAATATCATTCTCCTGAAAATTCTTCAGGCAATTGTAGTCGTGAAGAATAACATTCGTGTCGAGCACAAAATTTTTCTTTGTTCCCATGATTCTTAGATTTAAATGTTGATATTTGCAATCAAAAAGCCAATTGACCACCACTGTGATGAATTGTTGCAACTAAGATAACAAATAAAAAGGCAAACAAAGGAAGTTGCCCGTTAAATATTATAAAACATGAATTATCAGGAGACTTTAGACTACCTATACAACAGCGTTCCCATGTTTCAGCAGGTAGGAAGCAGCGCGTACAAAGAGGGACTGGAAAACACCTATGCATTAGATGAATATTTGGGACATCCCCACACAGCATTTCAAAGCATTCACATTGCAGGGACCAACGGAAAAGGTTCCTGCTCACATACATTGGCTGCCATTCTGCAATCGGCCGGATATAGGGTCGGGCTCTACACTTCGCCCCATTTAGTAGATTTCCGAGAGCGTATCCGCATCAATGGCGAGCCCATCCCGCAAGAATACATCATCCGCTTTGTGGAAGACCATCGTCTGTTTTTGAACCTCTGCATCCTTCATTCTTTGAATTGACCACCTCAATGGCATTCCGATACTTTGCCGATCAACATATAGACGTGGCTGTCATTGAAGTCGGATTGGGAGGGCGACTGGACTGTACCAACATCATCCGTCCGGACTTAAGCATCATCACCAACATCAGTTTCGATCACATGCAGTTTTTAGGTAATACGCTGGTCCAAATAGCAACGGAGAAAGCGGGTATCATCAAAAGGGGCATACCGGTCGTTGTCGGTGAGACGACAGAAGAGACCAAGCCTGTATTTTATCGGAAAGCACAAGAGATGGAGGCACCTGTCACCTTTGCAGAAGAAGAACAACGCCTAAAAGGAGCAACTAAATTCAAAACTCGCGCGGATCGAAAACCGGGACAGTATACAGATCATCAGCCGAATACCGCAGCAGAAAAAGATACAGAGTATATTACCGGCTGGATCTATGAAAATGATGCATATCCCGGGTTGGAAGGAGTATTGGGAGGCTCGTACCAACTAAAAAATACAAATACGCTACTGTCGGCTCTCCCTGTTCTGAAAAGCCTGGGCTATAAGATAGAAGATCATGACGTGAGAAACGGATTCCTGCAAGTAGATAAAATGACCGGTTTGCAAGGACGCTGGCAGAAATTGAGTGACTCTCCACTGTCATTTGCGATACGGGACACAATGTAGCAGGGATTTCTTATATCGTGGAGCAACTGAAACAAATGAAATACAATTGCCTGCACATGGTCATCGGCATGGTGAACGACAAAGACGTAAGTGGAGTATTGTCCATACTTCCTGAAAACGCAGTGTACTATTTCACAAAAGCGAGCGTCAAAAGAGCATTACCGGAGGCTCAGTTACAACAGATCGGAGCTTCTGCCGGACTGCAAGGAAAGGCTTATCCCGATGTTCAGTCTGCCGTAAAGGCGCACAAGAAAAAAGCCTCCCGGAAGACCTGATCTTCGTAGGAGGCAGTAGCTTTATTGTAGCCGACTTATTATCGTGCCGCGATGCACTCGATCTCGACTAAGGCATCTTTAGGCAAGGCTTTCACGGCAACAGCCGAACGAGCGGGAAATGCACCGTCAAAATAAGTTGCGTATACTCCGTTCATTCCGGCAAACAGAGACATATCCTGGAGGAAAACAGTTGTTTTTACAATGTCTGCCATTGTCAGACCGGCAGCCTCAAGGATATGTTTATATTCTCGAGTGACTGGCGGGCTTGCGCCTCCACACCATCAGGCATCACACCCGTAGCCGCATCAATAGGAAGCTGACCAGAGACAAATACCATTCCATTAGCTTCAATAGCTTGACTGTAAGGCCGATAGCTCCCGGTGCTTCTCACTGCAAATTACTTTTTTCATCTTATTTGATTCATTAATAATTAATATTTATAGCAAAGTTAGTATCCTGAAGATGCTAAAAGCATCCATCAAAAATACTCTTAGGTGAACAAAGATAAGAAAAATATGGAAGAGCTATGCAGTATTTGGCAAACAAACGCATTTATATATATGAATACACAAAAGAACCAGATATAACTTTAACTCAATAAGACCTAAACTTTACAGAACGGAGGAAGTCACAATGACGCTCTCCATAAAAAGAAAGAGGCTATCGCAATGGCGACAGCCTCTTCTTTTTTAGATTTCGGGGATAGTTTATTTACAATGTTTTTTAATCAGTTCGTCTACATTGGGGTCTCCAAGCTCTTTTGCCTTGGCAAAGCTTGCGCAAGCCGCTTTCTCTTGCTTTAACTGAATCTGGCAGATTCCCAGCAAACGATACCCTTCAGCATATTTCGGATCGATAGCTAATGCGTCTTTCAATACTTTCTCAGCCTCTTCGTAACGGCCTACACGGAGATTTACCACAGCCTGTTCTGCACGATAAGTGAGATCTTCCGGATTAAGTTCGATCGCCTTTGCTATATCATCCAACGCACGCTGGAACTGCTTAGCCTTGAAGGCAGCCTGCTCACGGTAATAATAGAACAGGTCATTGACACTACCTTTCACTGCATTGAAATAGGCATCATAATCTGCCAGTGCCAAACGATACTTCTCTACATTCATATACATCTGGGCACGTTCCAACAGGTAAGGAGCCAAATCGGAAGTTATAGGTGTCTGGCAACGGGCTATACAACTGTCCAACAAAGCAATTACTTCTTCAGGAGCAGCTTTACTCAACTCCTTCGCTTTGGCAGCACTGAAGAAAGAGGCAGGAGATGCCAGTTCGGTCTGATTCACTTTGTCATAGCTGGCAAATGCACCTGCATAATCCTGCTTGGCAAAAGAATATCTCCTTCCAACTGCTGGTAGACGGGTAAACTCTGAATGGCAATCGCACTCCGTACATTCTCCAAAGCCTTATCATACGTCCAGTCTTTATAAACAGTTTCGGGTTTACTCAATTGATAATTGTATATCAGCTTGGCTATGTTATAATAGGTATCGTCTTTCTTCTGTGCAACTTCAGCGCATGTTCCAGGTCGGCAGCCGCTTTATCCATGTGGTTTTCATCCTTGTCTGCAAAAACATAGTTTCCGGCACGGCGAAGATAACCGTCGGCACTGTTCGGGAAAGTCTTTATAAAATCGTCAAGGGCGATGGCATAAGCCTCAGGTGTGGATTGTGTTGAAGCAATAAAGAGATAGACCAGAGCCTGATCTTCATCTTCGGGCAACCCCTTCTTTATACCGATAGCATTCAAGCAGGGTCGCTCAGCGCAAGTGCACTGATATTTTGAGACATGGCGAAAGCCGCACCGGCCGCATAGCTGATAGAGGCAGTATCTTGTCCCGAGGACTTCTGTGCCACTCCAAACACTTTACCGTCCGCCGTAGTGACCGGACAACTGACCATTTTATCTTTCAATACCATGTCCAGCGTATAGTAATGATATTTATCACCACCGATATTATCTACCTTTTTCACTTTACCACGGGTCACGTTACCGCCTTTCTGAGTGGAATAAGGCAATAAATAAACTTCAGCACCCACAGCCGGAGCAAGAGCAGCCACTTGTAAAGCCGGTACTTTCTTCACTGTAATACCCACACGAAACTTAATGATATCATACATATCATTGGCTCCCAGAATACACTCAACAGGCATCTTTTCACCTTCTGAGTTAATGATAACAGCACGCTGGGCACCTTTAAACAGTGAATAGTCAGACAGAGCCACTCCGTCTTCGGTTACAAAGAATCCGTTACCGGTATTCTGAATTTTGTCGTCTTTATCATACGTAACGATGGAAAAACCGATCGTTTCGCTTTCTCAACCACTTAGGGGCTTGTGCTACACTCCATTGTGACAGGAGGCAAAGCACAAATGTGAATAGTATGCTCTTTTCATGTATTTGAATGTTGTTTCTTTTAATTTGTACGTTGTTTCACGCCTTCATAAATCAGGATACCTGCGGCTACAGATACATTGAGTGATTCAATGCTACCCAGCATCGGAATCTTGACCCATTCGTCGCATAGTGCAAGATTATCATAGGAAACACCGGTATCCTCAGCCCCCATAATGATACACATCGGGCCGGTATAATCTGCCTTCGTATAATCATAATCTCCTTTTTCGGTAGCAGCCACAATACGGAAGCCGCTATCTTTGAGATATTGCAAGGTTGTTTTCAGATTCTGTTCACGGCAAACCGGCAAAGTGTGCAATGCACCGGCCGAAGTCTTCATCGCATCCGCATTGACCGTAACGCTTCCTTTTGCAGGAATAATGACGGCATCTACTCCGGCACATTCGCAAGTACGGGCTATAGCACCAAAATTACGCACATCCGTAATTCCATCAAGCATGACAAAAAAAGGATTCTTACCTTCTTCGAAAAGGAAAGGCACCAAATCTTCCGTCTTCTGATACGTTACCGAAGAGATGAACGCAACCACCCCCTGATGATTCTTACGGGTGATACGGTTGATACGTTCCACCGGGACACGCTGAACAGGAATCAGCGTACCTTTCAGAGCAGTAAACAGCTCTTTTGACAAGTCACTCTGAATGTCTTTTTTCACCAAAATCTTGTCTATCTCTTTACCAGCCTGAATGGCTTCAATCACGGCACGAACGCCGAAAATCATTTCGCTTTTATCAATCATGTAATTGTCTGCATTTTAGGACATACAACTCGTTATCACTTATTGTACACCACCATATACTTATTTTATTATTTTTCTTTCTTTCAAAGATGGTTCCAGCAATGCCCTCGCATTACTCAGCGCCGCCTCCGTCAGGGTGGCACCACTCAACATGTGAGCCAGTTCCTCTACCCGTTCTTCATCGGTCAAACGACGGATATGACTGTTAGTCTCCGTATCATTATCCCGCTTATACACTTTATAATGGGCACGTCCACGGGCGGCAATCTGCGGCAAATGTGTAATACTGATTACCTGCCGGTTTTGTTCGCCCATCTCTTGCATAATATCCGCCATACGATCTGCTATCTCACCGGATACACCGGTGTCGATCTCGTCGAATACAATTGTGGGAAGTTTCACAGCTCCTGCAATCATTGCCTTAATAGATAACATAACACGAGCTATCTCACCACCCGACGCAACAGAAGACACGCTCTGCAGCGTTCCGTTTTTGTTGGCCGAGAACAAGAAATTAACAGTATCCGCGCCCTGTGGACCCGGTTCTTTTTTCAACCCCATCTCCACTTGAAAGCGGACATTGGGTATTCCCAAAGGAATCAAACGGGCAGCCATCTGTTGCTCCACTTCACGGGCAATCTCTGTACGGGCCTTTGTCAAGACAGCGGCTTGCTTCTTTACCTTATTATATTGTGCATCGCGCCGTTCCGTCAGTTTAACGATCCGGTCGTCATACGAAGTAATGGCAGCAAGTCTTGTTGCATATTGCTCCGAAAGAGCAATCAACTCTTCGACGGTCTGCACACGATGTTTTTGTTCTAAAGAGTAGATCAAGTTCAACCGGTCATTTACTTCCTCCAGTCGTAATGGATTAAATTCAATGCCTTCGCCCTGATCTGATATCTCCTGAGCTATATCTTTCAACTCGATGTAAGTGCTCTCCATCCGTTCGGCCAACTCACCGGCAGGTTGATATACTTTCTGCAGACCACTCAAAGCGCCAAGACTTTCTTTCAATACAGGCAGCAGCCTCCTTCATCTGAAGCAAGAGTTTGCCCCACCCGGTACAGTCCGGCCTTGATGTCTTCGGCGTGTGCCAATGTCTCGGCCTCTTGTTCCAACTCTTCCTGTTCTCCGGCCGTAAGATGCGCCTCCTCCAGTTGTTCCAACTGAAAACGAATATAATCCTCATCCGTCTTACTTTGTTCAGCCAGAACAATCAGTTCATCGAGTTCCTTACAGAGTTTTTTCCAATCCTGATATAAATGATGGTATACATCCAAAGCCTCTTCGTTATGGGAAAGAATATCGAGCACATTAAGCTGGAAGCCCTCCTTATTGAGCAATAGGTTCTGATGTTGAGAGTGTACATCGATCAATTGCTCACCCAGTTCTTTCATTTGTGTGAGCGAAGCAGGTGTATCATTGATAAATGCCCTACTTTTACCGGATGACTGTACTTCACGACGAAGTATGCATTCGGGCTCATACTCTAACTCGTTCTCTTCAAAAAAGGCTTCCATGTGATAGGCCGATATATCGAATCGTGCTCGATGACACATTTAGAAGCGCCTTGCCGGATAGCTTTCACATCGGCACGTTGTCCGAGTAAAAGTCCGATTGCGCCCAGAATAATGGATTTTCCAGCACCGGTCTCACCCGTTATCACCGAGAAACCGCTGCTGAAGCTGATATCGAGCTTTTCAATAAGCGCATAATTCTGTATGTAAAGCGAACGCAACATAAGGATATTGACGATTTGACGATTTACTATTTACTATTTAAATCTTTCACCAGACGGTCTACGATGTCGGCAGCCACTTCGGCTTTGGACTTCAAGGGGTAGTCCGTCTTTCCCTGGTGGTCTATGATACTGATTTTATTGGTATCGCAACGAAAACCGGCTCCCTTGTCGTTCAGGGAGTTCAGCACGATGAAGTCCAGATTCTTGCGGTTGAGCTTGTCTTCCGCATTCATCTGCTCGTTATGAGTCTCAAGGGCAAAGCTACGAGGAGGCGCCGTTGGTGCTCTGTATCGTTCTTCAGATTGCCTAAGAAAGCGGCTATGTCGCGGGTAGGTTTCAAGTTCAAACTCATCTCCGGTCTTTTCGCGCTTGATTTTCTCATCCGCACTTGTCGGGGGTGTAGTCTGCCGACGCAGCCGTCAAG
>ENA-OQIC01000952-OQIC01000952.1-human-gut-metagenome-genome-assembly--contig:-NODE-952-length-11107-cov-1.818852_pt1 | contig 11107 bp, 19 predicted proteins | sample MGYA00242572_ERZ504736 | MGnify/ENA primary metagenome ERZ504736 (study PRJEB26092, sample SAMD00036201) | human gut metagenome | host: Homo sapiens | study: EMG produced TPA metagenomics assembly of... | reverse complement strand
GCCACTCTCTGATGTACCCGGATTGTTCCATTGCTACGCAATTCCACAATCTCGAACACCTCGAACTCCCATAAATGGTGCGTTCACACCATTTTATTCCGTTCTCGTTGTTCGGCGTGTCAATAAGTATAAATTGCTTATTTGTGCAAGCACACAAACGCAAATTTATACTTTTGACACTTACATCATATAATTAATAAAAGAAAGGAGGCAGCAGGCAGAGATGAAGAATCTAAATATTCCTGTTGGTATTTCAGATTTTGAGAGAATTCGAGAGTTGAATTATTATTATGTGGACAAGACCGGATTGATCAAGACGTTGTTACAGGGTGAGATGGATCAGGTGACGTTGATTACGCGGCCTAGACGGTTTGGAAAAACGATGGCGATGAATATGGTTGCTAGTTTTCTGGATATTCGAAAAGATAGTAAAGAATTATTTGATGGATTAGAAATATCAAAAGAAAAGGAAATCTGTAAAAACTGGATGAATCAATATCCAACATTGTTTTTGTCATTAAAAGATGTGGATGGAACAACTTTTGAGAATGCATTTAATATGCTGAAATTTGTAATTTCATCATTGTGCAGTCAGAATTCCTATTTAGAAACAGGAGAAAATATAAGAGAAAATGAAAAAGATATATTTTCAAGATTGAGAAGTCAAACAGCATCGATTACAGATATAAAGGGATCAATTGTAACGATTATGAATATGATGCAGAGTTACTATGAAAAGCCGGTGATTCTTTTGATCGATGAATATGATGTGCCGATTGCGAAGGCAAGTAATAATGGGTACTACAAAGAAATGTTAGAAGTTATAAAAGGCATGTTAAGTACGGCATTAAAAGATAATTCCTCATTAAAGTTTGCAGTGATCACAGGATGCCTAAAGATTGCAAAAGAGAGTATCTTCACTGGAACAAATAACTTTGTATCAGATACGATTTCATCTACAAGATACAATGAATATTATGGATTTACACAACAGGATGTAGATAAGCTTTTAGCAGATGCGGAGATTGAAGAGAAAGCGGATCTGATTAAAGAATGGTATGATGGATATAATTTTGGAGAGTTTGAAGTTTATTGCCCATGGGATGTCATGAATTATCTAAGAGATCTTCAAAATGATCTGAATGCAAGACCAGTCAGTTACTGGAAGAATACCAGTGATAATGCGATCATCCGTTCATTTATTGATTATACGGGAGCTGCTATACGAAAAAAACTGGAAGTGTTGATCGCAGGTGGAAGCATCTGCCAGAAAATAGAAGAAGACCTCACATATGATTATCTACATTCATCAGAAGATAATTTATGGAGTATTCTCTATCTTACTGGATATCTTACAAAAGTCGGAGAACGTGATAAGGATGGTCAGATAGAATTAAGAATTCCAAACAAAGAAGTAAAAGAAATTTTCGAATCAACCGTAAGGAAATGGTTTGAAGACAGTGCAAGGGTTACGAATCGGAAAGATTTATTTGATGCAGTGTGGAACAAAGATGCGGATAAGGCAACAAAAGAAATCAGCACATTACTGCGAATGACGATCAGTTATTATGATTACCGAGAAAATTTCTATCATGCATTTCTTGCAGGAATCTTTGCAGGAGCAGGTTATAGTGTAGAGTCGAATAGAGAGCATGGAGAAGGACGAAGTGATATTGTAATCTACAATGATGTAACAGGACAAGTTGCAGTATTTGAAGCAAAGTATTCAAGAAAATTAGAAGATTTGGAAAAAGACTGTCAAAAGGCGTTAGATCAGATCAACACAAAGATGTATGCAAAAGAGTTTGAAGATGCTTATGAGGAAGTATTGTGTTATGGAATTGCTTTTTATAAAAAACGGTGTTTGGTGAAGAGTAAATAGAATAAGAAATGAACAAAAGCTCCACAAGGATGAACTTTGTGGGGCTTTTGTTGTATCTAAGATTTCAATTCAACTCCGCAATCCGGCTAACCCCAACATAGATCTCACTGATCTTATACCAAGTAGGGTAATCAACAATCCCAGTCTGTGGCAGTCCAAAAACATTCTGGAATTTCCGAACAGCATTCGCAGTAGATTCTCCATAAACACCATCCACAGCGATCGTAGGCAGAGAAGGATAATCTTTAGCAATACGATTCAATTGTTGTTGTATTTGTCGAACCTTATCTCCGCTGCTTCCAATCGTCAGATCATATCCCGGCCAGGAAGAAGGAATTCCTGAAATCTGTTCTGCGGTATTGATGTACATACTCTCTCCATAATAATATCTCAAGATCTCAATCGGAGCATATCCCTGATCGCCTAAGTATTTAGAGCCCCACTGTGTCATCCATTCTGCAAGTGCGTATAAAGTAAATAAGAAAAGACTAAAAATTATGTAGCTATATGAATTAAGTATAGCACAAAAAATACTTTTGTGATAACATATCAATGTTGTCGCACCCAATCTGGCAACAGAAAGGGGGTTTCAGCTTGGAAAATTTGCTATCATTTATTATGTCTGTATTGGCTAGTGTAGTTGCTACTACCTATGCAAATGGTTAGACAGGCATAAATAGCGTACAACCTAACCGTGGATCTTGTCCCATTATAGACAAGAAAAACCCCAGTATTGCCGTACTGAGGTTTTTTCTTTTTTGTTTCAACTTGAAACATTGCTATCATTTTGCCTACTGGCATTATAGCATATGTATCTCGGAAAACAATATACATGATTTCTAAAAATATCTCAATGATCTAATCTTCTTTTATGTAATAGTGAAAATCTAATGTTTTATTCTCTTTGTCAAATACAATTTTTTTCACGATCGAACGGATTGCAGCTTGTTTTTCATCTTTACTGCATTGATCAGATACCAGTATATCATAAACACCACGAATTTTGTTGGGAAGTTCATTAGATTCATTTTCCGTTTTGTTATGACCCTGTGATTGCTGAAGAAGAAACTCACGTTCTTTTTGAATTTCTTCCTTGTTAGCCTTATATTCTGCCAAAGAATCAATACCATTCAGATATGCTTCTTTAATTCGTGTTTCTCTGGTAGCCAAACGTTTCAACTGAACATCCAGGATATCCTGTTGATTTTCAACAACCTTTTCTATACGTTCGCACTCTATGTAAGATTTACTCATATCTTCTTTCAAGACATTTAAAACCAATGGAACAAGCTTCTTTTCAGAAATTCCATGAGAAACCATGCATTTTCCTTTAAGGTATTTGTAGCACTGAAAATTAATGTAGGTGCGATCATGACGGTATTGCACAGACGTAGAAAGAGAAGCACCGCAGGAAGAACACTTAACAAGCCCGGACAGCCAATGTCGATGCTTTGTTACAGGTTTTCCGTTTTTAGGACGATACTCATTTTTTAAACGTTCGTTTGCCCGATCCCAAAGTTCTTCAGACACAATTATAGGAACTAGTGGAGATTTTACAATAATCCATTCGCTTTCATCATTAACAACACGTGTAGTACCATTTGCATAATTCCATCTAAGGTATCCTTTATAGATTGGATTTTTGGATAATATACCTAATTGCGCGAGCCTCAAAAGCTCCACCTTTCTTGGTTTTGTAGCCTAAGCGATTCAAATGACGAGCGATCTCATAAAATCCCATCCTAGTATTGGCATATAAATTAAAAATCATGCGAACGATATTTGCCTGATCTTCAACAATGACTAGTCCTAGTCCTTTTTCTACCTTGTATCCAAAAGCCGGAGATGCCTGGAAATTTCCGCGAAGGGCGTTTTCTGTCATACCACGAAAAACGTCTTCCCCTAACTGGATAGAATAAAATTCATCAGTCCATTCGATGATGCGCTCAATAAGATCTCCATAAATGTCTTTTGTTGTTTGCTGAGTAGTACTGATTACATCAACATTGCATTTTTTGCGTAACATAGATTTATAAACAATGCTTTCTTCTTGGTTTCGTGCAAAACGATTAAATTTCCAAAGAAGTATTGCTTCAAAAGGAGAAGCAGGCTTCGTTTTTGCCAATCCGATCATTCGCAAGAATCATGACGCTTTTTTGCTTTTCTTCCAGAAATTCCATTATCGATAAAAACATATTCGTCTGGTATATAATAACCATGCACATTTCCCCAGTCTCTAATACATCTAAGCTGTGCATCAGGAGACAGCTCTTCTTGCATATGCGTGCTGACTCTTATATAAGCAGCTGCAATTTTTTTCATGTTATCACCTTTTCCTTTTTATAAAATATTAAAAATTTGTACAAAAAATACACCTTGCCGGGTGCCAAGAAAAATGATATACTTTACTTGTTGAGGGAAAAGTATTTCATCTGTTCTTGACAGGTGCAAGTGTTTTCTGAATACCGCCTAGTTACCAGGCTGGGCGGTATTTTTTACCATTTTCCCGATATCAGCAAAATGGTTAATATTAAATTACAATACTGTACACTCTAAAGATATACCAGGAGGTACAGACTTGAATGTTAAAATTGAATATCATCTTTACCAGATCCGATCTGATAAAGGAATCAGCAGCAGGAAACTTGCTGAATTATCCGGAGTCAGTAAAAGTACGATCAACAATATCGAAAACAATCGTTATGAACCGACATTATTAACGATCTGCATGCTTGCAGAAGCATTGCAGGTAGCTCCAGAGGATTTGTATTCATATAATGTTACACCATGATGTCCAACATATTGGACATATCATCCCAACATCTTCCAGTACACTCTGAAAAGACTATAATACAGAGAGAGGAGGATAAAGAGATGAAAGAGTGGTATAGACAACAGATCAATCAAATGATCATGCACATCAATGATGAATTATTCTTGAAAAGAATCTTTATCATCATCAGAAATCACATCAAGAGGGAAGGCTAATCGTCTTCCTTCTTTGAAATTCAAATCCTTATGCTTCAAAATTTAGCATTTCATAAAATGTATTTTCTGAAATTACTTCTATATCTTGTCCGGATAATTTTAATTTTTCAGCCTTCTTCTGTTTATTGTCTTTTACCATCCTTGATCTGAGTACAGTAGTCATTATTGCCAAGAATAAGATAATTAGTTTTCTTGGTTACAGAATTAGCCACGATACCACCAAGATCAACGACAAGCTGCATTGCGTCTTTTCGTGGCATATTTTCTAATTTTCCAGTGAAACAGCAAACTTTTTGATATAAAGGATGAAATTGGTTAAAGTCTGTGTTAGTTGTAGTTATTGAATTTATATCAATTCCACTATATTGATTTTTAATAGATTCAGTAAAATTCTCAGAAGATCCATATTTTTCAATCATAGAATCTTGTAATCGATGAAACAATTCGTTCGTTGTGACACAATCAGCCAAAGAACGGTGTGCTTCTGGAACATCAATTTGATAATAACTTGCCATATCAGCTAATCTATGGTGTGTGAGATCTTTGTGTAATCTTCTTGAAAGCCTCAAAGTATCAACAAAATCATTATGTAATTCTCGATTGAAATATTTCAAAATGCTATCGTACAAGAAATTGATATCAAAATTGACATTATGACCAACTAGAATGTCATTGGAAATAAAATCAAGAAATTCTTTTAATACAGATTGTGGCTCTGGAGCAGAGTCAAGCATTTCATTAGTGATATGAGTCAAGTTAGTGATATAAGAATCAATATAATAATATTTCTGACCAGTACTATTAAAATAAAAAATCACAATCGTCAAATTCAGGATCAAATTCGAGAGCTGGAGGTTTTACCAAAGAAGAAAATGTCGATTCTACAGAATTATTTACAACTTTAATGGCACCAATCTCAATAATAGAGTCAATGGAAGTATCCAAACCAGTTGTTTCAATATCGATCACAATATAATTTTTTGGAAAATCTAAAAGACTTTTACCTTTATGACGTTCAATCTTTTTGAAATTATAATCTTCAACAGATATAGAACCAGTATCTTGATTGAAAGAAATAGTTATTGCCATAGTATCCTCCTATCTTTAGTGTAAAAATTAATTGTCTTGTTTATTCCTTTTTGCCATTCTATCAACAAGATCTGACGTGAAATTACAAATAATTTCCTGACCTTTATCATCCAGGTTATTAAAAGTATGCATGATGTCCAGGATCATGTCATAAAAAGGATTCGATTCATCCAGCAAATGAGATACAATTTCAGAAACTTCATCTTCTTGAGGAAGAAACATTTCGCCTTTTCCGGATCGGAGCCAAGTTTCATTTACATTAAATTCTCTGCACATCGAATGAATAATAGCATCAGAAGGATTACGCAATGATAATTCATAATTTCCAATAGTGTTTCCTTTGACACCAACACGAGATCCAAATTCTTCTTGAGTTAATTTTAACGTTTTTCTAAGTTCTTTTATTCGAGTATTCAGTTCTGCTCACCTCCTTCTGTTATTAATTTATGAGAAAAGTATAAAACAAAAATCCCACATAGTCAAGAAAATTAAATAAAGCGTATTGACAAATCCCACGAAGTCAATGTATAATATCCACATAGTCAAGAAAATGATATACAGCAACAAGATAACGAAGCACCAGGAAAGGAGATGAGAAAGAATGAAATTTAAGGATACTAAAATAACTGTACTCATTTTAATAAGCACAGTTATTTTAGCGCTAGCTTGTTTTAGACAATGGATCAACAAAAAACAAACTAGCAAAAATGATGTTGATACAATTTGTGAAAAAATAATAAACCAAATTAATCATCTTCAATCTTAATAAGACCTAGATTTTCTAATGTGTCAATAGTGCATTGAACAGATAATTTAGAAAGAATAGGAAGAGAATTTGCCATAAGAGCTGCAAAGAAATCTTCAAAATGTGATGATTCATCATGGGACAACTTAGACATTTCTAAAAAATCAGCTTTTAATTCAATTAATTGACGTTTTTGTATTTCTGCACAAATTGAATTTAATTCAGAACGTTTCATAAAAAACTCCTTTCGTAAGACTTGGGAATGGCAGTTCCCTGTAAGTCAATTATACGGAAAAGGATGTAATTAAACAAGATAACGAAGCAACAGGAAAGGAAGGTGAAGTATTGACAGAACAAGAGATCAGGGACATGGGAGTCCGATGTGCATTAAGACATATGGATTCTCTGAGAATACAGGCAGCAGAAAAAAGAATGGCAGAATTTATAGAACCATGCGAGAATTGTCCAGAACTAGAAACTTGTGGAGCTGATTGGTCAAAGACTACAAGACTAAATAGAGAAGAATCTGGATACATCAAAAAGCACCGAATAAATCGGTGCCATAAATAGTACTTAAGCGGACTGGAAAAGTGGACAATTTCTTTTTCCATAAGTACATTCAGAGATTTTAGGACATGAAAAATCCATTTTTTTATAATGTTTGTTTAATGTTTGTGTCTTATGAATTCTTTGACACAAAATGGAAATTTCCATTTCTGAATTAGTGTAAGGACAGACTGCTTTAAAATGTTTTATTTTTAATTCACACATAATGAACCTCCTTCCGTAATTACTTGGGTGTGACAGCACCCTGTAAATTAATTATACGGAAAAGGATGTAATTAAACAAGATAACGAACAGCAGGAAAGAAAGGTGAAAGGAAATAGAAAAAACAGAACTAACAGAAAAGGACATTTATTGCATTGCAAGAATTATTCAAAGTTCTGTATTTGCAGGCGGATGGATATTTTATGGATGCCAATATTGTAAATACTGGAAAGAATGCGAAAAGTCTTTTGAAAATGAAAATGGGAAAATGCATTATGACGTGATTATGAACAAACTCCAACAGATTACTGGCTTGGATATGGGATTGAATGCAAGTAATCTGCCAGAGAAATTTCAACGTAATCTTAACCAGGAAAGAAGGTGAAACATTGACAGAGCAAGAGATCAGAGACATAGGAATCAGATGTGCATTAAGGCATATGGATTCTCTAAGAATGCAGGCGAAGGAAGAGAAAAAAGCAGATTTTACAGAACCATGCAAGAACTGTCCAGATATAGAATCATGCAACTGTGATTGCAGTACAACGACAAAAAAGATTGCAGACGAAGCAGGATATAACACCGATTTAGTAGGTGGAACAATAAATCTATATCGAATGAAAAGCATGGAAGTTATTGTGAATGAAAATGAAAAAGGAATGTCATTAGACATTAAAACAAAATGTCCGGTAAAACTAAGAGAACCAGGACGATTAATAAGAGGCATATATAAAGCTCGTTTAAAAGTAGCTAAAAAAATTATACGCAAAGAAAAGGAGAAGGCAAAAAAAGAAAATAAAGAAGAAGAGTTTAAAAATAAAGTGCAGCAAATTATAAACATAATGAATGTATGTGGGAATTTGGTGTTGGTACAGGATGAAAAAGAAATTTTAAGACTTATAACTTGTGGAGATATTGGACTCGCAGAAGAACTCTTTGAGAATATAAAAAAGAACTCTCCGAAGTAATAACGGAGAGTTAAGGAATTATAAAAGATTTTTGATGTTCTCAAGAATTTCTATAGCTTGAGAAAGTATAACATTACTCTTCTTTAAAAGTTGTTCTAAAAATGTCAAAGCTGCAAGAATTGTTAAGGCATCTTGTTTTATGACTACAGAAAGTTTAATGCAAAGATCTTTTATTTTATCAAATATGGCTTGAGGAACGAGCTGATTAGACTGTTTTACAGTAAGACTTGCTTTGAGTTCAGCAATCTCTAAATCAATATGATTGCATTTAGACAGCCGATCATGCGTGAAATTAGATAACTCTTTATGTGTTGCAAAATAGTGTTCTCCTTCCTTATTTACTTGGACGTGGCAGTGTCCTGTAAGTTCATTATAGGAAGAAAGATGTAAATAAACAAGGAGAATACTGTTTTGGCAACACAGGAAAAAGTAAATAGCAAATAAGGCAGCAGATGGATTGACACTCCGTCCGATCAAAATGCAGGCATTTGACATTGCCTGACTGCGATCCAAAGAAATCCTTAACTCCGTACACCACGCGGAGAACTCCCCTTAAAAATAATCATTATTATGTGAATAAATCGGGCGGAGTGTCAATCCATTTGCAACACAAAAGAAAGAAGGTGGAAATATGACAGAGAAAAGAAAAGAGATGTTTGAAAGAACAGTGGAGAACCTTAAGAAACTGGACAAGGAATCCTTGGCAATCGTAAAGGCAAGCATCGAGATTTTGGCTGCACGTCAGCAGATGGATGAGAACACTCCAACGAATGCTGCATAACAGACAAGCAGATACAAATAGACTGAGAAGAGAGGAGGGAACGCTATGGAAGAATATAAGGTAAGACGATTCGTAAATGACAAAGAAGTAAGAGAACTGACACCAGAACAGAAAAAGATGATGGCAGTGACAGTGATCAGAGCCATCGGAGCAAAAGAAAAGAAAACAGCCCGGTGAGATTCCGGGCAGGAAGGACAAGCATAAAATGGGACCAATGCAAATGAAATTATTAAACGAGATAGAGAAGTCAATGAGATTGAAGGAAAATGGAATGAATATAGCATCGGTGGTAACGCTGCAGGAAGCATGTGTAGAAGCAGCAAGAGATGTAAACGAGTACATATCTCCGTTATGTGACGCAACAGTACACATTACGATTGGAGTATTAAGATATGTTGCAGATCTCCTGGAAGAGGAGGGGGGGCTAGATGAATCAGGAAAAGAAATGGCAAAAAAAGTGCAAGAAGCCCTACATAGCTCAACGACAGTAGAAGCATACAAGTATAAAGAGGAGAAAAAATAGTGATGAGTGAAAATAAAAAAGGCCCAGGAAGTAGCCTAGCTAACTCCCAAGGCACAAATAAAAGTTCAAACAAATTATATCATGAAAGAAACGAAGAAAGCAAGATGAATGTCAGTACAGCTATAAGCGTGCTGAAAAATAATATCGAAAGATATGATGAGCAAATGAAGATGCATGGAATAATGGGAGGAGATCTATTGGATGAAAATCCGACAATCTCTGCAATGAGAAAAGCAGTTGAAATACTAGAAAATATTAAAATAGTATATCAAAAAACTGTGATTCCAAATGAATTATATAGAGATGGAGACATTGAGCACGTAAAGAAAGGCTCTGCTATAGGAATGGCAGATGAGCTGATTAATTATATAGAGTTTAAAGACAGGCATATCTTTGAGCTTGATCAAAAAGAAATCGTAGGAAAATTGATGATTGTAGATATGCGTAAAGGAGCAAAAAATGAGTGATAAGACAGGGAAAATGATTCTGATCAAGGATGGAGTAAATATCGACATCTTTGATGATAAAAATATGAGTGATCGAGTGTTGATGTTTGATTATCCAGAAGGAACGAACATGGAGCAGCTGCATGAGTTTTATAAGCTAATAGGAAAAGAATGTGAGATTGTAGAAGCTGTGCATCCAAAGAGACTATACACACTAACAGAAGAACAGTATCCAGTGCTAATGCTTGTAGATGAAGAGTATTTGTATCATAAAACAGCGCAGGTCAATCCGATTGCTTCATATCTGTACGGAACAAATGTTCATGGACATCCAATCAATGGGAACGTTCTGATTATTGGAACGAAAGAAGGGTTAGACGGAATGGAATTCTGTGGAATGAATGAAGAGCAAGCCGTAGAATTACGTGAACGACTAATAACAATTAGACAGCATTTAGAATAAGGAGATCAAGATGAGATTGACGATGAGAAATCATAAATCTTATACATACAGAGCTTCCTTGATCCGTGTAGATAATAACTGCGCGATCGGGGACATTGTGGACAAGCTTGGTAAATATGAGGACATATGTGATGATCCGGAGAGATTGAAAGAAATGGTAAAAGAAAAAAGCATCCCGGAACAGTAAATCGGGATGCTTTTTCAATGCCATATTGTGGATTAAAAACCACAAATATAGTATAGCAAATTAAAAACGAAAAAGCAAGGAAATAAGCGGTTCGAATCCGCTTTTAAGACTTGATAAAAGTATTAAGTTTGAGTAAATACTAATAGATTAACTGAACAGTACCAGGAGGAAAGACAAATGCCATATTGGATTAGGAGAGTGTACGCAGGTAAGACAGTAGAAATTAAGAAGTACTATAGCCGAAAGCATAAACCAAAGGAGAAGAG
>ENA-OQIC01000951-OQIC01000951.1-human-gut-metagenome-genome-assembly--contig:-NODE-951-length-11115-cov-2.286676_pt1 | contig 11115 bp, 20 predicted proteins | sample MGYA00242572_ERZ504736 | MGnify/ENA primary metagenome ERZ504736 (study PRJEB26092, sample SAMD00036201) | human gut metagenome | host: Homo sapiens | study: EMG produced TPA metagenomics assembly of... | reverse complement strand
GTTAATTACTGTTCTCTATAAAGAACGTTCGTTGATTTTTACTAAAATCATCTGAAAAATTCATTAGAATTTTCAAGGTTGTCTTATTGTTCAGTTGTCAAAGATCTTTTTTGTGATCCGCTTCGTACAAGAAGCTTTATCATTATATCACTTCGTTCTTAGCTTGTCAAGAACTTTTTTGATTTATTTTGTTGATCCGTTCTTCATAAGAACCGCAGCAACTTTTACATCATATCATGTTCTTTCTTACTTGTCAAGAACTTTTTTAATTCTTTTTTGAAACATTTTTTTCAAATCCCTTTGAAACAATATGTTCCTCACTGTCTCTCACAGACAGCTTAAATATAATATCATGCCATTTCTTTTATGTCAACACCTTTTTTCATTTTTTCTATTTTTATTATTTAACACTCTCATCATTATTTCAAAAAGAAGGTATCCTGCAAATGAATCATTAAATGACATTTGCAAAATACCTTCTTTTTATTGTTGTAATAATTTCTGCGTTTCTATCTGTATCTGCTGTTTGATCATCTGTTCTAATGGATTCGTTTCCACCATTGTCTGCATAACTTCACTTCCGCCAACGATCTGAGCATATTCAGATTCCATTCCAACATGTGGCATCAATGAAATAAAAAATACAACTACCATAATGATCAAGGAACCTTTGATCAATCCAAGTGCTGCTCCTGCTACCTTGTTAATAAACCCAACACCTGGAACCCTTGTAACTTTATTTGCAAGACGTATTACCACTGAAAAAATAATTTTACATACGATCATCAACCCCATATATGCAATCATATATGCAATTCGATCTGTAACAATCGTTCCCTGGATCTCTGGTACATTTTGAATCACTATTTCTTTAAAATATGCAGCGCCTTTATAAGCGATCACAAAAGTTAAAATCCATGATGCAAGATTCAGCATACTTTTAATGAGTCCTCTTCGATAACCTATGATCATCTGCAAGATCAAATAGATTCCAAAAACAGCTACGATAATTTCTCCCATATGTACTCCATTCTAGTATATCTCTGATAAATTTGTACTATTTTCATATGTTATCAGATATTTCTGTCTTTTTCCTGTTGGTGAAATATTGACAATCCGTTTCTTAAAGTCTTTCTTAAACATTTCATGTCCAGCAAAATTCACAATTGAACAATGATAATTTCCAGCCAACAATAATTCTTTCTCTCCTAATAATAATTTATTATATTCTGAAGAGAATTTATGTGACATCAATTTTCTTCCTGTTTTATTATATACGACTGCTTCATATTTTTCTTGATCTGTTTTTTTCTGATCTTCAAATACGAATGCTGCGTAATCATCATTCACCGCAACACTACTCACATCTTTATCAAATGATATCGTTTGCTTTTTAGAAATTGTTTTTCCTACTTTAAAGAAAATCATCTGATCATCTCCAATTGCCACAGCTTTAGAATCACCCATAAAGCTCACTTTCGGAATTACCGTATCTTTAAAATCAAAGCCACCGATCATCTGATCTCCACTGTCTTCACCTTCCTGTCCAAAATTATACAGTGCAACTCTGCTTTTACATTAATCCCATCAACGACAAGATAACTGACTAAAAGATTTTGTCCATCTGATGACAGATCAATATCCATTGGATATCCATTTTGATCAGATGTGACTTTGATACTTACCAGTTTCTTCTGTGCTGCATCATATAATTCTATATAATTTCCATTATCACCGTGAAGAATTAAAGCAATTACACCTTGTTTTGCCACTTCCAAATCTACGATTGGATAAGATACACTAAATTTTTCATCTGTCCATCTGAATCAAGTAACGCAATCTCATTCCCATTCTTGGATGCAACTACAATATAGTCCCCACAATAAGATGCCTGTGGATTCTTTATGGAATATGTTTTATTCCATTTTTCATTTCCTTTTCCATCTAAGAAAGAAATCCCATCTTCGCTGTAACAGATCGTTCCTTTCTTATATGCAAATGACTGAAATGATTCTGTCAGCTCTTTTGTGATCGTTTTTACAACCTTCATCCTGTGATATGTCCGATAGCGATATGCCAATATTGTACATATACATACAACCACAAACGCTATGATCAATCCCATACGATATTTTTCTTTTTTCTCTTAGAAATAATGCATTTTGAATGTTCTCATTGGAATTGACATAAAGAGAAAACCCTGATTTCGTCTTTTGTTCCATAAAATACCTTCCATTTTCTAATCAATCATCATCTCTGAATACAGGTAAGTATACCTTATTCAATGAAATGTGTCCAGTCTACACATATTTCCTAGTTTAAATATCATCGAAGTGTTCCAGGAATGATCAACTTCTGTCCGGGGTAAATCTGATTTTCGTCAGACAATGCATTTGCCTTTTTGATTCTTTGAACAAGCTTCTGGGTCCCATATACCTTCCGACTGATCGATACTAACGTCTCTCCACTTTTTACGGTATATGTATAAGACTTGTATTGCCCAGAACTTACTTTTTGAGTTTTCTGTTTTTGTTTTATTGTGGGTTGTGTTGTTTTTTGTTCCTTTTTATGTATTGAAGTTTGTGTTGCCGAATCTAATGTTTTTGTTATTTTTACACTCGTTGTTGATGATTTTGTTGATGATTTTGTTGAAATTTGATCCGACACCCCTTTTCCCATCGTATGCACCGCACCATTTACAACCTCTTTAAATTTATACTCTGATCTTGTCCAGCATAATAATACATCGTACCTCCCATGATCATCATGATCGTAACTGCTGCTGCCGTTGAAATATTCCGAATCCTTCCTTTTCTCTGATTACTCTTGGTCTTTTTGGATATCTTTTCACGAAACTGCTGGATCAATTTCTCATCTCTTCGACTCTCCATCATTTTTTCATATGTCTGCACCTCTTTTATATCTTGTCTTCGTTCTACAAGATAATTCTGCATCATCGGATTTTTTTCATAATATATATAGTATCCATTTTGCCTTGAGAGATCTTCTCCTCGAAAAACATAAAATGCATCTTCTCCTTCCAGATCATCCATCATATATAACACTTTTCCTTCTCCTGGAAATTTTCAAAATGTGTCTTTTTTATTTTATCATTGAGTCGAACCGAAAATCCCATTCTTAAAAGTGCCCATCCGATGACATCCAGACCAGAAAACAATCGCTCCTTCTGTTGATATATCTCTCTCCATACTTCATCATCAAATACTGTTTCATCAAGATCCAATTCCAGATTCTGTCCCTCGATCGCTCCTCTTATAAAAATAACAAGATCATTTCCAATCTGCTTTTTCTCTCCAAATAAAATTGCTCCTCTTACATATGTATTTTTGTCCATGGATAAAGAATTTAAAAATGTTATAACGTAATCTTCAATATATACTTTTGTGTGTCCTGCTGGACTTCCAATCTGCCTGATATTTTTAGGCAACTGCTGCTCTGTTTTCACGAAAAAACCTCCTTTTCTTCCATTTCACAAAAACCTTATCATAAAGAGATAAAAATTTTTATCAAACAACGTCGAGACGTTAAAATTTTTTTACATACATTCTTTTCTTTTTGTATACACTAAAAAGAGAATTTAAATCAGGAGGACGATCTATTGTTAAAAAAATATCTTACTATCATCCAGATTCCCCTTATGCTCTTATGAAATTTCAAAATGATCTGCTACATTATCTCAAAATAAAGCATAAAAAAAATCAGCCCCTCGTCATTGTCTGTATCGGTACAGACGCGCGACTGGTGACTGTCTTGGACCACTCGTTGGTCAGGCATTGCTTCCTTCTCCTCAATATTCAGTTTTGGGACTTTAAAAGAACCTATTCACGCTAAAAATCTCAATCAAACTTTTAAAGAAATTTATTCTGTCTGCCAAAATCCTTTCATCATCGCTGTCGATTCCTGTCTCGGTTATGCGCAGCATGTTGGATGTATTACACTCTCCCCTCTCCCACTGCTTCCTGGCCGAGGCGTTTCAAAACAGCTCCCACCGATCGGACAATTATCAATCACTGGAATTGTAAATGTCTTTTCTGATTCCGTTTCAAACGAATCTGTAATTCAAAACACTCGACTTCACACCGTTATAAAATTAGCGGATTTTATCACAAATGGTATAAAATCGCTAATATCCCTTCTATATATCAAGTTTCATGTCCCCATCCTTGATCAATCCTGCTCTACGCATCGCTTCCGAAATAAAATATGTCAAAAATGCAGGAGCTATGATCTGCATGACCAGTATCATGACAATAACAGTCACTGCAGAAGTTCCTCCTGTTGTCATCGTCTTATATGTCATCATTGGTCCCACAAACCCTGCCGTTCCCATACCAGAACCAATTGCATTATTCGTCATTTTTAAAACTACAGTAGAGATCGGACCAAGAATGGCACTTGTAATGATCGGTGGCAGCCAGATCAATGGTTTTCTTACAATATTGGGAACCTGTAACATCGATGTTCCTATTCCCTGTGCCAATAGACCTCCAATTCCATTCTCCCGTAAACTGGCCGTCGCAAATCCGATCATCTGTGCACAACACCCAATCGTTGCGGCTCCTGCGGCAATTCCAGAAAGATTCAAAATAATTCCAAGTGCTGCTGAACTGATCGGAAGAGTTAACGCCATACCCATCAATACAGAAACAACAATTCCCATCAAAAATGGCTGCTGTTCTGTTCCCCATCGAATCATCTCTCCGATCTGTTTCATGAGATCTGAAATATATGGTCCAACCGTTAACCCCACGATTCCACCACATACGATCGTTGTTAATGGCGTCAAAATAATATCAAGCTTTGTTCTTCCAATGAAAATCCTTCCAATCTCTATTCCTATGTAAGCCGCTACAAATGCTCCAAGAGGCTCTCCTGGGCCACTTAATAGGATTTTGCCACTTGAACTTACACTTCCATTCAATAAGCCAGAAGCAAAAGCTCCGATCATACCCGCACTTGCGGCAGATGCACATACAAGTGTTGATTCTCCTAATTTACTTGCAACTCCAATTCCAATTCCAGCTCCCGTCAATACTTTAGCAATTGATGCAACCATAACGATCATATTTCCTATATCTCCTCCTATGATCGTTCCGGCTTGTTCTAAAATCGTTCCAATGATCAATGTTGCAAATAATCCTATTGCCATTCCTGACAATCCATCTATAAAAATCCGTTTTAAAATTTTCATGCTCCATCTCCCTTTTAACGTAATGTTTTTTTTAGTATAACATACCTATTTGCTTTACAAGAAACAAAAATACTTCTATACTAAGTCAAAAGAAGTAACTATTTATCAATTTATTAAGGCAGGAGTTTATTTATGTTTCGTATGTGGGGCAAGATTTTCATGAAAATCATATGTTAAAAGACACTGTAATCTGTATAGATAGTGATCTGAATCGAACTAGAAAAGTATATCAGGCATTGGAAGAGATCTGTTATGAATTTGATCTTTCTAAACCACTCTGGCTTGATCACAATAAAAACGACTTTATCCATCATTCAAAAACCAGATTTAATTCTGACAGTTTTGTAGAAGATATTGATTTTGATTTTCTTGAAATTCAGGTAATTGAAGAAGACTAAATAATTTTATATTTTCTTTTGAAATCGTTTACAAAACCACAAGACAAATGGAGATTATTTATATGAAAGGAAACGGTCACCCCACAAACAATCAGAATATTTCTGAATATGTTGCACTTTTATATCAGAAATATTCGCATAAATTATACTGTAATGCTTTTCATTACACGTCAAATCCAAGTATTGCTGAAGATGGTGTTCAGCAGATATTTGAAAGAATTCTTTTACATCCTGACACAGCATTACATGTACCTGAACACGAGATTATCTATTATCTCTTTGCTATACAGCGTAATGTGATGTATACACTAACTATGGATGAGTATAAAAATTCTCACTATCCTTTAGATTATGATGATGGTAACGATATTTCTCGTAATCTCATTGATCCTGAGGATCTGTTTATCCGTTATATTTATCTTGATTCTCTCAAGATCATTTTCTCAACACTAACACCCGATTTTCGTGATACTATAATTTTTCATTATTTCTATGGATTTAAATATAGTGAGATTGCATGTATGTTTCATATTTCTGAAAGAGCAGTTAAGAAAAGAATTGCTGTAGCCAAGAAACGCGTAAGAACCATGTTTCAGAAAGAGGATTTCCTATGAACAATACAAATAAGAATATTTTTTATTTTCTGGTTCCCTTTTTTCTTCAAAAATCGGTTTACTATATATAAGGGAGTGAACATTGTATTTTAAACGCATAATAATAACAGCAGGATTACCGATTACAAGATAGCAACAGGCAGTCAAAAAAACAGGACACCCTGTATTCGTCCGTATATAGAATATAATTTTCATTGATGACAGGTCTCATCTCTGAATCATATCTCAGATATAATGGATTCTCTCTTATAAATTCCACAAATGTATGGATTCTCATCATCTCCATACAAAATACAACAGGTCAGAGATTAATACTCTGACCTGTTATTCATTTTCTATTTTGTTGTACTTCCAAAGCCGCCATTTCTGACTTCTGTTGCATCATCATCGATCGTAACTCCGTACTGCATAAAGATTCCCTGTACCATGCCAGTTCCCTGTGCCACTGAAACTGTCTTACCTTCATTGGTGTCATTTGTTAATTTTACAAAAATGTGACCTTCATTGTCGGAATAAAAATAATCACTGTCAATAATACCGACTGTATTATTCATCTGAAGACGGAATTTAAATCCTAATCCACTTCTTGGGAAAATATTTAATACCCAATCAGATTCAATAAAAACTCGGATTCCTGTTGGAATCTTGATTGTTTCTCCTGGTTTTAATTCAAAATCAACCGGACTAAAAAGTCGTATCCTGCTGATCCTCTAGTTGCTCTCTTTGGCAATTTGATCTGGTCATAGATTTCTTTGATTTCTTCTTCTGAAGCTCCTGGAAAACTATCATCCCAGCTTTCTTTGAACTGTTCAAAACTTACTTTATGAAATTGTGCTATCTTATTCATCTGTATCTCCTAATTATAAATGATATTCTGCGTATCTGTTAATATTTATAACGTTCCTTATTTTATCAAACTAACGAATTTCTTTCAATAGTCCGGCAGTTTTTTCAATCCTTCAAATCGGTATCCATCTTTTTTTAGGTTTATGATCACTGTCTCCAACGCTTCTGCGTTTGATCGCGATATATTATGTATGAGTGGGATTGCACCTTTATGCGTATATTTTTGAAAATGTTCTATCACATAGTCTTTTCCAGGCTGTTGATCCACCTTAAAATCCACGTAAGCCATACTCCAGAAAATTGTCCGATATCCCATCTTTTTGGTTAATGCTAGTGTTCTCTCATTATACTCTCCCATTGGAGGCCGGATAAAAGGATCCATATCATATCCTGTTGCTTCTTTACAATACTGTGCACAATCTATGATCTCCTGTTTATTATCGCGATCTGACAATGTTGGCATGCTCTTATGATGTACCGTGTGATTTCCTACGATATGCCCCTCTTTTTTCATACGCTTTACGAGCTTTGCTTCCTCTCTGATAAATGGTTTTGTTACAAAAAAGCTGCTACAACTTTTTGTCTTTTCAAAACATCCAGAATTTTTGGAGTAAATCCATTTTCATATCCGCAATCAAACGTCAGATAAATCTTTTTTTCTGTGCATTTTGGATCTACATAATATGCATCATATTTTGACAGATCTATTTTCTGTGAAACCTCTGGCTGCTGATGTTCTTCATTTCTTTTAAACCACCAACTTTCAATCCCTTGCGAAACATTTCCCACCGTCTTGTATATCTGTATTGTTGAATCTTGGTGCGTATCCTGCTTTTTCTTTTTCTGCTCTTCGATTTGTCCCCCACATCCACTAAGTAATATTCCTGTTATACAAACTAAGATCATCTGAAAAATCCTTCGATATTTCATAAAAGCACCCACACAACCCCTTTTTCTTATATGTATTATCCAATTTCTCACTTTATAAGTCTTTTATAAAATCTTTTAATATTCTGCAGATCTTCATCTGTTAGCTGACATTCTCTGGAACTTGCAATCTCTCCCCAATGCTCTTCGATATTCGCTATCCTGTTTCTTTTCTTTTTTATCTCTTCTTTTTTCTTATTTTCTAAATTTTCTTTATAATTTTGTTTTTTGTATAATTCAACATTCGATTTGGTAATATATTTTCCAAATAGTTGATCAGATTAATTTTTATTTTCCTCTTCATCTGATCCATTTTTGTTAAATAATCCATCATAAAGATGGAAATTCCACATACAACTCCAATGATCAAATTTCTTCCCCAGAAATTAATATCTGCATTCATTGCTATTCCACGAATACGCCCAGACATCCAAGACCTACACAGATAATTGCACAAAACCCTGGAATCTGTTCCAGGAAAAAAGAATTTATCCCCAATATCTTGTCCGCTTCAAAATATTTATCCACAATACAGCTGATATTATTCACTTTTGTTTGCAGATTATAATAGTTTTCTATTTTCTTTTTTAATGTGCCGATCCAATACCGTTTTGGTCTCTCCATTTCTTCTGAAGATACTAACAATCTATGATAATTTGCCCAAACTATGACCTTAGTAAGAACTGCGAATCACCATTGCTGTTATAAATCCTTTCATAAAAAAAGTTCCCTTTAACATTTCCATAGATACCACTCCTTTTCATCATATATATGTTACTTATGATTATAAAAGGATATCTATCGAAACTTAAGAGAAACCGTCCTACAAAGTTAGACTACATTCTGTCTAATATTCCAAGAACCAGACGAACAATGTGTTTTATTGCCGCTTTTTCAAATTCTTCGTAACTTCCTGCTGCTTCCTGATCTGCTTTATCAGAGATCGCACGAAGAATGATAAATGGAATCTGATTTAAATGTGCTGCCTGTGCCATCGCTGCACCTTCCATCTCTGCACAGTATCCATCAAATTCATTGATCAGATAATGTTTCTTCTTATTATCTGAAATAAACTGATCCCCACTGACTACTCTTCCAACATAACTGTGGATATCTGGATTCACTTCGTCACATGTTCTCTTGGCAAGCTCGATCAGATCTTTATCTGCTTCAAAATAAGAAGTATCCATTCTAGGGATTTCCCCGACTTTATATCCAAAAACAGTTGCATCTACATCATGCTGAACTGCATCTTTGGAGATTACGATGTCCCCGATCTCAATGTCTTTATATAGTCCACCTGCAACACCTGTATTGATCACAGCTTTTACATCAAAACGGTCTGCCAGAATTTGTGTGCATAATGCCATATTTACTTTACCAATCCCACTCTGCACGATCACAACTTCTTTATCTTTTAATTTTCCACAATAAAAATCCATACCTGCACAGGTTACTTTTTCTTTTTCTTCCATGGCTTCGATCAGCTGGCTGACTTCTTCTTCCATGGCTCCAATGATACCAATCATATGTTATCTCCTTTTCTTTTATATTGATTTCAGTTTACGAGAAATCATAATTTATGTCAAATAAGAATCTCTTGAAATACAGCCCCTCTTGCACTATAATTTGTTGTGTATCTAGGTATTTTACCAGATACTTAATTTTTGATATATATTTACAGGAGGATAATAGAATTATGGTATATAAAACAAAAGGAACTTGTTCCAGTGAAATTGAATTTGAGGTAGAAAATGGATCTTAACAGATATCCATTTTGTTGGTGGATGTCAGGGAAATACAACTGGTGTCGCTGCATTAGCAAAGGGACTGCCTATTGATGAAGTTATCGACAAATTATCTGGAATTCAGTGTGGTTTCCGTGGAACTTCTTGTCCAGACCAGCTTTCTAAAGCACTGATCGCGTACAAAGAAAATAATTAATCGGGGTGAAAAGATCATGAAACGAATCGTATTAACCGGTGGAGGAACTGCCGGACATGTTACACCAAATATGGCACTTGTACCGAAACTGATCGATGAAGGATATAATATTTATTATATTGGTTCTTACGAAGGTATGGAAAAGAAACTGATCGAAGATATCGGTGTTACTTACTATGGAATTTCTTCTGGAAGCTTCGCCGCTATTTTGATATCAAAAACTTCTCTGATCCATTCAGAGTTATCAAAGGATTTTTTGAAGCAAAGAAGATCTTAAAGAAACTTCGTCCAGATGTTGTATTTTCCAAAGGTGGCTTTGTCACTGTGCCTGTTGTGATTGCTGCCAAACAGCTCCATATTCCCGTGATCATTCATGAATCTGATATGACTCCAGGATTAGCAAACAAGTTAAGTATTCCTAGTGCAAGTAAAGTATGCTGCAACTTCCCTGAAACAGTAAAACTTCTCCCTGAAGGAAAAGCTGTACTAACAGGTTCTCCGATCCGTGAAGAATTATTTACAGGAAAATGTGAAGAAGACTTCGTCTGTGTGGATTTACAGAAGAAAAACCTGTACTTCTTGTTATTGGTGGAAGTCTTGGATCTGTTGCGATCAACAATGCGATCCGCAGTAACATTGATGCGTTACTTGAAAAATACCAGATCATTCATCTGTGTGGACGTAATAACTTAGATGAAAGCCTTGAGGGCAGAGAAGGTTACAAACAGTTTGAATATGTCAAAGATGAGTTAAAACATTATTTTGCATGTGCAAATGTTGTTGTGTCCCGTGCTGGAGCGAATGCAATCTGTGAGCTTCTTGCACTTAGAAAGCCAAATATCCTGATTCCTCTTGGATTAGAAGCCAGCCGTGGAGACCAGATCCTAAATGCTGAATCTTTTGAGAATCAGGGATACAGCTATGTGCTTCAGGAGAAGGATGTTACAAGCGAAACTTTATTGAATGCTGTTAACAGCGTTTATGAAGATCGTGATAAATATATTGAAGCTATGAATCATAGTAAGCTTGCAAATCCGATCGAGACGATCGTGAATCTGGCAAATCAATTAGCTTCTCGAAAAAAGAAACGATGATTTTATCAATTGCTCATAAAAACGAGAGAAATTAAAAATTTCTCTCGTTTTTATTTTACATGTATTATATTCAAAAAATT
>ENA-OQIC01000950-OQIC01000950.1-human-gut-metagenome-genome-assembly--contig:-NODE-950-length-11116-cov-1.470379_pt1 | contig 11116 bp, 19 predicted proteins | sample MGYA00242572_ERZ504736 | MGnify/ENA primary metagenome ERZ504736 (study PRJEB26092, sample SAMD00036201) | human gut metagenome | host: Homo sapiens | study: EMG produced TPA metagenomics assembly of... | reverse complement strand
CGCTCACGAAAGAAAAGAAGTGCGAAACGGATAGCGAACAAAAAAGGGGACGCTTAAAGCATCCCCTCGTCCATGTAGCTGAGGTAGGTGTCCTCGGTCAGTATGATGTGGTCCAAAAGCTGTATGCCGATTGCCTCGCAGCCTTTCTTCAACTGGCTGGTCAGGTTGTTGTCCGGCGTGCTTGCCACGGTCGAGCCGGACGGGTGGTTGTGCGAGAGGATGATTCCCGAGGCGTGGGAGACGAGAGCCGTCTGGAGGACGATGCGTATGTCCACCACCGTGCTGTTCATGCCGCTGCGTGAGACGCACGAGACGCCCAGCAGCCTGCCTGCGCCGTTCAGGTACATCGCCCAGCACTCCTCGTGGTGCTGCATACAGTCCTCGTAGAAGGTCTTGAGGATGTCGTAAGATCCTTGGAAGAGTGGATTCTAACTCTCTTGGATGCGTCAGCGTCCTTGTAACTTACGGTGATTTGAGGGAAAGACAGTGTATTCATAATGCAAAAAATTAAAAGTGAAACATTTATTTTTGCTTTGGGGCACGGGGAAAGAACGGACTTCATGCAAGGCTTTTGCGTGGAATACGACCCGAAGGTGTGGAGATTGCGCGCAAAACCGTCAGGTTCAGCCTTGCTGCTTGTCCGTTTTTCCCCGTAGGTTTGCTAAAAAATGAGTGTGGAGCTTGGCTAAAAATCCGGTGGGTCAAAGGGTTTCTTTTTGCTTCTTTGTCTTTTCCCGCCCACGGCTCACCGAAAGAAAAAGAAGTGCGTCCGAAAATCGGGGTGGTCGGGGTTGCCACGGGCGGGTAAAAAAAGAAGTCCGGGCGGATCGCTACCCGTCCCGGACTTCCGGCGATGAAACACAGGGGGGGATGTTATGGCGTGATTTCCCCCGTTGCGATTAGGTTTCCGTCCGAATAATACGCTATCTTCCCGTAGGTAAATCCCATGTCGGGAATGGCTACGAAAGCGATATAGTCCGAATACTCCCTGCCTTTGAGGTTCTTTCCGACAAGGTTGTTGAATATCATGGGGATGCTATGACCGTCCCCGCTGTAAAGGACGGTTTTCCCGTTCTGTCTGATTTCCCGCTTCATGCCGTTTCCTTGAAAAGTGTCCCGTCGATAAGGTACTCCCAATTATTCCTGTGGCTCTCGTCCGTGAAATACTCCTCGCTCTCGCAATACTCGCAATCGTCTCGGCACGAGCGGAAGAAGTTTTCCAGACAGTCACGCATGAGTTCCTTGAAATTCCGTGTGTCGGGCGAGCGCATGAAGTCCATGAGGGCTGCAAGATGATTTCGTCCGACACAACGCCCGTGAAGGGGCATTCGCAAGTGACGGAGATACGGCTCCTGCGTCTTTTCTTGCGGTCTTTCGTCCAATAGACCTTGGGCTTGTACAACCCCGCATGGAAGTTGTTATAGAGGTAAGCCAGCAAGCGGACGCCCGAAAGTTCCTCCGTGTCCGCCTCGTGCTTGGTATAGAAACGGTAAGCGTATGTGCAACTGTCGTAACGGTAGTTGGTGCAGACGATACGGAAAAGGTTGCAGAAGGCTTCGAGCGTGTCGCAGTTCTCGGAAGCATACGGGTAATCGTTTCCCTTGGCAAGCCAGTCGGTATAGGCTCTCTGACGGGCTTCGTCCTCCAGTTCCGCAATGCCGAATAGTGTATAGGTTCTCTGTACGGTTCGCATAAGTTTGAAAATTTGAAAGTTTGAAAATCGGTTTCTTTGCTATCTTTCTTTTTCGCCACGGCTCACGAAAGAAAGTAGCGGGCGGATTTCTCCGCCCTGCCCTTTGTCCTTAGGCTGCAATCTCTTCGGGTTGCGGTTGTTCCTCGGGTTGCGTTACCTTGCGCTCCCTTGCCCGTTCCTGCACCAAGAGGACGGCTTTCTTTTCCTCGATGCGCTGGTGACGCTTCTCGTACACCCCGTTGTACTCCCTTTCGATGTTGGCGAGTTCCTCCGGCATGTGCTGCGTGCGAAGTCAAGCAAGAGGGTCGCCACGGTGTTGTTCCCGCACGCTCCCTTGAAGTTGGCTACAAGGAAGTCCCTGCGGATGATGGTCTTCATCCTCACGGTGAGGTTGCCGATAATCCCCATCTTGTCCTCGTCCGTGATATACGGCTTGTCTTCCGCAATCCCCACGGCTGCGAAGTGTTCCTTACGGAGCGAGGAGAGAAGGAAGAAGTACAACATGGTATCTTCATCGGCACTGAACTTGCCGCCCGTGATGTCGGCTTCGAGGATTTGCTTCTTGGTGTCCTCCACCGTGCGTTCGAGTGCGATTTCCTTGTTGCGCTCGTCCTGCTTCTCCAACTTCTCCACGGGTGAGAGCGGTGCGGGTGCGGGCGTTCCGTCCGCTGTCCCGGGCTCTGTCACGTTCTCCACGTAACAGAATGTAATCTCTTTCTGCCCGATTTTGGCATAGACGGTGATTTCCCCCGCTCCGCTCCTGCGGGTGATTTCCTCCTCCTGCTCCATGTAGTCCGCCCATTGCTGCTCGTAGCGGGTACGGGCTTCCCCGTAGCGTTCGGGGTCGTTGAAATTTTCGGCTTTGGGTTCTTTCGGGCAGCTTGGAAAGGCGGTGTACCTGTCAAGGGTCTCCACCTCGTAGCCCGAAGCGGTTAGCCGTTCTACCACCGTCTCGTTGGCGGTGTAGCGGTCACGGCAGAGCGACACCTCCGGCTGGTTCCGCATGATTTGCACGGCCCGCTCCATGAGGAAAGAGGCGTTCATTTCAGCGAGGCACGTGCGTTGGCGCAATGCCCGCACCCGCATCATGGAACAACAGCAAGTTATTGGTGTTGTGTGCGCACGTGGCGCACTCGGTCTTGTCGAAGCGGTAGTATTGCAGGTCGGTGGTGAAGTTCTGTTCGATGCGCCTTGCGACATCGGCGGCTTTCAGTCCCCGCCAACTGTTGTACGTTCCCTCGTCCTGCAAATGCTTCTCGTACACCTCACGCTGAATGTCCTCCCCGTATCGGCAGATTTCAGCCGCCACGCTGATGGTGATTTCATCCGCATCCAAGAGGGCGGCGATTTCGGGGATAAGGGCGGTGAATTTCAGCCGTGTGCGGATATAGTTCTCGTTCTTTCCGAAGAGTTGCGCCAAGGTCTGCACGGTGTGGCGTCCGCTCTCGATAAGCCGCTGATAGGCTGCGGCTTCCTCCACGGGTGTCACGTCCTTGCGCTGCAAGTTCTCGGTAATCGCCATTTCCTCGGCTGTCTCGTCCGACAACTCGGTAACGATAGCGGGAATATCCTCGCTGCCCGCAATGACGGACGCACGGTAACGGCGTTCCCCGAAAACAATCCCGTAACGGTCTGTCCCGTCAACGGGGCGCACGGTGATGGGCTGCAACACGCCCTGCTGCTTGATGCTCTCGGCAAGCTCGTAAAGGCTCGTTTCATCGAAACGCTTGCGTGGGTTGAAACCGCTCGGCTGAATGTCTGCCAACGCTACCATCGTGATGTTTCTCTCTGCTGCTGATTGATTTGCTTTTGTCTTCATAATCTGTTATTTTTAAGTTGATTGTTTATAGTTGTTCTTTTTGATTTTTGACAAACCGTCCCGTTCGGGCAATCGGTTTCTTTGCTATCTTTCTTTCCCCGCTCCGGCTCACGAAAGAAAGTAGCGGGCGGAAAATCCGCCTTGCGGCTACCTGCGGTTATAGCATACGTTCGCGAACTTCTTCTTTTGCTCTACCGCCCGTTTGAGGGTGTAGAACGTACCGCCCACGGCTACCGCATCGTAATAGACCATCAGAAAAGCGGAGTTTTCCAAAAGGTAGTCGTTACGGCGTAAGAAACAGCCCTCGGTATATCCGTCCTGCAAGGTTACCACTTCATCGCTTGCGCCAAAATGGTGTCATAACGCCGCTTGTCGGCTTGGGTGTACCGCTCGGCTTGTCCCTTGAAGGGGACAACGCATTTCAAGCGGATATGCGGGTATTCCTTTTTGAGGTTCAAGACTTCCTCTGCTGCGATAAGGTCGAAGCCCTCGCACATTCCCGACAAAAAGGTGTCGTAGCCTTTTTTGATGCAATAACTCTCGATGGCTACAAATGTATCGAACGCCACCTCCCTGAAGAGTTTCTCACGGTCTGCCGTGAACTTGGCTATACGGTTGGTGCGGTGTCCCGAAAAGGCTACCGTCTTTTCCTTGGTAACGGGTGTTCCGTTTTCTGTCCATGTCCTTGTTTCCATATCGGTAAATTTTAGAGTATTAAAAGAATGATTATCAGTACGAACACGAAACCGACAAACAGACGCCACGCAAGGGCGAAAACAAGCCGTGCCACGAAGTAAAACAGAGCCACGACAAGCGACAAGGCGAAAAACCGCCCTGCGGTGGTGGTGAGGAAATAAACCACCGAAGCCCAAAGGATTAGGCGGTATATCCGTTTGTAAACAAATGCCGTTTTCATGTTCTTGGGTTTTGTCGGGCGGATTGCTCCGCCCGTGGTTCTTTAACAATTCCTTTCGGGATATAGCGGTTATCGCTATCAGCCGGAAAGTGTCGTAATCAGCCGTTCCCCGATAACTTAGGGACAGTTCAAAAGAGAGGTGTCCTTTCTCTATATAGAAAGTGAAGCGCAAGCCGTTGCGGGTTATCGTCCCTTTCGCATAGTTTCTACGTTCCCAGCTTACGGTTCGTTCTCGATACTTTTCAAGAAGTCGGCTACCTTTTTCGAGTTCTTCGCATTTTCCTGCTCCACCTGCCTGTATATCTGCGTGCAGTAGTTTATCCAATCGTTTATTTTCTTGGCGGTGAACACGCCGATATTGCACGGCTTTTCGTATTGGCTGCCCGCCCTTTCGATGTCGTAGCGGTTGACATACTCAAAATGCTCCATGTCGGTGGCTATCCTGTATTTGTTCTCTTTGTTTATCTTGTACACATGGAAACGGATGCCGTTGTACGTGAACTCTATGCGCACGCCGTAAAATGCGGGATATTCACCGCTTACCACGTGGTAGCCGTATTCCGCTTGGGGTATGTACTTCCTTACCTCCTGCATGAGTGGAGACAGTTCTTTTTTTGCCTGTTCCACCTTCTCGGTAAACATAGCTTTTATGTTTAACCCGTTAAAATCCTTTTCTGATAATGTTTTCATCGTCTTATGTCTTTAGTGGGGCGGACTGCTCCGCCCGTTGGTTTATACTCTTGTTCCTTTGCCGTCCCGCTTAGGCTGCTGCGGGTTCGTTTATCGGTTCGGTTACCTTGTCGGCAATCATCTTCGCCGCCTTGTTCACGTCCCCCAATATCTCCACCAAAAAGGCGGGTTCTTCCTTTAGCTTGGTGAGCCAGTGTTTCAGATAGGCGGCGTTGTTCTCCTGCGGTGCGGCTGCGTAGCCGAAGAACGCACCGCAAAGGGCTGCGGTAAGTTCGGCGACAAGTTCCTCACGGGCATAGAGCGCATCCCCGAAGAAGCTGCCGAACGTGCGGTTCAGCCGTTGGGGGCTTCCCGTGCTGTGCGCCATCTCGTGCAGGAGCGTGCCGTAATATTCCGCTCCTGCGGGAACTGCTCACGCTGCGGGCAAACGATATGGTCGGAAGAGGGCGAATAATAGGCGCTGTCCGAATACTGCACCTTGATGGGGCAATACCAGTTTTGCAGATAGACAAGCTCGTCCAACGCCTCGTAAATCATCCCGTCCGAATAGTCTTCGGGCTGCTCCCCCTTTTTCATGCGCTCGTAGCGTTCGGGCTGCTTTTCGGCAAAATCGGTCTGGTCGATGTTGAATACATTATAGTATTTCATCTGCGGGATGACCTTGTAATTTTCCTGCTCGGTTGCGGAGAGCTTGCGGTATTCCTCGTACTTGATTGTCTTTTTCGTTTCCTTGTGTACCACGAACTTAAACCAATAATAGACGGGAAACGAGCGTGCGCCCTTGCTGACGCTCAAGTCCTCCTCTTTCGCTTGGTTGAACGTGAGGAACACGGGCAAAGTGAATTTCATGAACTCGGTGTAGAACAATAACATCAAGACATTTCCGCCGTTATAGAGCGTCCCTCTGATGTTGCGGGGCAAACCTTGTTCAAGGCTCGCTATCCACGGTTTTTGCCAATCCGTTTTCAAGCACTCGATTTTCTTGATTAACAAATCGGTGAACATCGGTGCAATCTTTTCGATGGTGCTGTTCGTTGTTGCCATAACTCACAAATTTTAATCGTTATTACTCTGTTTTCATCGCTTGTCGCCCCAACCAATTTTTTTCCCTTGGCTGATTGGGAAGAACATTGACCATCATTGATAGCGGAAAAGGTGAATTGCAACCATCTGAAAAAATGGTAAATACTACCCGCAGGGTGGAGATTTGGCATTTTTTACGGATTTGCTTTCACCTCCGCCTACCTTCGTCAATGTTTTTCCAATCAGCTTAGGGAAAAAATGCCCTGTCAGTCTATTCCAGTCAATGGTAAGTTACTTGCCGGGTGCGGGAAAAAGAAGCCTTCCGGAGAGCCGGGAACGCCCGTTTCCCAAGGCAAGGAGATACGGGCGGGAGAATACAATGGGAGGACGGTCAGCTTCCGGCTGCCGGACAAACGCCGGGGAACTCTTTCGGGCGGCACGGACGGATGTGTTCCGTTTGTCCTTCCGCCCCGATGTCCGGCTTCGGCCATGCAGCCTCACGGAATGGTCGGAAACGACGCCGGGACGGGACAGCCCGTGCGCCAAGGTGCAAGCGCAAGACAGTGAAATCCCTTTCACCCACGTTAGGGATTGCAGGGAAAAGCCCACAGCATAGCGAGGACTTGCAGCGGAAAGCCCGACCCGAAGGGAACGCCCAAACAACCGCCCGCAAAAACTGCTTTTAAGCATACCTTGAAAAAAGGAAGACCGAATATTCCGAAGTTTCGCCCTTATGATATATATTTGTAATTGAGCGAAGATATACAGCGGAAAACGTAGATAATTACATGTTATTGGAGTAAATCATTATGGAAAGAATATACAAAATAGAATCGGTTCTGAGAAAATCGAACACTATAATCATAATTCAAGGTAATTATGATAGAATATATAATTACTTCAATCATAATAATGGTGATGGGCGATTTTGAAATACACCAAATTGAAAGGTATTGCTCAAGAAGGTCTGACAAAAAAAGATTTAGACAAATGTGATTTTTTACGTACCTTCTGTTGCTTTCCCATTTTCAGCCAAAGATTTGTAGATAGACTAAGCCATATTTTAAAAGACGAAGTTATTTTTTATCCCATAGAGATATGCTGCGAAAATCAGAAGAAAGACTTTTATGCTGCTAAAATTCTTAATTATATGGATGTAATAGATCACCAACAAACAGAGCTACAAGCCCAAAATGATGATAGCAGCCTATTTTCTATTCCGCCCATTATAGCGAACCGCTGTTTGAAAGATTTCTATATAGCAAGAGATACGAAAGATGCATACGAATGGTTCATCAGTGAAAAGTTAAAAAATATTATTATCAAGGAAAAATTCGCTATGAAATTGGTGAATCCGGAAAACAAAACAGAGCAGGAAGAATGCCGGAAAAATACTCGTAGAACACCGACATTAAAAACAGGGAAAGTTTCAAGCATCAAAAATGAGGTGACAATAAGGAATTACATAGACAAATGTCTGGAACTTGTTCAGGAGCATAAAGAATACCTAATGTATGTTGCTTCTTATGAACCAACCATAGAACCGGAGATGCAGGATTTTCTGGACAATAACCTGCTTGAAGGAAAATCGCCTAAAATATATGTGACTCAACCGGGACATACCAATTATATGGTGGATATCATAACTGAAAAAGATCATATATGGAAAGCGATAGATAGCCAGATTTCAGACGAAGATATTGATAAGTTGGAAGGTGAGCTGAATGTCATTCTTCCTCTTTCCTATAAAAGCTATTTGAAATATAAACATTTCTATGAAATATTTTGGGATATAGATGTTTTTCCTCTATCCGAAGCCAATACATTCATGGGATAAAATCCTGATTGAGGAAAACCAAGAAATGCAGGAGGAAATTCTTGATGAAGGGTATTTTGCAATAGGACGGTATTCTGATCATGGCGTGATTGTTCTTAAATTGACTGATGATGAGAATAAAGAAGGGGGAGTTTTTCTCTTTGATTGTGAGACCCAAGAAGTTAAAGTGTTGGAACCAACCTTTACAGAGTTTCTTAATCAAATATTACATAATCCCAAGCCTGTTCTTCAAGAATTAAAAAGTTGGGAGAAAAAAATGTATAAAATGGAATAACTCCAATTACAAACAGTACAAACCGCTTAAAGCGGAACGCTGCCGGACATTATCTATTTAATAATAAGCATAAAACTATGAGATTCTTAAAAATTATGGGAATATTTACTTCTATCTTAAGTTTATTGAGTTGCGGGCATGGGAATAAACGAGTGACGCAAAACGACGGTATAAACTCCAATATCCCGGTTGCTGCCCGGATTACGATAGACAAACTGCCGGATGTATTGAGAAACGTGCAGGCAGGAAAAACTGATTATGATTTTATAGGTATTTGTTCCAATGGTGTGGACTGCATCTACTTTGTGCTGGAGAACGGAAAGTTTTACATAGATTTTGAAGCTATGGGTAAAGAGCAGCTTCCTTACATAGATACCTTGAAACAGTTCGCAAAGGAACATAATTATCCTATTGTCGAAACAACCTATAACAATACTCCGGTCGATTACGAACATCTGAAATACGCTCCCGTCCTTAGCCTGAAAGTCAATGCGGACATAGACAGTATCGTAAAGGTCGGAAGCCAGATTGAGCATACCATTTCAGGAACAATGAGCGAACCGTTTACGAATAGTGCCTTGATTTGCCAATAAAGACATTAAGATTTAGATAACAAACAGCACTGCCGCTTAAAGCGAAGCGCTGCCAAGCATCATCTACATAAAAATATGAGAACATTCGCCATAATCCTGCTTTTAGCAAGCCTGTTTGCCGCAAGTTGCGGAGAGCCGCCCATGCCGCCGAGCGACGAGGAAATGATACGCCACTTCGCCACGCACGAGGCGGCGTTCCGCAAGGTGTACGAAATCATGTCAGAGAGTTCAGAAGGTAGTTTCCACTACCCGCCGCTTTCTCCGGAAGAGGTCATTATACTTGATTCAACAGAGCAAAGCGATACATTCCATGAATCAAATGACGAACAAGACCTCCCGGTATATGGGCTGCTGAAGCCAGACCGAATACAGCTCGATTCCCTGTTGTCAGAGATTGGATGCGGTCTTGTCCTTGTTGACCGCAGGGAATGGGAAACGGCGGATTCGGTATATGTGAGCCTCGTTATGCCGTACTATTCCCACGGCATCGTGGATGCGGGAACGTCCAAGAGTTTCGTTTATGATCCTGGATTGAGAAGCCGCCGGAACATCCGTATCACCGAACACGGCGACCTGAACGAGATCTACCGCAGGACGTACAACGACACCACGCTTTACAAGCCCATCAAGGGAAACTGGTACATCGAGTTAGACCATTCGATATAACGGCCCGGAGTTCGTATCGAAGTTATGTATCACTTTTGCGAAAGAAAATACATCATAAAGCAGATAATGGCTATCGCAAGGAAAAATAACAGAACCGCAAGGAGTTCGTTAAACCTGCACTTGGCATAGTGAGACATCACTGCTTTGCCTCGCCATTTGTAAATCCTGCTGACGAGCGACATAACGGCAAATGTGACAATGCTAAAACGACACATGCAACAATGCCGACACACCTGGAAAAAGCCGGATAGTAACAGTCATCATAGGGAATATCAAAAGAGCGAAGATATAAATCGAGAGCATCATTTCGCCATCGACCCTGCCTGTTCGTCTTGCCTGCTTCCATTTCTCCCCCATCCACCAGAGGTAGTCCCAGAGATAAAACCGTTGCTTATTCTCCTGCCGTTTCATCATGCCCAATGTATAAATCCGAGGTGGAACATCAGCGCTACATTTGCCACGATCAGGGCGATAGCGATAAGAACTATTTTGGCGAGCTTCCTGCCGGAATGTTTCATCTTCCCGTAATGTTCACGGAGTGCTTCACGCCGTCCGGCTGTATAGCGTAGCTTGCAGAATAAATCGGGAAGAAAGCAGAGAGGAATCACTATGGCCAAACCAATCATCCAGCCGAAAAGGCGCAATATCGGCGGAAACCCAAGCGGTATGAGTAGGACGAAGAGCCAGGACACCAAAACAGTAGCATACGTCCGTTGAGATTGGTACGCTCCCTTTCGTGCCATATCTCGGCTACATACCACATATAGTCGATGAAGCAGATCCGGTATTTGCGATTGTCCTTTTCCATACCGTTATCTCCATACAAAGAAACCAACCAATATAAGTATAATCAGAACGCTGACCAACACAATCTGAACCCTGCGGCGTGTTTCAGGCTTGCAATCGTCAAATAACCACAGTTTGCTGTTAAACTGCCAATGACACGCCCATTTCCAACGGAACAGCAACCCTGCAAGCCATAGGGCAAGCAACCCGACACCAAACAGCAACCCGTATTGCGGGTGAGCCTGCAACCACTCGAAAAACGTTTCCGCCTTGCTGTTCATTGCTTCGTATATATCGGTAACTGTCATACTTATAATTAAAAGGATTCCGAACACAAAAATAATGTTTTCCGTTCACATAATCACTACTTTATGCTCCAAAACACCAGCTGTGCGGTTATAAAACCAGGAAACAGCCCCCGTTAAGGTAACGGAGGGTGTTTGCGGGGTGTTTGTGTTCATTTAGTTCTGTTCCGGCAGGAGCTTGCAAAGCACCGGGTCGTTCTTGATACGTTCCAGCTCCTCGGCGACGATGCGGCCGGCCTCTGCCTTGATACGTTCGTAGTTTTCCTGCACGACCTGTTTCATGTGATCCGTCCCATTCTCATCCGTGAAGTCGGTAATTTGTGGTATCTTCTTGTACCGGGCCGTTTCCGCTTTCACTTTTTCGTTGTCCACGACAATCTCGCAGTGGAAATCTTCTGCTCGATACGTTCGTCGAAATTGTCCCGCCACGGCCCCGACGAACATTCCCTGCGTGAGCGTCGAGATCTTCGAGGCCGGGATCAGCTGTCCAGCTGCGTGGATATGGATGTCGATT
>ENA-OQIC01000948-OQIC01000948.1-human-gut-metagenome-genome-assembly--contig:-NODE-948-length-11119-cov-2.911390_pt1 | contig 11119 bp, 13 predicted proteins | sample MGYA00242572_ERZ504736 | MGnify/ENA primary metagenome ERZ504736 (study PRJEB26092, sample SAMD00036201) | human gut metagenome | host: Homo sapiens | study: EMG produced TPA metagenomics assembly of... | reverse complement strand
TCCACATAAAACTATATTTTATTATAACAAAAGTTTATGAACTTTTCATGAAGATTACACAAAAAATTCTAATACTGTCCCTTTTCTTTCTTCTTATTTTAATGTAAAATAGGACATAACTTCCTATTTTTTCTAATAGAGATGTTTTATCAACTATAATGGAATTTAAATAAGGTGATTTTTATGAATGAAAAAGCTTTAAAAACTTTAGAATATAGTAAAATTATTCAAATGCTGGAAAACTTTGCCACATCTTCCTGTGGAAAAGATTTGTGCCGAAATCTTACCCCTTTGGATAATTTAAATGAAATTGAAATTATGCAGCAAGAAACTGCTGATGCATTAGCAAGAATTTATCAAAAGGGTTCTCTTTCCTTTGGGGGAGTAAAAGATATCAGAGGTTCCTTAAAACGTCTGGAAATCGGCAGTACCTTAGGAACAGGAGAACTGTTATCCCTTTGCAGCCTTTTAGAAAATACAAATCGTGCGAAAGCTATGCAAGACGGGAAAACGCAGAAGAAAATCAGGACTCCTTAGACAGCATGTTTGAAATTCTTCAGCCTCTGACACCACTGGCTTTGGAAATCCGCCGCTGTATTTTGTCAGAAGAAGAAATTGCAGATGATGCCAGCGCCGGCTTAAAGCAAATCCGCCGTTCTATGAAGAATACCAATGATAAAATTCACAGTCAGCTATCTTCTTATGTCAGTGGTTCTGCCAGAACTTATTTACAAGATGCTGTTGTTACCATGCGAAACGGTCGCTACTGTATTCCTGTAAAAGCAGAGCACAAAGGACAAGTTCCCGGTATGATTCACGACCAGTCTTCTACAGGCTCCACTGTTTTTGTAGAACCTATGGCTATTGTAAAGCTAAATAATGATTTAAGAGAATTGGAAGTAAAGGAACTGGCTGAAATTGAAATTATTCTTTCTAATCTAAGCCAATATGCCGCTGAAAATCTGGAAGCTATTGAAGATAATTTAAAAGTCATGACACAGCTTGACTTTATTTTTGCCAGAGCTCTTTTGGCAAAAGCACAGAATGCTACAGAGCCACGCTTTAACACAAACGGAATTATTGATTTAAAGAAAGCTCGCCATCCTCTGATTGACAAGCACAAAGTCGTGCCTATTGATGTTCGTCTGGGCGAAGATTTTGATCTTCTTGTTGTAACAGGTCCTAATACCGGCGGTAAAACTGTTTCCTTAAAAACAATCGGCCTTTTAACTCTCATGGGACAGTCAGGACTTCATATTCCTGCTTTTGACAATTCACGCCTCAGCATTTTTAAAGAAGTTTACGCTGATATCGGTGATGAACAAAGTATTGAACAGTCTCTCAGTACCTTTTCTTCTCACATGACAAATGTAGTACGTTTTATTGAAAAAGCAGACCGTGACTCCCTGGTTCTCTTTGATGAGTTAGGTGCAGGAACAGATCCTACAGAAGGTGCAGCACTTGCCATTGCTATTTTATCTCATCTTCATGCACAGGGAATACGCACTATGGCAACCACTCACTACAGTGAGTTAAAAGTATATGCACTCTCTACTCATGGAGTTGAAAATGCTTCCTGTGAATTTGACGTAGAAACTCTGCGTCCTACTTATCGTCTGCTCATTGGTATTCCCGGAAAAAGTAACGCTTTTGCAATTTCCGGAAAACTTGGACTGCCTTCCTATATTATCGACAAAGCGAAAGAGCAAATCAGTCAGGAAGATGAGTCCTTTGAAGATGTTCTATCAACTTTGGAGCAAAGCCGAAAAACCATCGAAGCCGAAGAAGCCGAAATTGCCCGTTATAAAACAGAAATTGAAAGTCTGAAAAAACAATTAGAAGAAAAACAGGATAAACTTGAGCAGCGAAAGGAACGTATCCTCCGTGATGCCAATGAAGAAGCACATCGTATTTTGCGAGAGGCAAAAGAATATGCAGACCAAACCATGAAAATTTTCAACAAAGCCGGAAAAGAGTCTATGTCTGCAAAAGAATTAGAGCAAAAACGTTCTGAACTTCGTAAAAAAATGGATCAGACAGGCAAAAAAATGGCTCTTAAAACACCGGAAAAGAAAAAGTCTACACTTACTGCCAAGGATATTTCTCTGGGAGATGCTGTAAAAGTATTAAGTCTGAATGTTAAAGGAACCATAAGCTCTAAACCGGATGCAAAAGGAATGGTTTTTGTACAAATGGGAATTCTTCGTTCCAAAGTACATTTATCAGATTTGCAATTAATTGATGAACCGGTTATTACCGCACCATCATTACAGCGTACCGGTGCAGGTAAAATACGAATGAGCAAATCTGCTTCTATCCGCACAGAAATCAACCTTCTGGGAAAAACCGTAGACGAGGCTATTGCAGAATTAGATAAATATTTAGATGACGCCTATCTGGCTCATTTAAACAGTGTCCGTGTTGTTCACGGAAAAGGTACCGGTGCACTTCGAAAAGGCGTGCACAACTATTTAAAACGCTTAAAATATGTAAAAGATTTTCATCTGGCAGAATTCGGTGAAGGTGATGCCGGTGTTACAATTGTAGAATTCAAAAATAAGGGGGAGTATATATGGTAACTAAACAGAAAATTCTTATCGTAGACGATGATAATAATATTGCTGAATTGATTTCTCTGTATCTGACAAAAGAATGTTTTGATACCCATATCGTCAATGATGGAGAAGCAGCTTTAAATGCTTTCTCCTCCTTTGCCCCAAACCTCATCTTACTTGACTTAATGCTTCCGGGCATGGACGGTTATCAAGTATGCAGAGAGATACGGCAAAAATCTAATGTTCCCATTATCATGCTTTCCGCAAAAGGAGAAATCTTTGACAAAGTATTAGGTTTGGAACTGGGTGCAGACGACTATATCATTAAACCTTTTGACTCCAAAGAACTGGTCGCCAGAGTAAAAGCTGTATTAAGACGATATCAACCAAATGTAGCTCCGGCAACACAACCTCGGGAAAATATGTGGAATATCCTGACTTAGCAATTAACCTGACAAATTATTCTGTAATCTATTATGGAAAACAACTGGATATGCCTCCAAAGGAATTAGAACTTCTCTATTTTCTTGCATCTTCTCCTAATCAGGTATTTACAAGAGAACAGCTTTTGGATCATATCTGGGGATATGAATACATTGGCGATACCCGTACCGTGGATGTGCATATTAAACGTCTCAGAGAGAAAATCAAAGACCACCCTTCTTGGGCGCTTTCCACTGTGTGGGGAATAGGCTATAAATTTGAGGTCAAAAATAAATGAAAAAATTCCTTTTTGTAAAATTTATAACTGCTATGATTTTTTTAGGTATTTTAGGCTTTACTGCAATTTCTCTGGTAGGGACAGATTTAGTAGAAGATCATGTAGAAAGTGTATACAGCGGACGTTTATATCGGGAAGCATCAAAAATAACAGGACAACGTGCTATAAAATATTATCAAAACATAGACACCCCTACTGAGTTTTATGATTCTCTCTGTTCTTCCGTTTATGAAAAGGAAGAAATTTTACTGATTAGTCCAAAAGGAAAAGTTCTGATGGATACCTCTCAAAAATTCATTGCAGAAGACTTTCCAGAGTTAAAATCCTTTGACCCTGGAAAGTCTAGCGGTTCTTATTATCAAATAGGTGATTTTTTCGGATATTTTCAGGAAGAGCAGTTAAGTGTTATGGTTCCCGTTACCGTCAACATGCAGGTAAAAGGTTATGTTTCCATGCATTTACCGATGTCTGTTCTTTGTCATCAGAGGGATAGCCTCTTAGATACTATTCATATTTTATTTCTATTGTTTCTGGGAATTATGATGCTTATTATCCCTATATTTTACATTATGATTAATCGTCCTCTTAAAAAAATCATACAAGGAGCAAACACGTTTGCATCTGGAAATCTCAAATACAATATTCCTTTAGATAAAGAAGATGAGCTAGGATATTTGGCAATGACTTTAAATTATATGTCTGATGAATTGGATATGACAGGAAATTACCAACGAAAATTCATCTCCAATGTATCTCATGACTTTCGTTCTCCTCTTACTTCTATAAAAGGTTACACAGAAGCAATTTTAGATGGAACAATTCCTCCTGAAATGCAGGAAAAATATTTAAAAATTGTCGTATATGAAACAGACAGACTTTATAAACTCACACAAAGTATGCTTACATTAAATAACCTGGATGAAAAAGGCCGTCAATTAGATTATTCTGATTTTGATATTAACCGCACAATCAAAACTACCGCAGAAGCCTTTGAAGGAATTTGTCGTGACAAACGTATTTCCATTGAGCTCTTTCTTACGGGGCAAACACTGTTCGTTCATGCTGATATGGGACAAATTCAGCAGGTTTTATACAACCTTATTGATAATGCTATTAAATTCAGTTCTCCTGACTCCATTATTAAAATAGAGTCTACTTTAAAGCATGAAACCGTTTTTATTTCTGTAAAAGATACGGGATGTGGAATTCCTAAAGAAAGTCTTACAAAAATTTGGGACCGATTTTACAAAATTGATTCCTCAAGGGGAAAAGACAGAAAAGGCACAGGCTGGGACTTGCCATTGTCAAAGAAATTATCAACTCACATAAACAGAATATCAATGTAATCAGTACGGAAGGTGTGGGAACAGAGTTTATCTTTACTCTGCAAAAAAGTGTCAGTGAAAATTAAAGAGAGTATAAAGTATGAAAAAGAGGCTGTAATAAAAACAGCCCCTTTTATACTTTATACAGATACTTCCATCATCACTCTGCAATTTTTCACGTTACATGCAATCCCATATTTTAAAATTTTATGAACTCCATACTGGTGCAAAGCTTCTGTATATCTTTTATCCACAATCTGCTTCAACGCTTTACGACACTCTTTCTCTTCTTGCCCTATCTCTGCATATTTTACCTCAAGTACAATACCCACATCTGCATCATCAATAAAAATTTGTATATCGCTGAAGCCATCTCCCGACTCCCTGTTTGATACCACAGACCATCCCTCTTTAAAGCCCAAAATCCCCAAAAGAATACCATGATAAAAATTCTCTTTCGTAGGTTTTGAACAAACGTATCTCTTACACTGACTGTCTTTCGCATATATTCTGTAAATATCTTTTCCACTTTTTCCGCTTCTCCGTACAGAAGTGCATTGCAGAAATCGTTTAGCATGTTTCCATCCTTTTCCACATTCTCTTTAAACAGTATAAGAATATGCTCTGTAATAATATTGCGAATTTCTCGATTAGGAATAGCCAAATTATATCGATTTCCGTCTGCTTTTCCTCTCTGTGTAAGATATCCTGTCATAAACAATGCGCTCCAAAGGTTCTCCATAGAAGAATATAACTCTTTATATGTTAAATTTTGCTTTATTTCTTTTTGTACAGTTCCTCCATTCACCAACTGCTCCAGTTCTAACCTAGTCACACTTTTCTCATTTCCCACATTATTGATAAAATGATTTAAAACATCATTCCCGCTGGTATTTATCCAATAATTTTCCGGAGGTAAAGTTGGATTATTAAGATGACTGCTGCAATAGTTAATAACATCCCATGGACAATATACATCTAAGTCCCCAAAACGATATCCATCATACCACTGTTTGACAATTTCATAATGCGTATCCTGATTGTAATAATGCAGAATTTCTCTTACCTCTTCATCTGTAAAACCAAAATATTCATCGAAATCAACATCTGTTATAGAATATACTTTAAAATTATTCAATCCTGTAAAAATACTCTCTTTTGCTATACGCAGACATCCCGTCAAAACTGCAAACTTCAAACTGTCATTAGTTTTCAGCACATTTTCAAGCATATTTCTAATAAGAAGTACCATCCTATCATAATAGCCATTTTCATTTGCCTTTGCCAAAGGTACATCATACTCGTCAATCAGAACAATGACCTTTTCACCATAATAAGTCTCCAGTAGTTCTGTAAACTCCTGTAAACTGTTTGTTAAAGTATCTTCTTCCATTTTTCTGTTAAGGAGTTCAGAAAAAATCTCTTGATACTCTTTTTCAAGATATTCTATTCTCAAAAAGGACCTCAAGCGCCTTGCTTCTCGATTAATAATTTTAACAAGCTGTGCTTTTGCTTTATCAAAATTTTCTGCATTCACACTTTTAAGGCTAATAGAAATCACAGGAAATTTTCCCATATATTGCTCACATAACTCTTTATTCTTCGCAATATAAAGCCCATCAAACAACGTCTGATTTGTTCCGATTTCAAAAAAACAGCGAAGCATACTCATGCTCAATGATTTTCCAAAGCGTCGAGGTCGGGTAAATAAATTTACTTCTCCCCATTGCCCAAGTAATTGTTCAATCAATTTTGTTTTATCTGCATAGTAAAACCCTTCACTGCGTATTTTTTCAAAATTTTCAATTCCTATGGGTAATTTTAATAATCCTGACATTCTTCACACTCCTTTCTGAAAACACTTTTCCAGAATTCATCCGTGTATCATTTACTTCCATTCATATTTTGTCAGATTCCCCTCTAACCTCATGTGGTCAAAGTTATTCTGACGAAGCGCCTCATACAGCACAATGGCAACAGAATTACTCAAATTCAAAGAGCGAATATCCCAATCATGGGAATTCGGATAGCTGTTTCCTGATTTTCCAGCAAAATTTCTTCCGGAATGCCTGCGCTTTCCTTTCCGAACATAATATAGCAGTCTTCTTCATATTCTACGTCTACATAAGTCTTCGGTGCCTTTGTAGTTGCCATGTAAACCTTTGCGCCGGGATTCTGTCCAGAAAATCCTGATAATTGATATACGTTGTTACATCTAAGTCCTTCCAGTAATCCATTCCTGCTCTTTTTAATGCTTTTTCATTTAGCTGAAATCCCAAGGGCTCAATAAGATGCAGTCTTGTTCCTGTTGCAACGCAGGTTCTTCCTATATTCCCTGTATTTGCCGGAATTTCAGGCTCAAATAATACAATATTTAATTTTGCCACTTTTCTTTCCTCCGAATATTTTCCACCTACTGATAGATTTTATACAATTCATCACTCTGCGGTTTATCTAAATAACGGGTATCTTCACCGTTTCTTAAAATTCTGTCGTTTCCGTCTGTCGCTTTACCTACTACGGCAGCCTCAATACCAGCCTGTTTTAGCTTTCTTACAAGTCCGTATCCGTCTTTTGCGGCAATCATCATAGAACCGCTGGACATTAAAATATAAGGATTTAATCCTAGCACTTCACAGACCTCTACGGTTTCCTGACGAATAGGAATTTCTTTTAAATCAATGTCAAGACCCACACCGGAACCGCTTCCCATTTCCCACAGAGCGCCAAATACACCGCCCTCGGTAATATCGTGCATAGCAGATACGCCCCACTCTGCGGCAATTTTTGCTCCGGAATAACGGAAAGATATTGGTCGAATTTTTTTGCAGTCTCCACAAAAGGCGGCGCAAATGCTCCAAAAGCAAGCTTTCTTTTTCCTTTGCCGCAATAGAAGTCCCTTCCAGACCAATCCATTTTGTCACCACAATATCATCTCCGGGCTTTACTGAAGCTGTGGTAAGCACATTTTCTTTTTTCATTTTTCCTACACCTGTAAGAGAAATCAACGTCTGCTTTACCACATCCGTAACCTCTGTGTGTCCGCCCAAGACCTCCATATTCAGCTCTTTACAAGTTTTTTCCACATCCTGCATTATCTCCTTTAGCTGTGCTTCCTCTGTGTCAGGTGTTAAAAGCATTGTCAGCATAATTCCCACAGGCTCTGCACCGGAAGCTGCTAAATCATTGGCTGTAATGTGAACACTATGTCCTCCGATATCCTTCGTTGTCCCTGTAATCGGGTCACAGGACAGTACAAAAACTTCCCCTTCTTCAAGCTCCATTACCGCACAATCCTGTCCCACGGCAGGTCCTACTAAAACCTCATTTCTGCGATGCCCTACCTGCTTTAAAACAGAGCGAATTAGCACAGGCTCCGGCAATTTTCCTATCTTCATGTTCTGACCTCCATTGCTGTATATATCAACTGTATCATCCAAAAGCATACATTGCCATAGGAATTACCATTGCCAAAATAATCAGTCCTGCCAGTATCGCAGCAAATATTCTGTTCCTTTTTGATTTTTCATATTCATCATATCTCTTTACCTCACTATTTTCCCGTAGGTACTCAATATCTTATCAATTTCTCGAGATGCCTCGTTTTTTGTAAGACTGTCAATTTCCACATTCAGCTCTATTCTATGATATTTTATTAAATCCTGCAAGTAGCGTTTTTGCGCCGCTGTTACAGGACCTTGCTTCTTTACTTTATAGATAAGTGCATTTGGTACAAAAAGCTTTGGCTGCTTCTCTTCAAATTCTTCCCGTAATCTCTCATATAAAAGATACGTGGTTCTGGCATCCTCCAATGCCCTGTGCGCATCCTTTTGAGGAATTTCATAGTGCATGCGGAGATTTTGCAGACTCCTGCTTGGAAGCTCAGGCAGAAGCGCTCTTGCCAGCTTCAAGGTGTCCATTCCCTTTTTCTCAAATACCATTCCCGCATTCACTGCCTGATGCTTTACGAAACTGTAATCAAACATCAGATTGTGCCCCAAAAGAGGTAATTCTTCGCAAAAATCCAACAATTCCCCTAACGCCTGTGCAATAAGAGGTTTTCCCTGTACCATATCGTTGGAAATCCCCGTAAGCTCTGTAATCCTGTCAGGAATTTCCATCTGGGGATTTATCAGCGTTCCGTATTCACCTACAACCTCTTTATTCCGCACCTTTACAGCGCCGATTTCTATAATTCTGTCCTTAGAAGGCTCTAAGCCTGTGGTTTCTAAGTCCAGCGCAACGTATTCCATCATAATTTCTTCCTGCTTTTCTTTTGTTTTTCCTTATATTCCTTACAATATTCTGTCAAAAGCACTCCTCACATTTCGGTGAACGTGCAAAACAAATCTGCCTTCCAAAAGTAATAATCTGAATATTATAAAGTATCCAATGCTCCTTTGGAAGCACCTTCATTAAATCCTGTTCTATCTTTTCAGGGTCTTCCTCCTTGGTAAATCCCAGACGTTTGGAAATTCGCTTCACATGGGTATCAACCACTACACTGGCTCATGAAAATGTTTCCTCGAATAACATTTGCCGTTTTTCTTCCCACTCCCGGAAGCTTACCAAATCCTCTAAGCTCCTTGGAACTTCACCGCCATACACCTGACAAATCCTCTGAGCACAGCCGATAATGTTTTTCGCCTTATTGTGATAAAAACCCGTAGGCTTAATATCCTGCTCCAATTCTTTTAAATCTGCCTTGCAAAAGCCTGCATATCGGGATATTTTACAAATAAATCCTTTGTCACAATATTCACTCTGGCATCTGTACATTGTGCGCTTAACATCGTGGCAATTAACAGCTGTCCCGGATTTTCGTGGTTTAAATAGCACTTATATTCTCTTGTATAAACCTCATCCAGCTTATCCAAGATTTCCTTTGTTCTCTTTGTCATAAGTCCTCCGTTTTCTAAAGCGTTACAACGTGCATGGCAGCATCATTGGTCAAAGGATTTCTATTCCTATAATCAAACAGCACAGGATAACTTCCTTTCTCCGCTTTTCCTTCCGGCACATTATAGGAAAAAATTTCAAGATGCGTCATCTTTTCTAACTGTTTTGGTTGATATCCTGCATAATCCTGTAAGACTTCCGGCGCTTCCGCTTCTTTTGTGTAAAATTCCTGTATCTTTTCCTTATACGCTTTTCTATCCGCCGCCCATACCGGTCTTGTCTTTAAATTTTCCCTTGCATAAAGGTCTAAAATCATCAATTCCTTAAAGTAAGAAAGATTTTCTACTTCTCTTTCTTCTAAAAATTCCATCAGTATTTCGTATCTTCTTATTCTGGAATGAGAAATACCAAAATATCCCTTTTTCTCATAAAAGTCCGCCAGCGTCTCGTACATGGAAAAAGCCTCTGAGAAATAACCCTCCATGGCTTTCATGGTATGGCAGAACTGTCCGCTGTTATAATATACCTCTACCATGTCCTCAATTCCTTTTAATCTGCAAATTTCTCCATAGGACAGCCACTTTGTCCCCAATACCTCATAAGGCTCCTTCCCTTTGCATACACATCCATAATCTTTTGCCTTCTCATTCATGTAAGAACCCTTTAACAGCTTTAAAAATCCAAGCTGAAGCTGTTCCGGCGCTAAAGCATACACATCACAAAAAGACTTTTTAAAGCTTTCATATCCCTCATAAGGAAGTCCTGCAATCAAATCCAAATGCTGATGGACATTTTTTCCTTCCTGTACTTTTTTCACTTTTTCTGAAATCTTCTCAAAACTGGTCTTTCTCCTGATTTCTTCTATGGTTTTCGGATTGGTGGACTGTACCCCGATTTCCAACTGGATAAGCCCCGGACGCATGGTGTGAATAAGATGAATTTCTTCCTCGGTAAGCAAATCCGCCGCAATTTCAAAGTGAAAATTCGTTATGCCGTTATCATGCTCATGAATATAATTCCAGATTTCAAGAGCATGTTCCTTTTTACAGTTAAAGGTTCTGTCTACAAATTTCACCTGCGGAACTTTTGCATCAAGGAAAAACTGCAATTCCTCTTTTACCAGAGAAAGACTGCGAAATCTCAGCTTCTTATCAATAGAGGATAAACAATAGCTGCAAGAAAAAGGACATCCTCTGCTGCTTTCATAATAAATAATTTTATGTTCAAACAGGGAAATATTTTTATACGGAAATACCAGCTTATCCATATCCATGATTTCACGGAAAGGATTTCTCACAATCTCCCCGTTTTTTTGAAACACAATTCCCTTAATATCAGCCAGTGCATCCTCCTCTTTTCATGAACATAATGCTGCACCAGCTCCAGAAAAGTTTGCTCTCCCTCACCGCACATAACTCCGGTAACCTCCGGCAGCTCCTGCAAAAATTTCTCTGCATCATAAGAAACCTCAGGTCCTCCTGCCCAGATAACGGTTTGCGGCAAAATTTTCTTTAAGTCGCATATCAGCTCCTTCACAAAAGAAATGTTCCATATATAGCAGGAAAAGCACAAACACCTCGGCTGTTTCTTATAAATACTTTTAAAATTTCATCCTTTTG
>ENA-OQIC01000947-OQIC01000947.1-human-gut-metagenome-genome-assembly--contig:-NODE-947-length-11160-cov-1.359739_pt1 | contig 11160 bp, 19 predicted proteins | sample MGYA00242572_ERZ504736 | MGnify/ENA primary metagenome ERZ504736 (study PRJEB26092, sample SAMD00036201) | human gut metagenome | host: Homo sapiens | study: EMG produced TPA metagenomics assembly of... | reverse complement strand
TTTATCTGCGCTATGCCAACAGGACCAACCGGAAATTAAAGAATCAGGCCGTTTACATAAGCGTCTGTACAATGCGGTGCCGGAAGGAATCGCCCTGATGTCCGTGGAAGCCCCATACGACTTCCTGCTTATGAACCAGGAGGGGCTGAGACTGTTCCGCTGTCAGGAGGGCGCGTCCAATGAAGCAATGAAGGGAAAAAGCTCCGGGATGTGATACACCAGGAGGACTATGAAAATCTGGTACAGTTGTTTAAGGACACAGCGGACAGCGGCAGAAAGAACATCTTTGAAGTGCGTGTGATTACATTGGATAATGGATTTTTCTGGGCAGCCGGAATCGTGGAGAGGACCCTGGATGAAAACGGAAATCCGGTACTGATTTCCGCTTTCATGATATCACGGACGAAAAGCTGGCAGAGGAGGCAGCGGAGCGGGAGAAGCTTCAGGAACGCCTTACCCTGGTGGGAGCTATATCCAATGCCTACCCGGTGATTATCAGTCTGAATCTGACCAGGGATTCGCTGAACTTTATCTATGTAAAACCGGGCCTGATGCTGGAGCTTGGGAACCAGGAATCCTACAGCCAGCTCTATGAGTATGTGGCCGCATCCATTCATCCGGAGCACCTGGAGGAATTTTGCCGCCGCTTCTCGGCAGAGAATCTGAATAAGACTCTGGGACAGGAGAAAAATGAGGTGTTTCTGGATGTGAGACAGATGCTTGGAGACGGCAGGTATCACTGGGTTTCTATGCAGATCATTCATGTGGACAATCCCTATTCCGGGGATAAACTGGCAATCCTGATTTCACGCCGTATTGATGAGCAGCGCTATGAGGAGGAACAGAAACGCAGCGCTCTTCAGAGCGCCCTGGACAACGCCAGGGCGGCCAGTGAGGCTAAAAGCCAGTTCCTGTCCAATATGAGCCATGATATCCGCACTCCTATGAATGCAATCGTGGGCATGACGCTATTGCAAGCACCCGCCTGGATGACAGGGAACGGGTGATGGAATGCCTGAAGAAAATCAGCCTGTCCAGCAAGCATCTCTTAAGCCTGATTAACGATGTGCTGGACATGTCGAAGATTGAAAGCGGGAAACTATCCATACGGGAGGAACCCTTTAACCTGGCAGAACTGGTGACGGAATCCGCGGAGCTGGTGCGTCCGCAGGCAGAGCCAAACACCTTGAGATGGACGTACATCTGAAGGGGCTGAAAAATGAGGAAGTGGTGGGAGATTCCCTGCGTATCCGCCAGATATATATTAATATCCTGAGCAATGCGGCCAAATACACCCCGGAAGGGGGGAGCGTTCATGTGGAGGTAAGGCAGGAGCAAGGCGCCGGCAGAGGATATGGGCGTTATGTGTTCCGGTGCGCTGATACCGGGATCGGCATGAGCAGTGAATTTATGAGCAAACTGTTCCAGCCTTTGAGCGGGCCCAGGACTCCACAAACAGCCGGGTAACCGGCACCGGGCTGGGAATGGCTATCACAAAGAATTTGATAGATTTGATGAACGGTGATATCAGAGTAGAAAGCAGGCCCCGGGAAGGCTCTGTGTTTACGGTGGCTCTTCCATTGCAGTTCCAGGATGCAGCGCCTGAGGCGGTGCCTGAGGAATGGGTAGGCATACACTGCCTGATTGTGGATGACGATGAGCAGACTTGTGAAAATGCGTCGGAGCTTTTAGAGGATATGGGACTGCGGCCCCAGTTTGTCACAAAAGGCGCTGAGGCGGTAAGACGGGTACTGGATCTGAAGGATTCAGACGATCCCTTCCGCCTGGTCATTGTGGACTGGAAGATGCCGGATATGGACGGAGTGGAAGTGGCGCGGCGTATCCGGCAGGAGGTGGGAAGAGAAATTCCCGTTATCGTGCTGACCGCATATGACTGGTCGGAGATTGAGGCAGAGGCCAGGGAAGCCGGTGTATCTGCATTTCTGGCAAAGCCTTTTACCGGTCCAAAATCTGCTATCTGCTCAGCGGGCTGAGCGGAGAAAAGGAACCGGTGCAATGGAGCGGTTTTACGGGCAAATCAGACTTTACAGGCAAACGGGTTCTTCTGGTGGAGGACAATGAGATGAACCGTGAGATTGCGGGAACCTGATAGAAGAGATGGGGGTGGAGGTGGAGGAAGCCTGTGACGGGGAGGAAGCCTGGAACGGTTTAAGCAGGTGCCGGAGCACTACTATAACATGATCCTGAATGGATGTGCAGATGCCTAAGATGGATGGGTATGAGTCCACAAGGGCCATACGCGCCCTGGAGAGGGAGGATGCGGCCTCCGTACCCATTATAGCCATGACTGCCAATGCATTTGCGAGGATGTGCAGAATGCCTTCACGCCGGGATGACAGCGCATTTGCAAAACCCATTGACGCCAGTGTGCTGGAACAGATGCTATATAAATATTTGAGGTAAAAGAATGAGAGCTGACAGCGGTTTAAACAGGCTGGTGTACGAATATTTTGAGGCCAGGATACTATATGGATATTATAAATATGGAGAGAGCCTTCCGTCCATTAACAAAATTTGTCAGATGTTTCATTTGGCGCAGGCAACTGTAAGAGCCGGCCTGGCTTTGTTGGAAAAAGGAGGATATGTAAGGGTAGATCCGAGAACAGCGCCCGTGGTGGTTTATAAGGCCGGGACCGCCGGGTTCCGGGAAAGTGCAGCCAGATATTTCGTATCCAGGAAAGCCGGGATAGCAGATTGGGTTCTGTCCGGAAAGCTGCTGTTTGAGCCGCTGTGGCGGGAATGCCTTATGAGGTGGAGCGATGAGGATTGGAAACGCTTTTTAGATAATATGAAGCACCTGTCCGTGGAATCTGTATCCATGCCGGCAGCGTTATATATACTGGTGTTCAAGGCGCCGGACAACCGGCTGTTCCTGAATCTTTACTGGGAGACTGTGCGTTATATAAGGTTTGCTTATCTGATGGTCAGAAAAGACCAGGCGGTATTGACGGATCAGGAGCTGGAGGGACTGTCCAGGGAGGAGGTCATTTCACTGCTGGGGCAGACCTTTGAGACGTTGTACGGCCGTATCACAGCGGATTTGCTGTCTTTTATAGCACAGGCACAGGATGAGTTCGATTTAGGGGATATGGAGCAGGTTCCGTTTACTGGAACATTTACCGTAAACGTCCCCAGATGAGATATACACTTGTGTCCCGCATTCTCAGGGAGATAGAGAGAGGGGATTACCCCCGCGGAACCTACCTGCCATCACTTCCCTGTATGGCACAGCGTTACGAGGTATCGTTTAATACCGTGAGGCGCAGCCTGTCCATACTTGACAGCATGGGGATAACCAGGTCCCTCCAGGGTAAGGGAACCCTGGTCCTGGCTGAAGCGGAAAAGGCGGATCTGGCAAATCCGGAAATCAGGGAAGGCATGAAACTGTATCTTGACAGCCTGCAGCTGATGACGCTGACCATTAAGCCGGTGGTCCAATATACGCTGGAGAATGCACCGGCGGATGCAGTGGAAAAGCTGCAGTACGATGTCCGGCAGCTCGGGAAGAATAGGAATAGTTATAAGATCTTTGAGGTGGTGCTGACATTTATTGCGGAGAACTGCAGGCTGAATCTGGTAAAGGAGTGTTACAATAAGCTGAGGGAACTGATTGTATGGGGGTATCCCATTGCGTTGCTGCGCCTGAGGGAAAGGGAGTTTCATATGGAATATAATGATATGGTGGCTCAGGCCGGCCGGTATCTGGACGAGGGAAATGCGGAGGCATTTTCCGGCAGTGTAAAGGAGTTTATGGGACGGGAATATCAGGAGGTCAGGATATTTCTGGAGAGTGCAGACACCCGGCAATAAGGTCCCGGAACAGGAGGGTAATATGAAGATAATCCGTAAGGTAGAGCTTAAACCGGGGAGCTATGAAGAGGAACTGCCGGGAATCTCGGCGGAATTCCCTTATATTGCCTCTTATGTGGAGTTGGACAAGTATGCGGGAAAACAGTCTCCCTGGCATTGGCACAAAGAAGCGGAGCTGTTTTACATGGAGCAGGGCAGCCTGGAATATGACACGCCTCATGGAAAGGCTGTTTTACGGCTGGTTCAGGGGCTTTGTGAATTCAAATGTGCTTCATATGTCCAGGGCAAAGGACGGGGAGGGGTCAGTCGTCTCACTCCTTCATATCTTTAACCCGCTGCTGATCAGCGGACAGAGCGGCAGCATCATTGACCGGAAATACGTTTCGCCCTTATGACGGCATCCCATGTAGAGATAATCGGGCTGTACCCGGACCAGCCGTCCCATGTACCTGTTTTAGAGACCCTCCGGCAGTCCTTCCGGATATCAGAGGACGACTGCGGCTACGAAATCCGTTTGAGGTCGGTCCTGTCTGAGATATGGTGCGGCCTTCTTGCCATGACAGAGACCATGGAGAAAAGCCCCAAATACAACAGCCGGTCAAACCAGAAGATAAAAATAATGCTGGCGTTCATCCACAAACATTGCGGGGATAAGCTGTCGGTGAAGGAGATTGCGGCATCTGCTTCATCAGTGAGCGCGAGTGCTTCCGGGTGTTTCGGGACTGCCTGAACATGACTCCGGTAGAGTACGTGACCAGCTTCCGTTTACAGCGGGCATGCTGGATGCTGTCTGAGGGAAACGAACCCATCACCAGCATATGCCATATATGCGGCCTGGGAAGCAGCAGCTACTTCGGCAGGGTATTCCGAAGCAGTATGGGATGCAGTCCGAAAGAGTATCGTCAGAAATGGCAGAATAGTGACACAAGATGACAGAAATTCGATATCTTCAGGGAATATGATACACTATAATGATAGTAGGAAGAAGGGATGGCGCTTCCTCCCACGGTCATGAAAGGGGCTGCATATTCCGGGAGGTGTTGGATTGTGATAAAACTAAATATATTGAACATGAATGGATTTCTGCAGATTGTGAACCAGTGCAGCGGTGCGGTCAATGCCATTTTCCGGATGGAAACGGCGGGATCTCAACAAGTCATACGCTGCCCAGAAGGTGTTATGGGACCAATTCAGGGAGAATCAGGGGAGCCTGGCCCTGAAACTGGATTTCCAGAAGCCGGAGGATTATATAAGCATTGTGTATTATTATATCAGCGAGATTTAAAGCGCTGAGCCAGGAAGGGAAAATGATAAAAAACCAGCCGGAACAGGCTGGTTTTTATTTGTTCTCAGAATACCGCATAGGAGCGGGTATCAGAGGGAAACCCTACACTATAACATCAGGGATGAAACCTGTGGTATAAAAGAATAGGAGGTGCATCTTTTATGAAATACATACAGGGACAGTGGATCTGGCAAGGATGTTCGGCATTCATGTGAACACCGTACGTCTGTATGAAAGGTACGGCCTGATTCCGAAAGCAGAGAGGACGCAGAGCGGCTACAGGATTTTTACGGAGCTTCATGTGGAGCAGTTTAAGCTGGCAAGGGCGGCCCTGCGGGTGGAGGTTCTGCAAAATGGACTGAGAAAGCAGGCAGTCACTATCGTTAAAACTTCTGCGTCAGGGGATTTTGAGACGGCATTGAAGCTGACAAAACGTTACAGTGACCAGGTGGATCAGGAAATAAAACATGCAGAGGAGGCTGTCAGGATATGCAGGAGGATGCTTGCAGGCATTAAGGAACCGTGTTCCAGAAAAGACAGGGAACAGACCATGTATACAAGAAAGGAAGCAGCCGGTATCCTGGGTGTCACCATTGACACGCTCAGGAATTGGGAACTAAACGGCCTGTTTTCCGTCAGGCGGATGGCCAACGGCTACCGGTCTATACAGGGGAGGATATACAGCGGCTGACCATCATACGCTCCCTCCGGTGCGCCAACTATTCCCTTTCGTCCATTCTGCGGATGCTAAACGCCTTATCCAGAAATCCGTCCGCCGATATCCGGAAAATTATTGATACACCCGGAGAGGACGACGATATTATCACTGCCTGTGATAAGCTTCTCACTTCCCTGGCAGAGGCAAAAGAGAATGCTGGGTATGTGGAGTCACAGATTGGGAAGCTGATGGAGATGAACCGCCGGGAACAGCTGTGAAAGACAGTTATAGCATATACCGATACACAGTGAACTAGGAGGCAGGAAGATGACAAATCGGGAAGAACAGAGGAAAGGCAGGGAAACAGCAGTGAACGCACAAGCTGCACTCCGGGAAAAGGCGGTGACAGTCACAGGCTGAGCAAGTCCTATTCCGGAAAAAAGGTGATTGATAACCTGAACCTTACGATCCGGCCGGGCCAGATATATGGACTGCTGGGAGCCAACGGCGCGGGAAAGAGCACGGCCGTGGAATGTATACTGGGGACCAGAAGGCTGATTCGGGAGAAGTGCGGATACTGGGAATGGACCCGGTGACAGAGCGCAGACATCTGTTTGAGCAGGTGGGGGTGCAGTTTCAGGAGGCAAGTTATCCGGACCGCATTAAGGTGCGGGAGCTCTGTGAGGAGACTGCCTGCCTGTATGAGAAAACAGCGGATTACAGGGATTTGCTGCGGCAGTTTAAGCTGGAGGATAAGGCGGATTCCATGTTAAGCCAGCTGTCGGGCGGGCAGAAGCAGAGGCTTTTTATTATACTGGCGCTCATACCAGGTCCCAAGGTGGTGTTTTTAGATGAACTGACAACAGGGCTGGATACAAAATCCCGCAGGGAGGTCTGGAAATGCCTTTTGGAAATGAAGGATAAGGGCCTTTCTATATGTCTTGTATCCCATTTCATGGATGAGGTGGAAATGCTCTGCGATCAAATCGGCATCCTGAGGGATGGAATGTTTGTCTTTGAAGGAACCGTAAAGGAGGCGGTGGATAACAGCCCTTACAGTAAACTGGAGGATGCGTATTTGTGGTGGACACAGGAGGAAGAAAACAGATGAAACGGTTTTATACCATACTGAAAACAGAACTTAAGTTATCTATCAGGGGCATGGATATGATTATCTTTGCCATCTGCATGCCTCTGGTGGCCATATCCCTGCTGGGAATTATTTTCGGCAGCCGGCCCGCTTATCCGGGGGCAGGCTATACATTTCTGGAACAGTCCTTTGGGGCAGTTTCTGCCATAGCGGTCTGTGCGGGCGGTGTTATGGGACTTCCTCTGGTGATTTCGGAATACAGGCAGAAGAAGATACTTAAGCGGTACCAGGTAACGCCGGCCAGTCCGGCCCTCCTTCTGGCGGTCCAGACAGCGGTATATACCGTCTATTCCCTGGCATCCCTGGTTCTGGTCTATGCTGCGGCGGTCCTGTTTTTCGGGGCGCGTTTTCCAGGCTCAGCAGCAGCGTACCTGGCTGTATTCCTGTTTGTGATGCTGGTCATATTCAGCATAGGCATGATGATAGGAGGCATTGCCCCGGATGTCAGGACAGCCGGGATGTGGGCCAGCATACTGTATTTCCCATGCTGGTTCTTTCGGGTGCCACCCTTCCGTATGAGACCATGCCCTCCGGCCTGCAGAGGATTGCGGATATGATGCCCCTGACCCAGGGAATCAAACTTCTTAAGGCGGTTTCCCTGGGGCTGCCGGCTGAGGGTATATGGAAATCATGTCTGTACATGGCAGTCTGCTTTTTGGTCTGCGGCGGGATTGCGCTGCGTTATTTTAAGTGGGAGTAAAAAAGGGCCCCTTTCAGGAAGGGGCCGCCTTTTCGGGGTATCAGATTGAGCTTGATTTATAGTGGGCTTTGTGTGAAAATAGGAGGCAGAGTATAAGTCGGAGTGAGAGAAAAGGAGCGGTTATGCCGGAATATTCCCTGCCTGTGGGCAATAAGGATTTAATTAATATCGCAAGAAGAGCTTTTAATCTGGTTGACCCAAGGCTGATTGGACACGGTGCCCGGGTCTCCTATCTGGTGTTCCAGATGCTAAAGGAGGATGGCACCTATACACCGTCGGAGATGAGAAACCTGCTGATTCTGGCTGCACTCCATGACATTGGCGCATATAAGACCGAGGAAATTGACAGGATGGTGGAATTCGAGACGAAGGAAGTGTGGAATCATTCCATTTACGGATATCTGTTCTTTCACTATTTTACGCCGTTTGAATATTGGGATTCCGTTGTCCTGTATCACCATATGCCCTGGAACCGGCTGAGAAAACAGAAGGATGTGCCGGAGAGAGTCAGGGAGGCGGCCCAGATCCTGAATCTGGCGGACCGGGCAGACATCTATTTCGGATCATCCGGTTATACAGGCGGATACCAGAGATTCACGGAGTTTTTGAGAAGGCAGGAAGGGCTGGCCTACAGCCCCAGAGTATCAGGACTTTTCAGGCGCCTGGGACCGGAAGTTCTGGACCGCCTGGCTGTCCAGGGCCAGGAATACTGTCTGCCGGAGGATGTGTCCGGGCAATTTGACAGGACCATGGAAGAGGTTCCGTTTACCGAGGATGAGCAAAAGGCGCTTCTGCGCATGCTGACCTATGTCATTGACTTCAGAAGCTCTCATACCGTAACCCATACCATTACAACCACTGTTATAAGCGAGGAACTGGCAGTCCGTATGCTGGACAGCGGCAATGATATCAGGGACGTGATCTGCGCAGCCATGCTTCATGATCTGGGAAAGATAGGAATACCTGTGGAGATACTGGAATTCCCGGGAAATTAAGCCCTCAGGCCATGCGGGTCATGAGGACCATGTGGATTTGACCGAGCACATTCTGGGAACAAATGTGTCAGCCAGGGTGAGGGATATCGCCCTGCGCCATCATGAGAAGCTGGATGGTTCCGGTTATCCCAGGGGGTTAAACGCCGAATCTCTGGATATGCCCCAGAGAATTGTGGCGGTGGCTGATATCATAAGCGCCCTGACAGGAACCAGAAGCTATAAGGATGCATTTTCGAAGGAAAAAACAGTGTCCATTCCTGGAGGACATGGCGGAAAGGGGCTTAGTAGATTCAGTGATTGTATCCATGTTCGTGGAGAATTATGATACCATCATGGGAGCTGTGCGGCAGCGCTCCCAGCCCATCCTGGATAAATACCATGAGATGCAGCGGCAGTATCAGGTCCTGAAAGGCAAAATAGAGGGCAGGAATTCACGGGGGGCTGCCGGAGAATTTTCAGCCAGAGAATCTTAAGGAAATGTATATTGACACAGCAGACAAAACTGGATAAAGTAGGGTTATACAAGGAACGGAAAAGGAGGAACCATAATATGCTGCACATGAAGCGGAAATTAATGATGGCTGCGGCAGGTGTACTGGCTGCCCTGATGGTGTTTCCTGCATACGGCGCAAGCCGTAAACCCATTAAGTCCATAAGTCTGACCATAAAAGCAGAGATAAAGCCGGATACGGATTCGGAGATGAGCTCATAGAGATTGAGACCAGCAGCAACAAGTACTCTGTGGACGGCTATGAGATCCTGAATGACGATGTGGAATGGCGGGAGGACACCGTACCCAGAATCCAGATTACCCTGACAGCCAACGACGATTACTATTTCCAGTCCCTTCCCAAGGATAAGGTGACCATAAAAGGCGGAGCTGAGTTTAAAAATTCCAAGCGGGAGGATTCCAGCACCACCCTGCTGATGGATGTGGAGCTCCAGGCCCTGAACACCTCCTTCATGCTCTGACAAATGTGGTCCTCACAGAGGACGGCATAGCCACCTGGGACGCCATACCGGCAGCGGGCAGCTATGAGGTGCGCGTGTACAGGGACGACAAGGCAGTGGCGCTGTCATGACAGTGGGCACCAATACATGCAACTGCCGCGAGCGCCTGCAGAAGGGCGATACGGCCTACACGGTCAGAGTGAGGCCCGTAAGCAAATTCGACGCCAAGGAAAAAGGAGACTGGGCGGAATCTCCCAGCACCTACATACCGGAGGAAAAGGCGGCCCAGTTCAGGGAGAATCCCACGGGAGGAAACGGCGAATGGGTGCAGACTCCGGAAAACGGTAAATGGTGGTACCGCAACGCGGACGGCAGCTATCCGGCCAACAGCTGGCAGCAGATAGGAGATAAGTGGTATTTCTTTGACGCACAGGGCTATATGGCCACCGGATGGATACAGTGGGAAGGCAGGGAGTATTACTGCGCTGACAACGGCGAGATGCTGACCAACTGTCTGACGCCGGATTCCTACTGGGTAGGGGATGACGGGGCAAAGATTAACCAGTAACACAACTGAACACGGAATACAGGATGCTGTAGGAGTATGGGAATTTTACTCCTACAGCTATTTTGAGGTGATGTGTCATGAATGGGGAAGAGTGGAGAAAGAGAATCTGCATGGAAACAGACACCGGATATTCCTACAGTCTGGCTAAACGGATGGAGAAATACCGCACCAATCCGGTGCTGGGATACAGAACTGCGGGATCAAGGGCAGAGTTTGAGACAGGCGAAATGCTGGTCCGGGAAATGGAGTCCCTGGGGCTTTCGGACGTGCATAAGGACAGGATATGCGTGGACAGCTGGGAGTTTGAGAAGGCAGTCATGGTTTTACAGACAGCCGGGGCAGGGAGCACCGGTTTCAATTGGGGGCTTACCAGACTGATTTCCATACTGGCGGATTCCGGGAATTCAGCCTGGTATATCTGGGAAAGGGAACAGCGGCAGATTACGGACAGGTGGATGTGACCGGAAAGCTGGTTCTTATTGACATCAACCAGAGGATGAGTGGTGGATTAATTTTCCTGTATACCAGGCCTGGCGTGAAGGGGGCTGCTGCCTGATTGCTGTCCAGGAGCAGGGGTACGGGAGATAAACGACGAAGCGCTTAACGCCCAGGACATAGCGGGCCCGGATTATGCCCCGGCCTTTTCCATGTCCCGCGCTGACGCTTTAGTGCTGAAGGCGTCCATGGGGGAGGATAAACAGGTGCAGGTGCGCCTGGACGCCTCGTCCACGGTGCTTAAGGATCAGGAGACTTATAATATCATAGGAAGCATACCAGGGACAGAGGAAGGAATGATTCTGCTGTCAGCTCATTATGATTCGTATTTCAGCGGATTTCAGGATGACAATGCCGCGGTGGCCATGATGCTTGGCATAGCCAGAGCCGTGCTGCGGTCAGGGTATAAGCCCAGAAAGACCCTTGTGTTCTGCGCCATGGCTGCGGAGGAGTGGGGAGTGGTGAATTCCAAATACGACTGGTCTGCAGGCGCTATGAGCAGGTATTACGGCAGGCCTGACTGGCGG
>ENA-OQIC01000946-OQIC01000946.1-human-gut-metagenome-genome-assembly--contig:-NODE-946-length-11176-cov-1.415875_pt1 | contig 11176 bp, 16 predicted proteins | sample MGYA00242572_ERZ504736 | MGnify/ENA primary metagenome ERZ504736 (study PRJEB26092, sample SAMD00036201) | human gut metagenome | host: Homo sapiens | study: EMG produced TPA metagenomics assembly of... | reverse complement strand
ATACCTTTCTGGTTCTATAACGTTTTTGGCAACGCTCAGCGTGGGCACAAACTTTTCATGGGGGATACAGGAAGCTTGACGATCGGTTATATCCTCAGCTTCTTGGTAATACAACTAAGTGTCGTACATTCAGATGGGGAGGTCCGGACAAACCCTTATATGGTTATAGCATTCTCGACGCTCTTGGTTCCTCTTCTTGATGTCTTCCGTGTGGTGTTGCATCGATTACGTAAAGGCAGGAATCCCTTCTTACCGGATAAGAATCACATCCATCATAAGTTGTTGCGGACTGGTATGCGTGTCCGTACGGTATTGGTGACGGTCCTGTTAATCTCCTTCTTTTTCATAGGGATGAATATCCTGCTGTCCCCGGTTTTAAATCTTACTTGGTTATTGGTACTAAATATGTTGTTGTGGGCATTGATACATCTTATCATCAACCGGTGTATCATCTTTACAAGGAAAAAAGTAGCATCAATGAAATCAATTAATTTTATATCAATAAGAGTTCTCATTATTCGTAACCGTTATGGCTACAAATATGGCTACCATTACGGCTACGCTGGATATACGAAAGAGGAATAAATAGGATGTGGTTTTTCAAAAAGCAGACCAGTCTTGTGGGAAGCGGTATTTTGGAGGGATTTACTGATTACCATTCACATATATTACCCGGGGTGGATGATGGTATACAGACGTTGGGTGAATCTTTGGATACGTTGGATTGTTTGGAGAAACTAGGAGTTAAATCTATTTGGCTTACTCCCCATGTCATGGAAGACATTCCCAACACGAGCGAGAAATTGAGAGAACGTTTCCAGCTTCTTCTTCAATATTATTCCGGAGGTATAGCTCTCCATTTAGCTGCGGAATACATGTTGGATAACTTATTTGAGGAGCGACTGGCCTCGGAAGACTTGTTGCCGATTGGCAAGGCTCAAAAACATTTGCTAGTGGAGACTTCCTATTTTAATCCTCCGATGGGATTAAATAATATTCTGCTTCGGATCAAGGCAAAAGGCTATATACCTGTACTGGCGCATCCCGAACGATATACCTATATGAATGAGAAAGATTATTGGCGATTGAAAGGTATGAACGTGAGGTTCCAATTGAATCTCCTTTCCTTGATTGGTGCATATGGTCCGGAGGTTCGAGGTAAGGAGGAGTGGCTACTGAAAAACGGCTATTATCAACTCTGTGGAACTGATATTCATAGCCTTAAGCTTTGGAAAGAAAGTGTTATGAAGAAAAGAATATCGGAAATGTCTCTCGAATGTTGCAAGGCATCATAGCGACACATTTCCCGGGATAGTTAATGGAACAAGTAACGATATTCATCGCACGAGAAGCAGGGACAAGCTTTCTTTACGCCGGGCAAGTCACGATGCCCCACGATAAGCGCATGAGGAAAGAGCGTGTGGAGTTTCCACAGGAGTTCCCTCAATTGCTCCTTCTGTTCCGGGGTACGGGTATCGGCGGTTTTGCCGCTTTCATCCAATCCGCCTTCATAACAAATACCTATGCTGCAACGATTGAGTCCACGGACATGGGCACCTACTTCCAGCAGTCGGCGATGCTGTGTCACGATTCCACTCCTGCGGATATAGAAATGATAGCCGATGGTACGGAATCCCCGTACCTTATGGTCACGGAGAAGCTGTTCCACCGTATAGTCACGGTCACTTTGGGTAGCGGAACAATGTATGACGATGAAGCGGACAGAGTCCGCCCCATTCATCATTAATCCGCTTTCCACTTTGCGTCAGCAGGGTACGCTCGTTGAGCGTCTCTTCTCCGCCGACAATCATGGAAATGTTTCTTGCGTCATTGTCACTAGTAATTAGAAGTGAGAAACACAGGAAGATACACCTAATGCCGTTAAGGCTGCGATAATAGCCTGTACGATAGCTTGGACTATTTTCTTCCAATCGATTTTACTTGATTTGCTCATGTCTGTTCAAATTTTGAGGTAAATAATGTATAGTTTATGAAATCAGATCTCACCGGGGCTTTCGGAATCCCCTTCCTCGGGAGTTACGATAGGTACCCCACCCTTAAAGTCGATTCTCACCAAATTGGTTTTCTCGGGCAGGAGCGCATAACGGAACGTCCCGTTAAGGATCGTATACTCGGCGTTAAACGCGGTCGGATACTTTTCACCAGCTTGGCTGTCACCTCCTTGGGTGTGCTTACGCTTTTCTCGGTGAGCAACTCGTTGTAGAAGATGCCCAATCCGTCCAGCTTGATCTTGTAACCAAGCGCCATGTGGGTTTGGCAGAAATAAGCGAGACGTTCGATGACCCCGATCACGTCGGCTGGTGTCAAGGCCGACTCTTGTGCGATCTGGGTAGCCACCTGCTTGGTAGTGATTGTACCATAATAATAAGCTTGAGCACTGTAAACAGTTTCTCCCTTACGAGGGCCAATGTTCAAATCGATTTTTCTAGCATAAAAAGCTGTGCCATAATGTTAAAATTTTAATAGTGAATACTCTGTTATTTTTATCAATGTCATTGACTGATACAAAAGTAAGGAAGTCGAAAACCTCACTTTCCGATGCTTTCGGTTTCATTCCGGTTGTTTCGTTTAAGGCATTTCCGAAGTGAATAACTAATGGCTTGTCAAGTGAATAACTAACGGCTATACCTAGTGAATAACTAGCGGCTCGGGAAGTGAATAACTAATGGCTTCAGTCCCCGCTTACGGTTCACCGAGATACTGTACGATGCCTATTTGCCTAGGTGTAAACGTCTTGTTATAAGTCTTATAGTACGCTCCTTTCAATTCGGCGATCAGGTGGGGGTTATGCTTCATTAAGTTGCGGAGGTTTGCGATGGCAGATTCCTCGTTGACCGTATCCGGAAAATAGAGCCTCGCCAACTCCCTTTTGGAGTACGGGCGGATTCGGAAATTCGTGTTGTTCATATTAAAAAAGAGTTTTAGGTGAAAACTGTTCATTGCTTTTACATCCGGATGATATTGCGAAACTATATAGTTTGTGACAAAGCGTGGAATATCTGCAAAAATATCTAAACACTTCAAAAACAATCAAGGGGTAATTCTCTCCATATAATATACAATGAATAAAGAAGAATATAAAAAATCACTTCACCGTCATTATCCCGAAGAACCGGACAATGTGTTGGAGTTGGCATGGCATTTCCACGGTATGGAGAAAGCGAAGAAATATATAAAATTGTTGGAGACATGTAATCATAATGCCGATTTAGCGATAAAAGCCATTCGGGCGATGTACGTGTCGTGTGACATAGATGCGGTCAAGGCCGTTAGTGAAAAATTTATTACGGTTTTACTGCCTTTCACTTGTATGGAAAAAACAGCCAAGCCCCATTCCGTGACCTTCCATGTGCGGAAAATGCTGGACGATTGTGATGTAAAGGCTGAGCGTAAAACAGAGGAAGCTCGGTTACGACAAGCCTGTCTTACCCGGCAGCGAGCCAATAGTCCTTCTCGAACTGCGGATGTAACCATACAGATCCGGTTCCAAACAGATAATGAGGATTTGATTCGTCAAATCATGCAGTTGGCTTCGGCAAGTAATGCTGTACTAGTTAAGGTTGAAGAGAGTGATTTGGAAATTGGAGGTAACTATTGCGAATCGACACAGGGTTGGGATGATGCCCAAAATATCTCCATGTCTCTTAATGATTATTATAATGTTTCCCAAGTTTTCGATCCCCCCGGAACTTTAAATTGGTTTCAACTGGAGGGTGCGGCAAAAGATATGCTGGTAACTATCGCCAATCTACGTTCTATCTTTGGAGAAGAAGATCCGGAGGTGGAATACATATCTATATATAAAGGTATAAGAAGTTTGTCACTGAGTCATGCACAAAGATTGGCTGAGTGTGAGATGAGTGGTTGGTAGTCAAATTAGGGCTCAATCATAGTATAATCAGTACAGTGAAGTTACAAGATAAGTAGACTTGGGATTATCTGACGTTTAATTTTTAACATAACACTAGATAGGTACTATAAAAGTGCCTATACATTGGTGTATACTCTAATTTGAGCACTAAACGAAAATGATAAATGTTCTTGTAAATGCCTATGCTGTCAATCCTTATTGGGGCAGCGAACAAGGAATGGGGTGGAATTGGGTTGTCAACATCGCCAGATACTGCAATGTGTATGTGATAACTGAGGGTGAATTTCGGGATAACATAGAGGAGGCTATGATGTCACTTTCTCAAAAGGATCATCTTCATTTTTATTACAATCCACTTCCCACTAAAGTGAGAAAGATGTGTTGGAACCAAGGTGACTGGAGGTTTTACTGGTATTATCGGAACTGGCAAAAACAAACGTTGAAAATAGCGAAACAAATTATAAAAAATAACCGAATAGATATTCTTCATCAACTGAATATGATTGGATTTCGTGAACCAGGTTATTTGTGGAAGATCAAAGAAGTTCCTTTTGTTTGGGGACCCATCGGAGGGATGGAATTGATGCCAATGGAATATCTGCTAGGAGTTCCAATGAAGCAGAGGTTGTTTAATTATCTTAAAAATATAATTAACCAATATCAATACTTATATTCGTCAAGGGTTCATGCAGCCATTCAAAAAGCGGATATATTAATTTCCGCTGTAAAAAGTGTCAGTGATATCCTATCGAATCACTATCAGAAAAACAGTTTACTAATCAATGAAACTGGAATTGACTCCAATTCTACTTTTCGGAGAAAAACAAGTAAATCTGACGAGCCTTTTAAAATTATATGGATAGGAAAATTGACTTTCGCAAACAACTTCCAATAGCGATTAAATCAATAACAGCCATGAATCAGCGGAATGTGGAACTGCATATTTGTGGTACAGGGAACGATGATGCCGTGAATGAAATGAAACGTATGGCCGAAATTTGTGGAATAGCCTCGAAATGCCACTGGCATGGGAATGTGTCTCATGATAAAATTCTGAAGATGATGGCTTCATCTGATTTGATGTTTTTTACTTCAATCATGGAAGCTACATCCACGGTGGTGCTTGAAGCCATAACGGTAGGATTGCCGATACTGTGTTTTAACACTTGCGGTTTTGGTCCTATAGTAAAAGATTTTGCAGGTATTACAGTTGAATTATCTAATCCTTATAAATCAGTTCAAGATTTTGCTCATGAACTTTCACTATTATATCAAAACCGAGCTGTCTTGAATGACATATCAACCAGAATGTTAGAAAGAGACAAGAGCTAACATGGGAAGCAAAAGCAAAAAAGTTAGTAAGGCATTATGAGGAAATATTAAAAAATAATTTCTTCTGACTGATTAAGTTTACTTATTGATTGTACAATAAACCTATTCATTATGTTATTATGAATACATTCTTTAATATCCACTACGAGTTTGACAAACAACGGGTTCATACTTCTATAGCACGGCAGCTGGAAAAATTAGGTTCTGACTATATCTGTGTAGTAGATGGTGTAGTGTTGGGCACAGCGAACAGGAAGTCTGACTATCTGAGAACAGTCAATGGTGGGATGTTCTCCATTTGTGACAGCAGTTACGTCCCGTTGTATATCCATTGGATTTACGGAAAGCGTTATGAGCAATATTGCGGAAGCCAAATCTTTATGGACATCATTCATAGCAGGAAGTACAGGATGATCTTCTTGGGAACATCACGAGCCATATTGAGAGGGTTGCAGAGCAATTTGTCAAAAGAAACCCGGATGTGCTGATATGACCTTCTTGGAACTTCCTTATATGTCGGTAGAGGAATTTGATTATGCCAACATAGCCAAAGAAATAGAAACTGACGAGGCTGATATTATTTGGATAGCTTTGGGGAGCTCCTAAACAAGAATATTTTATGGATAGATTAAAGCCCCATTTGAAACGAGGGGTCATGATTGCGGTTGGGGCTGTTTTTAAATTCTATAGTGGCGTGGAAGCAAGGCGTGCTCCAAAGTGGATCATCAAATGGCACTTGGAGTTCGTGTACAGAATATTCAGAGAACCAAGAAGCAATTGAAGCGGTGTGGAATGATTCTATTTACTCTGCCAGAATTGCTACTAAGGGAAATCGAACGAAAACGAAAAACGGGAGTATATAATAACAACTGTTTCTTCAGAGAAAACGATAATGAAACTAACGAAAAGGAATGATAATCCTTAACCCAATTGATTTTATGAAAGTATTTTACCGGAAATTAGACAAGTACCTGCTTGTATTGACATTCTTGTGCTTTTTAGCTTCTTGTTCTTCAAGTAAAAGAATAGCCTATTTTCAAGATTTGAAACCCGGAGAGAGTGGACTTTTCACTTCACTCTCTCCCCACTATATCAAAGTGCTCCCCGGCGATAAGATAACGATTCTGATAAACAGCAGGGAACCTCAGTTGGCTGAATTATTCAATTTGGCAATCACGGCTAAAGCTATTGGCACGACAAGTAATAATTCCGGTATTCTTTCATATACGGTTGATTTGGAGGGTATATAGAATTTCCGGTATTGGGGCAATAAATGTAAACGGAAAAACAAGGAAAGAAATCGCCTCATTGATAAAAGAGGAGTTGATTTCCCGCGAATTGTTAAAAGACCCTGTGGTAACAGTCGAGTTCGCCAATCTTTGCATCTCGGTTCTGGGTGAAGTGAAAACGCCGGGGCGCTATAGCATAGACCGGGACAAGGTCACACTGCTTGATGCTATCGGTATGGCCGGAGACTTGACCATCTATGGCAAACGGGACAAAGTATTTGTATTACGAGAGAATGGCGGCACACGGTATTCTTATAGCGTAAATTTATGTTCCGCAGAGGATCTGTTTTCATCCCCAGCTTACTATTTGCAACAGAATGACATTGTTTATGTGGAACCGGGTAATGTCCGTGCCAATCAATCCACGGTCAATGGCAATACGATTCGGAGTACATCTTTCTGGATTTCTGTGACCTCACTTATTGCCTCATTAATATCAATCTTTTTATAATTCGTATTTTATGGAAATTCCTAAAGAAGATAGAATAGACTTTATTAGAATAAAAGATTTTATTTCTCTTTGTATCTTAAATTGGAAATGGTTTGTGGTTTCCATATTGTTGATTACTAGTATGGGAGTAGTATATGTACTAAGATCCCCATCTGTTTTTAGTCGTACCATGACGATACAAATTCAAAGTGACATGCAAGGCAAATCGCTTCCCTCGAATTTCGAATCTTTTGAAGATTTAGGTATCATCCAGCCTAAATCGAATGTCTTGGACGAAATAGTTGCCCTGCAATCTCCTTCCATTATGACCGAAGTTGTGAAGCGGTTGAATCTATACATTCATTATGCCATTCCGGGAAGGTTTCATGGTAAGGAACTATATGGTCCTTTCTTACCCGTCTTGGTATCCATGCCCGATTGGCAGGGTAACGAGTCCGGAGAGTTTACTATGCACCTCCAAGGCAACAAAGTTAAGTTATCAGATTTTATCTGGAAAGGGGATGCGATTTCACTTCCTTCCGACATCAGTGCCACTCTTTCTGATACGATAGCATCTCCATTGGGACGATTGCTCATTGAGCCTACGCCCATATATACGGCCGATAACGAATATGTCCTGCATGTTACGATAGATCCCCTGTTATCTACGATAAGAAATTTCAACAACAAACTTACCGTCACGCAGTACAATGAAAAAAGCTCTATTGTGGAATTGATTTTCAAAGATACCAGCATATCTAGAATAGAAGAAATACTCAACATGTTAGTAGCTGTTTATAACGAGAATTGGATGAAAGACAAAAATCAGATAATGGTGGCCACCTCCATGTTTATCAACGAGCGTATTAATATAATAGAACGTGAGTTGGGAAGCGTGGATGAAAACATATCTTCTTATAAAAGTGAGAACTTGCTTCCGGATGTACAGGCAGCTTCTGACTTATACATATCACAGAACAGTGCTGCTGACGCACAACTCTTATCGTTGAACAACCAATTATATATGACTCGCTATGTTCGGAATTATCTGTTGGACAATGCCAACAAGGAGAAATTGTTACCTGTCAACTCCGGCATTGAGAATATGAGTATCGAAAATCAAATATCGGAATATAATGGGAAATTACTGCAACGTAATGGATTGATGGCCAATAGTAGCACAGTGAATCCGCTGGTTATGGATATGGACGAAGTTCTGGCTGAATTACGTAAAGCCATCATCGCTTCCATAGATAACCAATACCACAAACTTGAGATGCAGATAGGAAGCCTTCAAAAAGACAAAAGTCAGGTTACGGCACATCTTGCGGCAAATCCAAGCCAAGCTAAGTTCCTGCTATCTATTGAACGGCAACAGAAAGTGAAGGAATCTCTCTACCTGTTTTTACTTCAAAAGCGGGAGGAAAACGAACTGGCACAGGCATTCATCACCAACAATACACGTGTCATAACACCTCCTTATGGAAATGATATTCCTGTAGAGCCACAAAAGAGAAAAATTGTTCTGTTCGCATTTGTCCTCTCTTTATTGATACCAGCAACCATTCTTCTCATCAAGAAGAGTTTAGATACGAAAGTACGTGATAAAAAGGATGTGGTGGAACTTTCCTTACCGTTCCTCGGAGAAATTCCGCAGTGGAATTCCAAAAAGAGAAGAAAAAATTACTTTCACGGAAAGAAAACAGATTGGGACTCTCCAGCCATACTTGTTGAGAATGGAAAACGCGACATCATGAATGAGGCTTTCCGTGTATTGCGGACTAATCTGGAATTTATTGTGAATAAGGAACAAAAATCAAGAATAATTATACTGACTTCTTTCGTTCAAGGTTCTGGAAAAACATTTCTTACAATAAATACCGCAATTAGTCTGGCTGTCAAAGGAAGTAAAGTCTTGATTATTGATGGCGATTTGCGTAGGAATGCCGTATCCAAGTTTATTCACTTTCACAAAAAAGGGTTGAGTGATTATCTGGCTGGTGAATTCAATGACATCGAGAAACTTTTCATTTCGAAAATAGAACTGGATGCTGACTCAGAATACACTGATGAGAATGGGAAACGGTTTTTGTCCGATAATCTACATGTCCTTCCGGTAGGTACCATTCCGCCGAACCCGACCGAATTACTTCTCAACGCCCGTTTTGGACAACTGCTGGCGGAGGTGCGTACTCGGTACGATTATATTTTCATTGATTGTCCCCCTGTCAACATCATGGCGGATTCTCAGATCATTGGACAATATGCCGACTACACTATTTTTATAGTTCGGGCAGGTTTTCTGGATCGCGCCATGTTGCCGGAACTGGAAAAAATCTATCGTAAAAATACATATAAAAACATGTCGCTTGTTCTTAACGGGACTGACATGGGGGGTGGACACTATGGTTATAAATATGGATATCATTCTTATAATTACTATACAGATGAGAATTGATTATTGCATACCATAGCGCTTTGTAGATGAGGTTCGTTGCAATGACTGGCAATACGATCAGATAAAGGTTTTGAATATATAACAGGAAAGTAATAGATACTATGTCGACAACGGTCGCACGTGTAATTAGGAATACCGGTTATCTGTATGTTAGGATGGGCATCACTATGTTCATCTCTTTGTACACCACCCGTATCATTCTTCAGGCGTTGGGGGCTTCGGATTTTGGCGTATTTAATATCGTTGGGGCACCATTGCGATGTTGGGATTCCTAAATATATCCATGGCAAGTGCCACACAACGCTTTATGTCCTACACCGAAGGTCCGGAAACTATGAGAAGAAAACGGTAATATTCAATGTTAGTATCCTGTTACATTTCATTGTGGCAATTGTTGCGGGAATAGCATTGATAATCAATGGATATATTTTTTTTAACGGGATTCTGAACATACCCATGGAAAGAGCTCATGCCGCCCAAATAGTTTATGGGGGATTAGTGGCTAGTACGATGTTTACGGTCATGACTGTTCCATACGATGCGGTACTTAATTCCCGTGAGAATATGCGCTATTATGCTTTTGTAGGTATTCTGGAATCTGTCTTAAAACTGTTTGTGGCATTTGCCTGTGTATATGCATCGCATGACAGGCTGATAGTTTATGGGGTATTGATGGCATGTATTCCGTTTATCACTCTTTCTATCATGCTATTATATTGCCATAAACATTATGCTGAATGTACCTTGTCCATACAACATTATTTCGATCGGGATACGATGAAAGAAATGGCAAGTTTTTTCGGATGGAATCTGTTGAATACAATGATTGTAATCATTAGTATACAGGGACAAAGCGTTCTTTTGAACCACTTTTTTGGAACGCTTCTGAATGCGGCACAGGGTATCACGACTCAACTGAACGGGCAGCTACAAGCTTTATCATCGGGTATGACTAAAGCTTTGAATCCGGTAATTGGAAAGAGTGCAGGTGCCATGATGGGAATCTGTTTTTGAAATCTGTAATTTATGGATCCAAATTCTCATCTGCACTATTTTCGATAATTGCGATTCCTGTATTTCTGGAGGCACCCTACATCTTAAAAATATGGCTAAAAGAAGTTCCAGAGTGGACTGTGGTGTTTATCCGTTTTCAGTTGTTGAAGACCTTTGTCGACATTTTGTGTGTAACCGTTCCAAGGGCAATAGAAGCCACTGGTCGTATCAGGCGTTTTAAGATATTAAGCAGTTTTACCAATATCATTCAGCTACCTCTTATATATATAGTTTTCCATATGGGTTTTCAACCTTATTTCATGTATATAATCGCATTGCTTTTTGGTGCGATAATGACTTATTCCATAGCTTTGTATTGCGCAAGAACTGATTGTAACATACCGGCTCGCTATTTTATCCTTAAAGCGATACTACCTGTATCCGCATCCGTCCTGCTCACATTGGTCATTGCATATCCGTGTATGATGGCGATTGCTGTAAATTCCATATCTTCCTTGGTCTTCTCGGTGACATTGACCATGTTAATATTTGCAGTCTCATTCTATTGCATCTGCTGCCAAAAGGAAGAAAGGAGAATCTTGTATAGCCTATTTATTTTGATAAAGACAAATAAAAAGGAATCATGAACTATTGGGAGGTATCATTGATGGACTGTCAGATAAAAATAACCGACAATAAAGCAGTTTGGAAAATTCAGGCAGCATTGGCTCTGATTTTTTGCTTAACCCTTTTTGGGGGTACTGTCAACATTTGTTTTTTTC
>ENA-OQIC01000945-OQIC01000945.1-human-gut-metagenome-genome-assembly--contig:-NODE-945-length-11182-cov-1.857259_pt1 | contig 11182 bp, 16 predicted proteins | sample MGYA00242572_ERZ504736 | MGnify/ENA primary metagenome ERZ504736 (study PRJEB26092, sample SAMD00036201) | human gut metagenome | host: Homo sapiens | study: EMG produced TPA metagenomics assembly of... | reverse complement strand
ATACGACTTATGGGAGGTGATGAGCGAGAAAAACGCCCTTTACGAGAAACCTGATTTCAGTGACGCCGACGGTATCCGCGTATCGGAACTGGAAGAGAAATTCGCCGAGATGGAAGGTGGAACGCAGAGAGCGACGCCGCCAACCTATTGAGCGGACTAGGCATCAAGGAGGATTTGCATTATATGTATATGAAGGACTTGAGCGGTAAGCAGAAAGTACGTGTCTTATTGGCCCGTGCCTTGTTCGGACAGCCCGATAACCTATTATTGGATGAGCCGACGAACGACTTGGACCTTGAGACGGTTTCTTGGTTGGAGAATTATCTCTCTAATTTCGAGCATACCGTATTGGTTGTTAGCCACGACCGTCACTTCCTCGACTCCGTTTGTACGCATACCGTGGATATCGACTTTGGTAAATTACAATTATTCGCCGGAAACTATAGCTTCTGGTACGAGTCTAGCCAGTTAGCCCTTCGTCAACAGCAGAACCAGAATAAGAAAGCCGAGGAGAAGAAGAAAGAGTTGGAAGAATTTATCCGCCGTTTCAGTGCCAACGTAGCGAAGTCCAAGCAGACCACCAGTCGCAAAAAGATGTTGGAGAAGCTGAATATCGAGGAGATCAAACCGTCCTCACGCCGCTATCCGGGAATCTTGTTCACGCCTAACCGCGAACCGGGCAACCAGATCCTTGAGGTGAAAGGATTGTCGAAGAGTATCGACGGACAGGTATTGTTCAAGGACTTGAACTTCTTCGTGGAGAAGGATGACAAGATCGTATTTATCAGTCACGACCCTCGTGCCATGACCGCCTTGTTCCAGATCATCAACGGTGAGGAGAAAGCGGATGCCGGTACGTATCAGTGGGGACAGACGATCACGACCTCTTATCTTCCTCTCGATAACTCCAAATATTTCAATACAGATATCAACCTGCTCGATTGGTTATGCCAGTTCTCGCCGGATACTAACGAGGTATTCTTGAAAGGCTTCCTCGGACGTATGTTGTTCTCGGGCGAGGAGCTCATGAAAAGGTAAGCGTACTTTCCGGAGGTGAGAAGATGCGTTGTATGATCTCACGTATGATGCTCACCGACGCAACTGCTTGATCTTGGATACTCCGACCAACCACTTGGACTTGGAATCCATCCAAGCCTTCAATAATACATTGAAGACATTCAAGGGAAATATCCTGTTCTCCAGCCATGACCACGAGTTCATACAAACCGTGGCGAACCGTATCATCGAGCTGACTCCTAACGGTATCATCGATAAGATGATGGATTACGATGATTACATCACAGATCCGGCTATCGCTGAGTTACGGGAAAAGCTATATTCGAATAGAAAAAAGATTATTATTCATACTTAATCGTTTTTATCGCATGGGCTTACCGGTTTTTGTTTATTCAACGGTATTTATGTTTTATCAGCATGCGTTGTCCGAGGCTTGTACCTTCACGGACTTCCTACAGGTTATGCTTCATGGGCTGAAGCTGGATTGTACGATAGCGGGATACCTTACGGCCATCCCTCTCCTATTGACTTTAGTATCAGTTTGGATTCCGGGCGTTGGCTAAAGAAGGTATTGAAAGGGAACTTCTTGATCATGGGAATTCTGGTATCCGCGATCTTTTCCGTAGATGTGGCTTTATATAGCTTTTGGGGATTCAGGTTGGACGCTACCTTATTCTTCTACCTACAATCGCCCGCCGATGCGATGGCGAGCGTTCCGCTGGGAATGTTCTTTATCCAATTATTGGTATTCGTGGCATATGCGCTAGGTATCTATGCTTGGTTCACCTTCATCCTCCGGTTCGCGCCAGTAAAGCCTAGCTTTCCACCTACGGGATTGGAACAATTGGGAAGTACTTTCGCCATCCTCTTAGCAGGGGGAATATTGTTTATTCCGATCCGGGGAGGCGTAACTACGTCTACGGCAAATGTCGGCATGGTTTATTTCAGCCAGAACCAGTTCTTGAATCATTCGGCGATCAACCCGTGTTTCAGTCTGATAGCCTCATTGAGTAAGCAACAGGATTTTGCCTCGCAATTCGATTTCTATCCGGAGGAAAAGCGGAAAGCCTTATTCGATACGCTCATTCAAGCCCAAGACTCCTTATGCCCGGGAGATTCCATACCTACAGAGCCTGTCAAGCTATTGACAACGACTCGTCCCAATATTCTCATTATCATCATGGAGAGTTTCACGGCAAATGCTATCGAGGCTGTTGGTGGTGAGCCGGGAATTACGCCGAACTTGAATCGGCTGAGCAAAGAAGGTGTATTATTCACGAACCTATATGCCAACTCGTTCCGTACCGACCGAGGCTTAGTCTCCGTATTGAACGGCTATTTAGCCCAACCCACCACCTCCATCATGAAGTATCCGGTGAAAAGCCAGACCCTTCCATCTATCGCAAAGAGTCTTAACAAAGAAGGATATACGGCGGATATGCTCTATGGAGGTGATATCAATTTCACGAATATGCAAAGTTATTTCTATAGTTCCGGCTACAGCAAGATAACGGCAGACCGTGATTTTCCCTTGAGCAGCCGTCTGAGTAAATGGGGAGCAAACGACGATATCACGTTCTCGCATCTTTACGAGGATATCAAGCAAAGACCAGTCGACGGCAAACCTTGGTTAAGTACATTCCTGACATTAAGTAGCCATGAGCCATTCGAGGTCCCGTTTCACCATTTGGAGCATCCTTATCTAAACTCCGTCGCGTTTACGGATAGCTGTATCGGTAATTTCATTGATACGTTCAAGGAACTGCCGGCATGGAAAAATACGGTAGTCATCTTTGTCTCCGACCACGGATACCGTTACCCTGAAAACATGCAGGAGTACGGACCTTTACGTTTCCACATACCTATGCTATGGCTAGGCGGAGCGATCGCCGAACCTAAAGTGATCGATACGTATGCGAACCAAACCGATTTGGCAGCCACCTTATTAAATCAGATGGGTCTCCCCACGGATGAGTTCTCATTCAGCAAAGATATATTGAATCCTTGCGTCCCGCATTACGCCTTTTATACATTCAATAATGGATTTGGCTTTATAGACGAATCCGGTGTTTCCGTATACGACAATGAAGGGAACAAGATTTTAGTAGAAGAACCTGAAAGCGGAAACGAGACCCGCTTGGAGAAAGGAAAAGTCCTATTACAAACTTTATACGACGATCTGGGAAATCGATAACGACAGATATAAAAAGGCCGACTTACACAAACCGGCCTTTTTTATTTATATTAAATATATTCTTACTTAGCGTAGCTTACCGCACGAGTCTCACGGATCACCGTGATCTTAACCTGTCCCGGATAAGTCATCTCATCCTGAATCTTCTTAGCGATCTCAGCGGACAAGTTCTCGGTGTCCTTATCGTCAATCTTATCAGCGCCAACGATTACGCGCAACTCTCTACCCGCTTGGATAGCGTAAGTCTTGACAACACCCGGATACGATAAAGCCAATTGTTCCAAATCATTCAAACGCTTGATATAAGCCTCTACGATCTCACGACGTGCACCCGGACGAGCACCTGAAATAGCGTCGCAAACCTGTACGATCGGAGCCAACAGCGTCTGCATCTCCACCTCATCGTGGTGAGCGCCTACGGCGTTGCAAATATCCGGTTTCTCCTTATATTTCTCGCAAAGCTTCATACCCAAGATAGCGTGCGGCAATTCCGGCTCATCATCGGGCACTTTACCAATATCATGTAACAATCCGGCACGTTTCGCTTTCTTCGGGTTCAAGCCCAATTCAGAAGCCATCACGGCACAAAGGTTGGCCGTCTCACGAGCATGTTGCAACAAGTTTTGTCCATAAGAAGAACGATACTTCATCTTACCGATCATACGGATCAATTCCGGATGCAAACCGTGCACACCCAAATCGATCACGGTACGCTTACCAGTCTCTACGACCTCGTCTTCCACTTGCTTCTTCACCTTCGTTACCACCTCCTCGATACGAGCCGGATGGATACGTCCGTCCTGTACCAATTGATGCAAGGCCAAACGAGCGATCTCACGGCGAACCGGATCGAATCCGGAAAGAACGATAGCCTCAGGCGTATCATCCACCACGATCTCAATACCGGTAGCGGCCTCCAAAGCACGGATATTACGTCCCTCACGACCAATGATACGTCCTTTGATCTCGTCCGATTCAATATGGAACACGGTAATAGAGTTCTCGATAGCCGTCTCCGTCGCTACCCGTTGGATAGACTGGATCACGATCTTCTTCGCCTCCTTATTAGCGTCATCTTCGCCTCCTCGACGATCTCGTTGATGTAAGAAGCGGCTTGCGTCTTTGCCTCATCCTTTAAGGACTCGATCAAACGCTCTTTGGCTTCCTCGGCGGACAACCCGGAGATAGCCTCCAAATGCTCCACTTCCTTCTGATGAAGTTTATCCAAATCTTGCTTCTTCTTCTCCACCAACTCCAACTGAGAAGATAAATTCTCCTTTACAGCCTCTACCTCGTTATTCCTACGCTGTAACTCTTCCTGACGTTGATTCATCGTCAGTTCTCTTTGTTTCAATTTAGTCTCGACAGACTGGATCTTAGCGTTACGCTGTGATACCTGTTTTTCCAAGTCCGCTTTCAAATGAAGAAACTTCTCCTTTACTTCCAGCATCTTGTTCTTCTTTATCACCTCGGCCTCCTTCTCCGCCTCTTGAAGCACGGAGTCGTACTTCGACTTCAGAAGGAAACGCATGCCCAGCCACGCAAGCAACCCACCAAATGATGAAGGTTACTATCGGTATGATTATATACATTCCAACCATTTAACTAATAATTTAAGATTCATTTATTTATATACAAAAAAAGCACTACCATCACACGGTCTTACCGTGCAAAGCAGTGCGGAAACTCTCTTCTTACAATATGTATGTTATTTCTTCAGATATCCTTCCAACTCGGTTGTAAGCTCCTGTATCTTATCCGTAAAAGGATTTGTATCATTCCGTTTTTCCAACTCCAGATTATGCATCGAGAGTTGAAAAGCCACCATGCTAACAAATCTTTCGTATCCACCTCGACCGCAAAATGCTGCCTGTATTGAAGAATCTTGCTGTTGATCTGATCAGCGGCGGCACGCGCCAACTCTTCCTCATGACGTTTGATCGTAAGCGGATATTTCTTTCCGGCTATCACTATATTTATAAGAAATTCTTCGTCCATCGCTTCTATTCATTTAAAAGTGCGATGCACTTGTCTACTTCCCGCACTAATTTTGATAACCGCATCCGGGCGTTCTTCATCTCTTCCTCATTCGTAGAAACAATTCGCGCCGTCAGCATGTTATCACATTTGGCATTCAATCCTTCAATCATATCCTTCGCCTGCCGCAACTCCTCGTCTTTAAGGCTCAAAGCAGCTGTAAGTTCGTCAATTCTACGTTTCTGCTGATCGCATAACGCCATCAAATCACGAACTCTAACCTCAAATACAGCTAACAATCTCTTATGATCTTCGGTCATTTCACACCAAATTCTACACAAAAGTAAGTTTTTGAATTGAATTAACCAACTGTAGACTTAATTATTTTGACAGAAAACGTATGGACAAATAAAAAGGCCGTCCAAAAAAATCGAACAGCCCTCCCTAATTCTTGTAAACGTTCCTCTTGTTTACACTAAAGAAACATACATTTCACCTTCAATCTCCTCGAAAGCTAATTTACCTTCTTTCGCCAACCAACCAAAAGCGGCGTACATATCTTTTTCCGCTTTAATCTTCGTGGCTTTCTTCACTGCCTTAAAACTCATTTTACCGCCTTCATTTAAAACGTTCCATACAAGGCCGGCGTTTGTACCAATTAATTCAATCATTTTATGATAACATTTGATTACTGGGGACAAATTTATAGATTAAATGATTAAAACAAAAGATTATAGATGTTTTTTAGCATAAAAGATGGACATTTTTCGCTTTGTAAACAATATTAACACGGTTATAACGTTATTTTTCCTCTGTTTTCTCGGCATATCAGTTCCGCTTCCACGTTTACCGCTGAGACATATCTTTTTAATAAGTCAACCGAGTAACCACCCGCTTCCAATAAGCCCTCCTTACCGGAATAACCATTCAGAATCATTAACAATGAAGTGGTCGACATTTCAATCTTGGTACGTTCCTCATCGCTGGTAGGCGTTCCGACACCCGCTACTCCATCCCTGTAGACTGGAAGACCGGCGATATTCAATTCACCACGTCCGATACCGTGATAAATTTCCCCCTCTTTTCCGACACCTAGTTCCAATCCGCCTACAATCTTATCCGCGTCAAATCCTCCGATAGAATAACCGCTACGGATAGAAACCAGATTGACGATATCCACCAAGGTATCTATCTTATATAAAGGAAGCCCGCGAAGTATCCGCCGTCTTAACGCCTCGGCGGAAGGGCGATACCGATTCGGGTCTTTCCCCAGACATTTATAAGCCTGACGGGTAGCGAAAATAGGAGTCCACTTATTAATATCCTCTATCTTACAGGTAGAACGGATGTCCTCCTCAACACGGGTTATTTCTTCCCAAAGTCGTTCATCGGGCTCCGTGTTCTTTACTTGGCAAGCGATAGCCAACACGTGAAGATCGGGGCAAGCCTCCGATATCTCAGATGAAAGAGTGATTGAAATCATGTCTATTATAAGTTTGAGCCAATATAACTAAGATTTTTTCAAGCATATCCCGGTAAGGATCCGGCCGCTTTTGACACTGAGGCGACGAGCGGAGAAATAATCCTCATACCGAATATAAGTACAGATGCCAGCGATCTCTATATGCCCGGAGAGCAATCCTGCCTCTAACAATTGTAAACGGTTGGTTTCCCATAGATCGATATGCGCTTTTTGAGTCTCCGCATTACGTCGAAGAATCCGCTCCATTGGGAAGCCCGCCATTTGAAAAGCTTTTACGACTTCCTCTCCCACCTCAAATGCCGCTTGACTGATAGAGGGACCTATTCCGGCAACCAATTGAGTAGGATCGCAATCGTATGCCTCGATCATCAAGCTTGCCGCCTTACGAGCTATGTGTAAAACCGTACCCCGCCAACCCGCATGGACGGCAGCTACCACTTACGATCCGGCGCATATAACAAGACAGGGACACAATCCGCCGTAGATACGGCTACACATACATCCGGAACATTCGTCACCAAAGCGTCCACGCCTTCCAAACGTAGCTTTCGCTCTTTATCATTCAGCGAAAGGAAAGACGCGTCGATCGCCAATACTCGATCCTCATGGGTCTGATGAGGTATAACCATATTCTCTAGGGAAATCCCGACCGCATCCGAAAGAAGTTCCAAGTTCTTCCGGATGAAGCCCGGATCATCCTCGGTATAAACGCCCGGATTCATCGAAGCGTACGTTCCCGTACTCACGCCGCCATGACGTGTTGTCGTAAAATGAGAAATGTCGCGGTATCCGCTTAACCCGGAGAACCGCGACACCTCTATTTGCTTATTTTCTTGTATCTTCATCTTCATCATCGTCCCAGTATTCCTCGTATACCTCATCCGGGTCATCCTCGTCCTCATCCACGGGGAAGATGTATTCGTTGTCGTCCTCAAATTCCAACGTGCTTACATCTATATTCTTATGGACAATTCGCTCAGCCTCATGGAAATTCTCCTTATTCAGCTCTTTCCATAAAAGGTCTTTCAACTCGACAATACCAGTCCCGTGATAGAAGATATAAAGACATACGGAATTCCCTCCGGCAAGTCTTGCGACAAAGCTCGATCAATTCCTCATCCAGCATATCGCTCTTGGTGATCGCCAGTACACGACGTTTATCCAGCAATTCCGGATTATACTTCACTAACTCATTATGCAAGATCTCATATTCTTTCTTGATATCGTCTGCCTCAGCGGGAACCATGAACAATAACAATGAATTACGTTCGATATGACGTAAGAAACGAAGTCCCAAACCTTTTCCCTCGCTTGCTCCTTCGATAATACCCGGTATATCGGCCATTACGAACGAACGGTTATCGCGATAACTCACGATGCCTAAATTAGTCCAACGTAGTAAAAGGATAATTAGCGATCTTCGGTTTAGCGGCGGATACGACAGAAAGCAAGGTAGATTTACCCGCATTCGGGAAGCCTACCAAACCGACATCGGCCAGCAATTTCAACTGAAGAATCACCGTACGTTCCAATGCCGGCTCACCCGGTTGCGAATAACGGGGCGCTTGATTGGTAGCCGTCTTGAAGTTAAAATTCCCCAGACCGCCACGACCGCCTTTCAGCAACATCACTTGCTGACCGTCTTCCGTAACGTCGCAAATAAACTCTCCGGTCTCAGCATCGTAAACAACCGTACCGCAAGGAACCTCGATTACTCGATCCTCCCGTCTTTACCCGAGCTACGCTTCGCACTACCACTCTCACCATTGGTGGCCATGATATGACGCTCATATTTCAAGTGAAGGAGCGTCCAGTAATTCCGGTTACCACGGAGATACACATGACCTCCTCTCCCTCCATCGCCCCCGTCGGGACCTCCTTTCGGAATGTATTTCTCACGACGGAAGTGAGAAGACCCTCTTCCACCCTTTCCTGAGCGGCAATAGATCTTGACATAATCTACAAAGTTCGATTCAGCCATATTGGTTTATTTCAATTATTTTACGTTATTAACCGCCTCTTTGATACGACCGAAGATTTCCTCGATTGTTCCCATCCCTTTGATGGCTACGTGCTTGCCTTCACCTACATAGTAGTCTGCCAAAGGAGCTGTTTGAGTATGGTAAACATCCAGTCTGGATTTGATCGTCTCCAAGTTATCGTCAGAACGTCCGGATACTTTACCGCGCTCCAATAAACGCTTGATCAACTCCTCTTCCTCTACTTGAAGGTTCAACATAACGGAAACGTCTGTTCCACGCTCGTTCAACATCTTCTTCAAGGCTTTCGCTTGAGGGATCGTACGAGGGAAACCATCGAAGATTACGCCCTTAGCCGCTTCTTGCTATCCAATACATTCGCCAACATATCAACGATCAACTCGTCCGGAACCAATTGTCCCTTCTCGATATAATCCTTAGCGATCTTGCCCAGTTCAGTCTCAGCCTTCATCTCGCCACGCAATACATCGCCAGTAGAGATATGATCCAAACCGTATTCTTTAATAATCAACTCACTTTGTGTTCCCTTACCTGAACCGGGAGCACCAAAAATAACCACGTTCAACATACTATTGTTCCTTTATTATATATAATGTATACTATTTTATTCCACAACCTTGTAGATATCCTTATATGAGCGGCCCAACTCATCATAATCCAAACCATGTCCCACGATAAAATCAGCGGGTATCTGTAAGCCTACATAATCCGGAGTCAACTCGCATTTCAAGGATTCCGGCTTGAAAAGCATCGTTGCCAATCTTACATCGGCGGCACCCTCGCTCCGAAGCTTCTCCATCACGTAGTTCATCGTAAAGCCCGTATCGATAATATCCTCCAATAAGATCACCATACGTCCGCGAATATCAGCCTGCACCGGCATGATCTCATTCAATATGCCCGTACTGGAAGTTCCTTGATACGAGGAATAACGAGCGAATGTCAGCTCATACGGAACATCCAGCTCACGCATCAGCTCGGCGACAAACATAAAAGCCCCGTTTAGCACACCCACGAATAGAGGATTTTTCCCTTCCACATCCGCTTTAATCTGAACGGCCATTTTAGCGATAGCCGCCTGAATATCCGACTCCGGAATAAACAGTTCAAATTCTTTGTCTTTTAGACGAATTCTGTCCATAAATCTTTCGGTTTTCGAGGGGACAAATGTACAACTTTTTCGGCGATGCACAAAAAAGTGTAGCAACATACCAAAGTTTGTTATACATTTGTAAGCAGAATAAAACCCCAGACATCTAGAATTATGATTAAGATATTCGCTACAGACAAGGTAAAGGAGCTCGACCAATATACGATTCAACACGAGCCAATTAGTTCGATCGACTTAGTGGAGCGTGCCGCTACGACGTTCGTCCATGAGTTTGCCGGCGCTACTCCAAGCAGGTCCGCATCGTGATTTTCGCCGGTCAAGGCAATAACGGAGCCGACGCTTTGGCCATCGCCCGCCTTTTGAACGAGGAATCATACCGGGTAGAGACGTATTTATTCAACCCGACGGAGCATCTGTCCGTAGAGTGTGAGCAAAACAAGCAGCGTCTGCTCGACATGGAACGGATCGAATTTACGGAAGTGGTCCGTGACTTTGAGCCGCCGACGCTAACCGACCGAGACGTGGTGATCGATGGCTTGTTCGGTTCGGGATTAAACCGTCCTCTCACCGGAGGTTTCGCCGCTATGGTCAATTATATCAACCAATCCGAGGCGGAAGTCGTAGCGATCGATATTCCTTCCGGCTTATTCGGGGAAGATAATCGTAAGAATGACTCGGAGGCGATCATCAAGGCCAGCTTAACCTTGACATTCGGCTTCCCGAAACTGGCGTTTCTTTTTCCGGAGAATGAGCAATACGTAGGCGAGTGGAAAATACTGGATATCGGAATCCATCCGGACGCAATTTATGAGACGGCTTCCCCTTACTCATTGGTTACGGAAGAAGATATATCCTATTCGTTAAAGTCTCGCAAACGTTTCGCCCATAAGGGAACGTTCGGACATGCTTTATTGATCGCCGGAAGTAAAGGAAAAATGGGAGCCGCCCTATTATCCGCGAAGGCATGCTTACGGAGTGGAGCCGGACTATTGACCGTGCATATCCGACCCGAGGGCGAATCAATCTTCCAGACCGCTTTCCCGGAAGCGATGTTAAGTCTAGACGCAAATCCTGATTATTTCTCTACGGTTCCCGAGATAGGTAGTTACTCCGCTGTTGGTATGGGACCGGGACTCGGACAGCATTTAGAATCCGCAGCAGCGATCGAACGTATCCTGCAATCTAGCACAAAACCAGTCGTTATCGATGCGGACGCTATTAATATAATGGCATCCAACAAGGACTTATTCAATAAGACTCCCGCCACTCGGAGCAGCTACGTACGTCTGAGCATCGATCGATGTACAGCTACGTACGTCTGAGCATCGATCGATGTACAGCTACGTACGTCTGAGCATCGATCGATGTACAGCTACGTACGTCTGAGCATCATCGATGTA
>ENA-OQIC01000944-OQIC01000944.1-human-gut-metagenome-genome-assembly--contig:-NODE-944-length-11183-cov-4.460384_pt1 | contig 11183 bp, 12 predicted proteins | sample MGYA00242572_ERZ504736 | MGnify/ENA primary metagenome ERZ504736 (study PRJEB26092, sample SAMD00036201) | human gut metagenome | host: Homo sapiens | study: EMG produced TPA metagenomics assembly of... | reverse complement strand
AAATGTATGCTCAGAGTGGTGCACAAGGTGGCGCTCAGGCCGGTCCGGGTGCAGGTGCAGGACAACAGGCTAATCAGGGTTCTTCTAATAATAAAGAAGATATTCAGGATGCTGACTTCGAGGAAGTGAAGTAAGTATCGGTAAACAACGATAATTACAAATAAGAATATAGGGTGTAACTCAATTAGTTATGCCCTATTTCTTTTTATATCACTTTTCTTTGACTTTGCTTGTTATTCGGATTTTTATTGTATATTTGTACCATAATTGTTCCGCGACAAAAAAGTAGATAACGTGCGACAAAAATATACATGCTCAAAAATAACAAATTATAAGTTACTGTATGCCAGCTGCAAAATTTGAAATAAAGCGTAAATGCTCGATTTGTGGAGAAGAGTTTTTAGCCAAGACCATAGAATCGTGGTATTGTTCTCCTCGATGTTCTAAGATTGCTTGGAAACGTAGAAAAGACGAGGAAAAAAGAAATCTTAGGCTGGATGAAGTAGTAAAAAGTATTCCTAAAGACCAAGACTATATTAAGGTATCAGAAGCCTATGCCTTGTTTGGAATTAGTCGTGATACATTGTATCGTCTCATTCGTAAAGAGACCATTAGTCACATAAATCTTGGGACGAATCAAATCCGAGTAAGTAAGGCAGAACTGTTGAAACTCTATCCTCTCCGAAAGAAAGCTCTCACAAAGCCAAAGCCTATTGCAAAGCTGTATAGTTTGGAGCCAAAAGACTGTTATACCATTGGAGAAATTACAGAGAAGTTTCTTGTAAATGAAAGTACGGTTTATCTCCATATACGCAAATACTCTATCCCTACCCGGCAGATAGGTAACTTTGTGTATGTACCCAAGAAAGAAATTGATAACTTATATAAAGGTATGAAGCGATGAAGAAAGCATTAGTCAATACACGAGTGTCGGTAAAGCTCCGTAAGTCTGAATATCGTGATGAGTGGTATCTTTATGTGGAATCTTATCCTGTGTTCCAATCCGGTAAAGATACTCCGCAAAGAGTACGTGAATATCTCAATCGTACTATTACGACACCTATTTGGGATAAGTCACGTAATGCAAGGACTAATGCCGATGGCAAAACCTCTTATAAACCAAAGCGAGACCTGAATGGTATTATACAATGCAAGTCCCAATTAGATCAGGAATCATGTATCTATGCAGATAAAATCAGAAGCATACGGCAAAAGGAATATGATAATGCGGCTCTTTATGCTGATACCGATGCTGAACAGGCAGAGCAGTTAGAACGCTCTAGGAGCAATTTCATTGAGTACTTCGACCATGTGCAACGAACAAGACATGCCCATAGTTCCGATTCTATTATTGTCAATTGGAGGCGAGTACATGAGTTACTGAAAATATTTGCAAAAAGCGATACCATTCTCTTTTCGCAAATAGACTTAAAGCTGGTTGAATCGTTCCGTCAATTCATAATGAACGCACCGCAAGGTGGTACTAAACGAGGTACAATTTCTCAAAACACAGCTTCTACATACTTTTCCATCTTCAAAGCCGGATTGAAGCAGGCTTTTATAGACGGCTACTTGACTATTGATATTTCTGCGAAAGTCAAAGGTATTCAGGAGAGGGAAAGCCGAAGAGAATATCTCACTGTAGAGGAATTGAACCGACTAGCTCAAACACCTTGTGATCCATTACTGAAACGTGCTGCTCTGTTTTCTGCTTTAACAGGAATTCGTCACTGCGACATTCAAAAATTGAAATGGTCGGAAGTAGAAATGTTCAATGGAGGCTATCGACTGAATTTCACTCAGCAAAAGACAAAAGGTGTTGAATATATGCCCATATCAGAGCAAGCATTTAATCTTTGTGGAGAACAGCAGGAAGGAGAACTTCTTGTGTTTGCCGGATTGCCAGATCCGTCGTGGATAAATCGCCCAGTCAAGAAATGGGTTGAAGCAGCAGGAATATCCAAACACATTACATTTCATTGCTTTAGACATTCCTATGCGACCTTACAACTGGCTGGAGGGACTGATATTTATACAGTTAGTAAAATGTTAGGGCATACAAACGTGAGAACTACCCAGGTATATGCCAAAGTCGTGGATGAGAAAAAGAGAAAGCGACTGAAACCATTAAATTAGATTTACCTCAAACAGAATAACTATTCGTATATTTGGTAGACATAGCCATCTGCGTAGATGAATTTGCGTGGGTGGCTTTTGGTGATTATTTACGACAATACCCTAAATGAGTTTGTCTGAATTATAATAACTGAAATCTTAAACTTTGAAAAGAAATGTAACATTTCAAGTTGTTATACGTTTACATACAACAGAATAGGGATTGAAGAAAACTAACCCCTACAAAGTTGCACTTGTAGGGGCACATCCTAAATCTCAATATTACCCTTCTGGTGGGTATGGGTCATTGCCGTAGCTATGCTTTTCACGAATACGTCCATCTAATCCGTGTATAGCAACTTCTTGACCGTTCTTAATAGCGATTTCACGAGCACGTTCAAATGCTTCTTGCTGTGTTCTGAAATTACCAGAACTACGTTGAGTATTTTCTTGCTTTACCTTCCATTGGTCGCCATTACGAACAACATGAATGTTCTTGCCTGCCATATTTACCTCCTTTCTGTTCTTAGTGGCAACATATTTCAAGTTGCCGTTATTAACTCGGTAGTCCCTCATTAAAGTTCATTTGGGTTTCCGTCAAGATTAAAACCAGCCCATTGAGGAACTCCATCTACTTCTGCTACTTGCGATATCAAAAGTCCATCATCCCCATCAACGAATTTTTTAAAATAGTCTCTTAAGCCTTTTGCATTAGTGTTAATACGCTTAAAACACCAACAAGATTCAAGCATTCTAACTGCATTAAACTTTTTAAGCTCATCATAAAGGGGCTGATAATCTCTTTTATTACGCAAATCATAACTCAAGAAAAATAAAGCCATTATTCATGAAATTATTTGTTAAACATTACGACTGCTGTTTTGTACTTGAGGTTATCTCATCGGTAAGCAGTTCTATACCATACTAAATTCTTCAGATTACAGGGGAAGATAAGGAAGCCTGCTACATATCCGTCACGGACTTATTGGTTTGTAGAACACCAGAATAAAAAACAGAATCAATCTATTATAGTAGATACAAATGCTTTGCCAATGTTAAAAACAGGCTTTTTTTGAACATTTCATCTTGTTTTGACAGTTTTTATGTCGGTTTGACAGTCTACAAAGTTACTTCTACTGTCACATTTATTTTATCTACGATAATTTCTTATGATTCCAGTATGATAGGCGACATAACCATAAAAATCTACTACTGATATTCTCCACTACTTACATTGATAATCAACGAGTAATCCTTATGATAGTTGTGTTCCGTTGCTGTCTTTTTATGTGATGTATTACACCATAAAATCAGCATAGAAAATCGTTGTTACTTTGCCGAAAAATCAAACAGTAAACAAGTAATAATATGAGTGAGAAGAACATTACATTTGAAGATTTACCCAAAGCTATGTCGTGGTTGATGGATAAATTGAATGAGCTGGATTCTAAAATAGATGGACTAAATAATCAGAATCAAAGCGTGCCAACCGAACAATGGATGAACCTCAAAGAATTGTGTGATTATATTCCCAGCCACCCGGCAGAACAAACTGTATATGGTTGGACGAGTTGCCATCTAATCCCATTCCACAAAAGAGGGAAACGTATCATGTTCCTAAAATCAGAAATTGACGAGTGGCTCCATGCCGGCAAAATAAAATCTGATAAAAACTTGGAAGATGAAGCCGCCCAATTCATAAAGTCAAAAAGAAATACCAAATTCTAATGGATTCAACCAATTTATGCAATGCACTCAGAATGGAATTTGAAGGGGTCTTTGAAAACAAGATTCCTTTAGATGCCTTTCCAACTAAAATCCAAGATATGATATTGGCTTTAACCCGACAAGAGAATTATTCCATAGAGTACATGATGGCTTCTGTTTTGGTGGCAGTATCAACCGCCATTGGTAATGCTATCAATATTCGTATTCGTGGGGGATGGATTAGCAACTCTGCCCTTTATATGATATTGGTGGGTCGTCCCGGAATGGGTAAAACTCCACCGTTGGATTTTGCTTTTCGCCCTATCCGCAAGCATGATGCACAAGCTGTCAAACAATTCAAGTTGGAAATGGAGCAATACAACAATCTGGTAGAAAGCAATAAAGGTAAGAAGGAAAATACTACTCCTTTGCCTGACAAACCTGTTTTACGGAGGACTATTATATCAGACTTTACTCCAGAGGCGTTAATGCGTGCGCTTGATGACAACCAACGAGGGGTTGTAGTATATGTGGATGAGATTATGGGTATGTTTAATGCCGTAAACCAATACAGTAGAGGACAACTTATCGAACAGCTATTGACAGCATTCAGCGGTAGGCCTTTGGATATTTCAAGATGCAGTATGCCTATACCGATTCATATAGAATATCCCTTTATAAATATTGTCGGTACGATGCAAACAACTCGTATGCACGAACTGATAGAGAAAGGTTATAAAGAAAACGGACTGCTTGACAGAATTATTTTTGTTTACCCATCGTCCCAAGAAATTTCTGATTGGCAATCAGATGAAGATTCATCTTTTGATAAATACTCGATTATGTGGGAGTCAATCATTGACAAGGTGATCGACTTGCCTTTTATAGATAATGGAAATATACAAAATATCTTGGATTTTTCTTCGGAAGCCAAAGCCTATTTTATAAATTGGCGTAATAATACAATCCGAGCCATCAATCAAATTCAAGATGATGGACTGGTAGATAGTAGAGTGATTAAAGCTCCTATGATAACGGCTCGTTTGGCATTAGTCCTACAAATCTTTCGTTGGGCTTGTGGAGAGGTGCATAAGGATTTTGTGGATATAGATTCAACAAAATCGGCTATTGCTTTAAGTGAATATTTTGAGAGTTGTTATTCTGACATTCAGAAGTATATGTTGAAAGCGAGCATTGAGCCTCAAAAGAAAGAATTGCTCGACTGTCTTTCTGCAACTTTCACTACTGCTGATGCCATTCAAGCCGGAAAAGAAGTAGGGTTGTCGGAAAGGTCGGTAATGTATTCTTTGGTTAACCTTGCCACGAATAAGATTATCAAGAAGATAAAGCGAGGTGAATATGAGAAGCTGCAATAATTGACACCTTTTGCAGTTTGCAATTGTTGCAGTTTGCACTTTGCTCTTACATAGGATTTCTGCAAAACTGCAATAAGTGCAAGCTGCACGGACTGCAATAACAAAACGAAGAAGTATGGCTGAATATAGATTTTCTCTTCAAAAATATAAGCGAGGTTCAAAACTCTCATGTCCTAAGTGTGGAAAGAAACAATGTTTTGTCCGTTATGTTGATACACAAGGTGAGATTTCGTTTCCTGACTATGTAGGCAGATGCGACCATGAGCAATCATGCAAGTACCATTATACGCCCTCTGATTATTTCAAAGATAATCCAACGCTGATAGAAAACGGCTCAAATTATAGTTTTGAACATAGTAAACCACAGTCACATTCGTTGCCACCTACTTCTTTTATTGAAAAGGAACTAATGGAGCGAACACTTACCAACTACACAATGAATCCATTGTACATTTATCTGGCAGGTATATTGGGCAAGGATGAAACAAAGCGGATATTCCATTTATATCGTGTTGGCACCTCAAAAAAATGGGGCGGATCTACTGTCTATTGGCAAATTGATAGGCAAGGCAATGTGCGAACTGGAAAGATAATGTTATATGATTCAATAACAGGACATCGGACAAAAGAGCCGAGAAGTTATGTGAGTTGGGTACACACCGAATTGAATCTTGCCGACTTCAATTTAAGTCAGTGTTTGTTTGGAGAATATCTATTGTCTGGCAATCCTACTAAACCGATTGCTATAGTAGAGAGTGAGAAGTCTGCCTTGATAGCCACTCACTATATGCCTGAATTTTTATGGTTGGCTACAGGTGGAATGTACGGCTGCTTCAAAGCAGATGCGATTAGTGTATTAAAAGGTCGGACGGTAATGTTGTGTCCGGACTTAGGCGCAAAAGAGATTTGGCAATCTAAGATGGCAAAGCTCTCCTCCGTTTGCTCAAAAGTGATAATAAGTGACACATTAGAACAATGTGCTACGGATGAGCAACGAAAGAAAGGGTTGGACATTGCGGATTTCCTCCTGATGGAAGATACACCGCAAATGATTTTATCCAAAATGATACAGCGGAATCCGGCTTTGCAGACGCTCATTGATGAATTGGGGTTGGAATTGGTGAATGCAGAGCAGATATGATAATTGGATGGATTGGACAGCTCGCTGTCCTTGAAAAAGGGTTTGTAAAATCCCGTAGCTTATTAGGGCATTTTCACCGCTTTCACTCTCCGAGTGGCAGCAAAAAAGCCCATAAGCGAGGGACACCCTCTCGACACCCGATTGCCTGTGGCACAATGGACGGGATTTTACAAACCATAGAACCAAAGTATAACAGTATAAATGAATGAGATATGAGTAATACACAATACGCAGTCTGCCACCTGCAACGTGGCAGTGGCAACGACTCCGGTGTGACCTGCCATATAGAAAGAAAGGATGTCAAGGGGAAGAAATATGTTCCCGCCAATGCCGATGCGAGCAGGACACATCTTAATCGGGAACTGGTTGCATTTCCTGCCGGAGTGAAGAACAGGACGGAAGCCATACAATTCAGAATAGACCATGCCGGACTACACCGCAAGGTTGGCAAGAATCAGACGAAAGCCATCCGAATCATTCTGACCGGAACACATGAACAGATGATGAAGATTACCAATGATGGCAAGCTGGATAATTGGATTGAGGCCAATATGAAATGGCTAAAAGATACTTTCGGAAGTGAGAATCTTGTTTCATGTGTGTTGCACATGGATGAGAAAACACCACACCTACATGCCACTATCGTACCTATTGTAATCACAGAACGATTCCGTAAGAAACGTGAGGGCGAGAAGAAGTATGAGACGAAATCAGGGGCTCGCTTATCGGCAGATGATGTGATGCGGAGATCCAAATTGCATGAATATCAGAACAGCTATGCAGAATTTATGAGACCATTCGGATTGCAACGTGGCATTGTCGGCTCTACCGCCAAGCATCAGGCGAATTCGGAATACTACAAGCAGCAGATGAGCAAGTATGAAGAGGACATTGCCAAATTACAAGCTGACGTTGAACAAGCAAAAGAAGGAAGAAGTACCGTCTTGTCGTGGTTTGGCAAAGGTGATTTGGCAAAGGCTAAGAAAGAACTTGCGAGCAAAGACGAACAGATTGGCAAACTCACAAATCGGATTAAAACGCTCATGGCAGAAAAGTCCCAGTTGCAAGAAAAGCATAAAGCCGAGATCAAGCAACTACATAATGAATATCAAAAAGAAATAGACAAGGCTATCCAACAAGCGGAATCAGCAGAACGGAAATCCAAAGAAAAGGATTCTGTTATAGACAGGCAAAACCAACGCATTGACCAGCTTGATCGCAAAGCCAATCCTCACAGATACCAACTCTCATCCGGAGCAGAACTTGTGCATCATAATATTCCAAATATGAGAAATCCGTCCATCCATATTTGGACGAGAGTTGGCAATGAAGAATATGACACAAGAACTTATATAGAATATTTCAGTGAGATATGGGAACGGTTCAGCAAAAACGAAGCTACCGTTTACGAACTCATCAATGAAGTATTTGAACCGCAGGAACAGGTCAATGAGGCACAAGCTAATCTGCTCGGTGCTGTTTTTGAACTTGCAGCAGGTGGTCAGGCACAAACTCATGTTGGTACAGGTTCTGGTGGTGCATCATCCGAATTACCATGGAACGACAAGAAACACAAAGGCTTGAAACGACAATAATATCTATTCATTTATTAGGCAGTTGCTTGAATAACTTGTATATTTGTAGTGATTTGACAAAGAGGATACAATGATGAAAATTTCAAAATTACATAGTAAAGTTCTTTGGAAAGATAGTTTTTTGTACGCTGTTAGTTTCATTGCTGCCATTGAAACTATTTGTGCTATTGCAGATTTTAGCATTACGGATGTAGTCAATATTCAGAAGTGGTGGGAGAAAGGATTGATTATTTTAGGTGTATTTCTATTACTGTGGATAATAACAGCTGTAATAAAAGCACTTAGATCAGACCATGCAATAACACTGAAGATAAAAGGAATAACTGTAAGAATAGAGGAAGGTGATATTTTCAAATCGCCCAACTGGAAATTAATCCCTTTTAATGAGTTTTTTGACACAATAGTTGATGACGTTGTTATTGCAAGGAACTCATTGAATGGGAAATTCATAGAAAGATTACAGGATATTGATGATTTGAATAAAAAGATTGATGAGGCAGAAGATATACCTAGTATGAAGAGGAAAACAAAAGCAGGTCGAACCTATTACCCACTTGGCCGAATTATTACATATCAAGATTATTTGTTGTTGGCATTTTCTCATTTTGAGAATAATCAGGCAAAACTATCTCATAACGAGTATGAAATCTGTCTTCGGGCAATGTGGAATGAAATAAGCAGAGTCTATGCACATAGACCTGTTACTATACCTCTACTCGGAGGAGGAATAACGCGCATTACTGACAAAAATGAATTTCATTTGCTCCGTTGTATCCTTTGTACACTCAAAACATCGGATGCTCAAATATATCAACCGATAACCATTGTATTAACAAGAGAATCCATAGATAAAATTAATTTGTACGATATTAAAAAAATATTTTAGCCATGTATTATAGAACAAGAACTTATATCGCCGGAGATTGGGATAATGACAAAGATGCCGTTGACGCATTGCACCGGTGGAATGACAGTTCCCGATATGGACTTTCATTTTCGGATGCTCATGAATTAAAGCAAGCAAGGGATACAAGCCTAAATTGCTCGATTAAAAGGTCATTGGCTGAGCGATTGGATGCCTCTAAAACATTTATCCTTATCGTTGGTGAACACACAAAAGAATTAAGGCTGGTGGATGCCAATATTGTAATAGCTACAATAGTTATTGGGGGACTTGTGGTCGAGGACATACAGTGGATACTCGAAGTTATATTGATTTCGAATGCGAGAAAGCGATTCGGGATGGTCTAAAAATAATAGTCCTGTATAAATCAACAGTGGTGAATAGATCCAAATGTCCAGAAGTAGTCAGAAATCGTGGCATTCATGCGCCGATGGAAAAATGGGTTGGCAATACATTGTATTGGGATTATGACTCGGTAAGAAATGCCATTGGATAATAACTATACACTGCCCCATGATTTTTTACCAATGGGGCAGTGTTTTATTTACCAAGTTATCACTTTATCGACAATCTCTTGTTGCTCGGCACTGCTACGACGCAGATAGATACGGGTAGTTTCTATACTTTCATGCCCCATCAAATCAGCAAGCAAGGATATGTCATTGAACTTATCCAGAAAATTCTTTGCAAAGCGGTGACGGAACGAGTGAGGGTAAACCACTTTCTCATTCAAGCCATATTTTGCAGCATAATTTTTCAACTGTTGAGCAATACCTCTGGTAGTGATACGTTCACCGAAACGATTAAGGAAAAGATAACCAGTGGCACGATTGACATTGCCAAGCCATTCTATGGCTTCCTTGCGTAAAGCCTTAGGAATATAGATACGACGAATTTTGCCACCTTTGGTGTAGATGTCGAAATAGCCCATCTGCACATGCTCCACTTTCATTTGTATTAGTTCGCTAACTCTTGCTCCAGTGGCAGCAAGGAAACGAACTACGAAATACCACTCTCGATTTTCCTCTTTTTTAAGTTTGTTCTTTAGAAAAACATAGTCGGCATTGCTGATTACATTTTCCAAATAACTACGCTGTTGTACCTTGACGGATTTTAATCTCAGACGAGATTTTCCCATACAATCAAGATACTTGTTCATTGCCTGAATACGAAGATTTACAGTTTTAGGCTTGAATTTCTCAATGAGATAGGTTTTATAAACAAGCAGATTACGCTTGTTCAGTTCTTTATGTCGGGAATAATATTCCCTTACGGCATAGAGGTAAGCCGCAATCGTATTCTCCGCCATATTTCCTTGACGCAGATACGTTTCAAAATTTTCAATGTTCATGTTCGATACATTATTAGTTAAACAATTCGCTATCATTAATAATGTATAGCATCCACAAATTCATTGAGTTCCTATTATGAGAAGTTTCTCGCTACCGGAGAGATAAAATGTATTGATGAGGAGATTCCGTTTGAGATTCCTGCTACTTGGGAGTGGGCAAGATTCTCTACAATTGTAAATATGTCACCTACAGTATTAGCGGAAGATGATGTAAATGCAGCATTTATGCCTATGGCATTAATAAATGCTGGTTATAGTAGTGGATATTCTTATGAAACAAAAAACTGGAGTTTAATCAAAACAGGCTTCACTAAACTGGCAGTAGGTGATATAGCCTTTGCCAAAATTACGCCTTGCTTTCAAAATCGCAAATCATTTATTTTGGAAGATGTTCCCGGAAAAGTAGCGGCTGCAACCACAGAACTTAATGTTCTGCGCCTATATGGGCAAACATTATATGCTTGGTATGTTTTATACTTCCTAAAATCTGATTATTTTATCAAAGAGGCAAAATATAAAGGGACTGCTGGACAACAGAGAGTTCTATCATCATATATCCAAAACAAACTTTTCCCCATCCCTCCATATAATGAGCAGTATAGGATTGTTGAAAAAATCCGAGAGGTATTGCCTGTTGTAGATAAATATGATAAATCGCAAAAAGAATTAGACAAACTTAATGCTCTGATTGTTGATAAACTAAAGAAGTCCATTCTTCAGGAGGCAATTCAAGGGCGACTTGTCCTCCAAATTGCAGAAGAGGGCACAGCACAAGAGTTACTTGAGCAAATAAAGTTAGAAAAGCAAAAACTTGTAAAAGAGGGAAAGTTAAAAAAGTCCGCTCTCAATGAATCCGTCATCTTCCGTGGTGACGATAACAAGTATTATGAGCAGGTAGGTAAAAAGTGCTTGGATATAACAGAACAGATACCTTTTGAAACTCCCAAGAATTGGGTATGGACAAGACTTTCTCATATTGCAAACATTTACACTG
>ENA-OQIC01000943-OQIC01000943.1-human-gut-metagenome-genome-assembly--contig:-NODE-943-length-11184-cov-2.881071_pt1 | contig 11184 bp, 24 predicted proteins | sample MGYA00242572_ERZ504736 | MGnify/ENA primary metagenome ERZ504736 (study PRJEB26092, sample SAMD00036201) | human gut metagenome | host: Homo sapiens | study: EMG produced TPA metagenomics assembly of... | reverse complement strand
GCCAACAGTAACAAAATACAATATGTCCGGCGCTAAAGTCGGTGAAATACAGTTAAATGATGCAGTATTTGCAGTTGAAGTTAACGAAGCTGTTATGCATCAAGCCGTAGTTCGTCAGTTATCTAACGAACGTCTTGGCACTCACGCAACTAAAACGAGAGGTCTTGTTCGTGGCGGTGGTCGTAAACCTTGGAAACAAAAAGGTACTGGCCGTGCTCGTGTAGGCTCCACTCGTAGCCCATTGTGGGTTGGTGGTGGTACCGTATTTGGTCCACAACCTCGTAGCTATTACAAGGCAATGCCTCGTAAAGCTAGACGTCTTGCAGTTAAATCTGCTCTTAGCGATAAAGTAAACAACAACGAATTAATCGTATTGGACGAATTAACCTTAGCAGCTCCAAAAACGAAAGAAGTATTAAACATCCTTAACAACTTCAACGTAGGTGACGCTAAAGTATTATTTATCACCGAAGGTGATATTAATGTAGAACGTTCCGCTCGTAACATTCAAGGCGTTAAAGCTTTGGCTTGTGAAGGCGTGAACATTTTTGATCTTCTCCACTACGATAAGCTCTTCATACTGAAGGTGCCGTAGCAAAGATTGAGGAGGTGCTCGCATAATGGAATTACGCGATGTTCTTATTCGTCCGATTATTACAGAAAAAACAACTCTGCTTATGGAAGAAGGCAAATACACTTTCCGTGTGCCTTTGACTGCAAACAAAGTGCAGATTCGTCAAGCTGTAGAAAAAATCTTCAACGTACAGGTAGAAAAAGTAGCTACCATTCGAGTTCTTGGTAAAGTAAAACGCATGGGCCGTACACAGGGTAAACGTAGCGATTACAAAAAAGCTATCGTAACTTTGAAGGCTGGCGAATCCATTGAATTCTTTGAAGGTGTTTAAGATAGTCTAGTAAGGAGGCCCCATAATGGCAATTAAATCATTCAAACCGTACTCCGCTGGTCGTCGGTTTATGACAGTATCTGCCTTCACTGAAATCACTGCAAGCAAACCTGAAAAGTCTTTGCTCGCTAAGGTTTCTCAGACAGGCGGTCGTAATAACACCGGTAAAATGACTGTACGTCACCAAGGTGGCGGTCACAAGCGTCAGTACCGTATTATTGACTTCAAACGTGTTAAAGATAATATCCCGCTAAAGTAGCATCTATCGAATACGATCCTAACCGTAGCGCTCGTATCGCGTTGCTTAACTATGCCGATGGTGAAAAACGCTACATTCTTGCTCCACATGGCTTGAAAGTAGGCGACACTGTATATAGCGGTCCTGAATCCGATATCAAACCTGGTAACTGCTTACCATTACTCAACATTCCTTTGGGTACTCAAGTACACAACATCGAAATGAAAATCGGTAAAGGTGGCCAGATCGTTCGTTCCGCAGGTACTTCTGCTCAGCTTATGGCTAAAGAAGGTTCCTATGCATTACTTCGTTTACCATCCGGTGAACTTCGTCGTGTTCATATCAACTGCCGTGCAACCGTAGGTGTTGTAGGTAACATTGATCATGAAAACATTACAATCGGTAAAGCCGGTCGCCATCGTTGGATGGGCGTTCGTCCTGGCAACCGTGGTGTTGTAATGAACCCTTGTGACCATCCACATGGTGGTGGTGAAGGTAAATCTCCTGTAGGTCGTAAACATCCTGTTACACCTTGGGGTAAACCGGCACATGGTGTTAAAACTCGCGACAAGAAAAAAGCTTCTAGCAGCTTGATTGTTAAACGTCGTACAAAATAGGATAGCAGGAAGGAGATAAGACAGTGTCCAGATCTATAAAAAAAGGCCCTTTCGTTGCAGCTTCGCTTGCAAAGAAAATTGATGCCTTAAATGAAACTAATGATAAGAAAGTTGTAAAAACCTGGTCTCGTGCCTCTACTATTATCCCTAACTTTGTAGGCCATACAATTGCTGTGCATGATGGTCGCAAACACGTACCTGTATTCGTTACAGAGGATATGGTAGGTCATAAATTAGGCGAATTCGCTCCGACTCGTACTTTCAAAGGTCACGTTAAGAGTGAAAAAACAACCGGTAAGAAATAATATAGGAGGAATTAGATAATGGAAGCAAAAGCAATCGCTAGACACGTGCGCATCGCGCCTCGTAAAATCCGTATTGTTGCTGACCTCGTTCGCGGCAAGAATATCGGCGAAGCATTTGCCATCTTGAAGTTCACTCCGAAAGTTGGCGCCGATGTAGTAGAAAAAGTAATGCGTTCCGCAATCGCAAATGCAGAACACAATTTTGATATGAATGTTGACAATCTTTATGTATCCGAAATCTTCGTTGATCAGGGTCCAACAATGAAACGCATTCATCCTCGTTCCCGTGGACAGGCTTTCAAAATTTGAACGCTCCAGCCACGTAACAGTAGTAGTTTCTGAAAGAGCTTAATAGAAGGAGGGAATATAGTGGGTCAGAAAGTTAATCCCCATGGTTTGCGTGTTGGTATCGTAAAAGATTGGGACGCAAAATGGTATGCTGATAAAGATTACGCTGCAAATCTTCACGAAGACGTTTTAATTCGTAACTTCTTGAAGAAAACCCTTTTCATTGCCGGTATTTCCCGCATTGAAATTGAGCGTATTAATAAACGTATTAAATTGACTATCCACACTGCTAAACCAGGTATGGTTATCGGTCGTGGTGGTGCAGGTATCGAAGATATCCGCAAAGCGTTAAAACGCTTCACTGATAAACAAATCGATGTAAACATCGCTGAAATTAAGCAAGCTGATATGGACTCCGTATTAGTTGCTGAAAACATTGCCAGCCAGTTGGAACGCCGTATCGGTTTCCGCCGTGCAATGAAACAAGCCGTAGGTCGCACAATGCGTCTTGGTGCAAAAGGTATTAAAATCATGGTTAGCGGTCGTTTAGGCGGCGCTGAAATCGCTCGTAGCGAATCCTACCGTGAAGGCAGTATCCCATTGCACACACTTCGTGCCAATATCGACTACGGTACTGCTGAAGCTCATACAACTTACGGTTGTATCGGCATCAAAGTATGGATCTACAAAGGTGAAGTATTGCCGGAGGCAAAACAAGCACCTGCTAAGAAGGAAGAAGGTGACAACTAATGCTTATTCCAAAGCGCGTAAAGCATCGTAAACAATTCCGCGGTCGTATGAAAGGTCGCGCAAAGCGTGGTAACACAGTTGCTCACGGTGAATTCGGTTTAGTAGCATTAGAGCCATCTTGGATCACAAACCGTCAGATCGAGCTGCTCGTATTGCTATGACTCGTTATATTAAACGTGGTGGTAAAGTTTGGATCAAAATTTTCCCAGACAAACCAATCACTGCTAAACCAGCTGGTACTCGTATGGGTTCCGGTAAAGGTTCGCCTGAATACTGGGTTGCTGTAGTAAAACCAGGTCGCGTAATGTTCGAAATGGACGGCGTATCTGAAGAAGTAGCTCGTGAAGCTATGCGATTGGCAGGTCATAAACTTCCAATCAAACTAAGTTCGTTGTTAAGGGTAAAGAATTGGGTGGTGACGTAAATGAAGGTTAATGACATCCGTAACATGAGCGCTGCCGAAATGGAACAAAAAGTTTCCGGCCTTAAAGAAGAGTTGTTTAACCTCCGTTTTCAGCTCGCAACTGGTCAATTAGAAAATCCAATGCGTATTCGTGAAGTTAAGAAAACTATTGCGCGTATTAAAACAATTCAGCGTGAAGCTGCTCTTAAAGGAAACGCATAATAACAAATTTGTTTTGGATTGAAAAGGAGGCTAATGGTCGTGGCAGAAGAAAGAAATGTACGAAAAGTACGTGTAGGCAAAGTTGTAAGTAACAAAATGGACAAAACCATCGTTGTGTCCGTTGAACGTAAAGTGCCTCACGCTTTATATAACAAGCCAATGGTAACAAGCAAACGCTTTAAAGCTCATGATGAAAACAATGAGTGCCAAATTGGCGATACAGTTAAAATTGTAGAAACTCGTCCACTTTCCAAAGATAAACATTGGAGATTGGTTGAAATTATTGAAAAAGTAAAATAATACGTGATGTAAGGAGGAAATACGATGATCCAGCAACAAACAATTTTGAATGTTGCGATAACACTGGCGCAAAACGTATTATGTGTATTCAAGTTTTGGGCGGTTCTTATCGCAAATTCGGCAATATCGGTGACGTAATCGTTGCTTCTGTAAAAGATGCATCACCCGGTGGCGTTGTCAAGAAAGGCGACGTAGTTAAAGCCGTTATTGTTCGTTCTAAAAAAGGTATCCGTCGTCAGGACGGTTCTTATATTCGTTTCGACGAAAATGCAGCAGTAGTAATTAAAGATGACAAGAGCCCACGTGGCACTCGTATTTTTGGACCGGTAGCTCGTGAGCTTCGTGAAAAAGACTTCATGAAAATCATCTCCCTTGCTCCGGAAGTATTATAAGAAGGAGGAACGCGACGATGTCCCAAACTAAACTTCTAGTAAAAAAAGGCGATACTGTTGTTGTTATCTCCGGTCGAGATAAAGGCAAACAAGGTGAAGTTATCGCAACTGAACCTAAGAAATCGCGCGTTTTCGTGAAAGGTGTTAACTTAGTAAAACGCCACACGAAACCAAGCCAGGCTAACCCTCAGGGCGGCATCATCACTAAGGAAGCTCCTATCCATGTTTCCAACGTAATGGTAATCGATCCTGAAACTAAACAGCCTACTCGTATCAAAAAAGTAGAACAAAATGGTAAATTCGTACGTGCGACTGTGAAAAGCGGTGCCGTACTCGATAAATAATAAGGGAAAGGAGGGCTTTTAACTAATGTCTCGTTTAAACGAAAAATATACTAGTGAAATTCGTCAGGCTTTACAGGAAAAATTCCAGTACAAAAACGTAATGGAAATTCCTAAATTGGAAAAAGTCGTTATCAATATTGGTGTTGGCGATGCAGTTGGTAATGCTAAAGCATTGGAAGCTGCCGTTAACGACCTCACTATTATCGCCGGTCAGAAACCGGTAATCACCAAAGCTAAGAAATCCATCGCTAACTTTAAAGTTCGTGAAGGTATGGCCTTAGGTACTAAGGTAACTCTTCGCGGCGAACGCATGTATGAGTTCTTAGACAAGTTGATCAACGTAGCTTTGCCACGTGTACGTGACTTCCGAGGCGTGAGTGCAACGGCTTTTGATGGCCGCGGTAACTATGCATTGGGTCTTAAAGAACAGCTCATCTTCCCTGAAATTGAATATGATCAGGTAGAACGTGTAACAGGTATGGATATCATCGTAGTTACAAGCGCTAAAACTGATGAAGAAGCGCGTGAGTTGTTGACTCTTTGTGGCATGCCTTTTGAAAAATAATTAGGAGGAACTTATAGATGGCTAAAAAATCTATGATTGAACGCGAAAAGAAACGTGCGAAAATCGTTGCTAAATATGCTGCTAAGCGCGAAGCTTTAAAAGCAGCCGGCGACTATGAAGCATTGGCACAATTGCCTGCAAATGCTTCTCCAACTCGTTTACATAATCGTTGCAACTTGACCGGTCGCCCTCATGGCTACATGCGTAAATTCGGTATTAGCCGTATTGCGTTCCGTGAACTTGCATACAAAGGACAGATTCCTGCGTTAAAAAAGCCAGTTGGTAATTGGATTACGGGAGGAGGTTTTTAGAATATGGTAATGACCGATCCGATTGCGGATATGCTTACGCGCATCCGTAATGCAAATGCTGCTCTTCATGAATCCGTAGAGATTCCTGTATCTCGCATGAAGCTGCCGTTCTTGAAATCCTTAAAGAAGAAGGGTTTGTAAAGAGCGTTGAAACCGTTGAAAACGGCAAACACACAGTTTTAAAAGTAACGTTAAAATATGGTTCCAATAACGAAAAAGTAATTACTGGAATTAAACGTATTTCCAAACCGGGATTACGTGTTTATGCGAAGAAGGAAGAACTCCCTCGCGTACTTGGTGGTTTAGGTATTGCAGTTATCTCCACATCTAAAGGCGTTATGAGCGACAAACAAGCTCGTAAAGAAGGTCTTGGTGGCGAAGTACTCGCATACGTATGGTAATCAGGCAATAGGAGGTAGAAATAATGTCACGTATCGGTAGAATGCCTATCGAGATCCCTGAAGCGTTACAGTTAACTACGAAACCACGTAATGACTGTTAAAGGCCCTAAAGGTGAATTATCTCGTGAATTGCATCCGGATATGATTATTACTGTGGAAGGTAACACAATCACAGTAGCTCGTCCGAGCGAAGATAAAGCACACCGTTCTTTACATGGCCTCACTCGAGCTCTTGTTGCTAACTTGGTAACAGGCGTTCATGATGGCTTTGCTAAAACATTGGAAATCAACGGTGTTGGTTACAGAGCGGCCAAACAAGGTAACAAATTAGTGCTTACCCTTGGTTTCTCTCATCCAGTAGAGATGGAAGCTCCTGCTGGTATTACCATTGATGTGCCGGCTCCTAACAAAATCATTGTTAGTGGTGCTGACAAAGAAGTGGTTGGTGCTGTAGCTGCTAATATTCGTAAATGGAGAGAACCAGAACCTTACAAAGGTAAAGGTATCCGTTATGAAGGCGAAGTTGTTCGTCGTAAAGCTGGTAAAGCTGGCGCTAAAGGCAAATAATATCAGTAGAATTTAGAAAGGAGTGAACATCTTGGCTCGTAAATCCACAAGAAATATTGCTCGAGCAAAACGTCATCTTCGTATTCGTCGTCACATTTCCGGTACGGCGCAATGCCCACGTTTGAACGTATTCCGTAGCCTTAGCAACATTTATGCACAGGTTATTGATGACGTAGCTGGTACTACTTTGGTAGCAGCAAGCTCATTAGATAAAGAATTAAACTTGAACTATGGTGGCAACACTGCTGCAGCTAAAGCTGTTGGTGAATTAGTTGCTAAACGTGCTATCGCAAAAGGCATCGAAACAGTAGTATTCGATCGCGGTGGTTACATCTATCATGGTCGTGTAGCGGCCCTTGCAGAAGGCGCTCGTGAAGCTGGCTTGAAATTCTAAGAAGGAGGAACTTTAGACATGGCGAGAATTGACTACACCAGTCTTGATCTTAAAGAAAGAGTAGTATTCATCAACCGCGTAGCCAAAGTAGTAAAAGGCGGTCGTCGTTTTTCCTTCAGCGCTTTAGTAGTTGTCGGTGATGGCAACGGTTACGTAGGCGTTGGCTTAGGTAAAGCGGCAGAAGTGCCTGAAGCAATTCGTAAAGGCATTGATGATGCTAAGAAAAATCTTATTCACGTTGTTATTAAAAACGGTACAATTCCTCACACTGTAACCGGTCGTTTCGGTGCAGGCAGCGTTTTCTTGAAACCGGCTGCAGAAGGTACCGGGGTTATCGCAGGTGGCCCTGTGCGTGCCGTATTGGAATTAGTAGGTGTTCGTAACATCCTTACGAAATCCCTTGGTTCTTCCAATCCTAACAACATGGTTCGCGCAACAATTGAAGGCTTGGCACAGTTAAAACGTGTTGAAGAAGTGGCAGCACTTCGCGGCAAAACTGTAGCTGAGATTTACGGCTAATAAGGGGGATTGACTGTAATGGCACAGGTAAAAATTACATTGACCAGAAGCTTAATCGGTCGCCCTGAAGATCAGCGCGCAACTGTAAAAGCTCTTGGCTTAAAGAAAACTAACTCTCAGGTAGTTAAAGAAGTTACACCTCAAATTCAGGGTATGCTTCACAAAGTTAGACATTTAGTTACTGTAGAAGAAGTATAATATAGATAAGGAGGTGCACTGAATGAAACTTCATGAATTAGCTCCAGCAGCAGGTTCTAAAAAGACACGCACTCGTCGTGGTCGTGGTCTTGGTTCCGGTCTTGGTAAAACCGCTGGCCGTGGTCAGAAAGGTCAAAACTCCCGTAGTGTGGTGGCGTACGTTCCGGCTTCGAAGGTGGCCAGATGCCTCTTTATCGCCGTTTACCAAAACGTGGTTTCAAAAATGTGTTCGCTAAAGAATATGCGGAAGTTAATATTTCCCAACTTAACCGCTTCGAAGATGGTGCTACGGTTGATCCGGTAGCTCTTATCGAAATGGGCATTTTGAAAAACGTACGTGATGGTATTCGCATCCTTGGTAATGGCACGTTAGAAAAGAAATTAACAGTTATTGCTAATGGTTTTACTAAAACTGCCGAAGAAAAGATTGTAGCAGCAGGCGGAAAAGTAGAGGTGATCTAGGGTGCTAGAAGGCCTCTCGAACATCTTTAAAATAACAGAGCTACGCAATAAAGTAGCGTATACATTACTTATGTTTATCGTGTTTAGGGCAGGCGTTCATATCCCGGTCCCTGGCGTAGATGCCTCTGTTATTGAAAGCTTATTTACATCCGGCGGCTTATTTGGTCTCTTAGACTTATTCGCCGGTGGTGCGTTAAGTAAGTTCTCCATCTTTGCCATGAGTATTACCCCATACATTAATGCGTCGATTATTATGCAGCTCTTAACAGCGGTAGTACCGACCTTTGAACAGTGGAGTAAAGACGGCGAAGACGGACGTAAGAAAATTGCCAAAGTAACACGCTATGGCACCGTAATTCTTGGATTTGTCCAAGCTTTCGGTATGTCCTATGCGTTACGTGCTAATAGTGCACTTATTGACAACAGTTTCTTATCAGTTATTGTAACTGCCATCATCCTTACAGCAGGGACTTGTCTCCTCATGTGGATTGGTGAACAGATTACAGCATACGGCATTGGTAACGGTATTTCCCTTATCATCTTTGCCGGTATCGTAGCGCGTTTCCCATCCGGATTCAGCACTATCTACGAATATTTACAAGTAGGAACAATTAATATTTTCCAAGCAATATTATTTGCGATTATCGCTGTTGCAATGATCGTATTTGTAATTGCGGTAACACAAGGTCAACGTCGTATTCCGATTCAATACGCCAAACGCGTTGTTGGTCGTAAAATGTACGGTGGACACTCAACCTTCCTTCCTCTTAAGGTCAACCAGGCAGGTGTTATTCCAATTATCTTTGCGTCATCCGTTTTGATGTTCCCTGTGACGTTAGCTCAGTTTGTGCAGGTTGACTGGGTGAGAACACTGGCTAATTATTTCACATGGGGAACCCCATTGCAGACAGTATTATATGCTGTATTGATTTTTATTTTTACGTACTTCTATACAGCTATCTCAATTAACATTACGGATATGGCAGATAATATGAAAAAATACGGTGGATTTATCCCTGGCATTCGTCCGGGTAAACCTACTGCTGATTATGTAGATCGCGTAATGACTCGCATTACCTTCGCGGGCGCCTTATTCTTGGCTCTCGTTGCTATTTTACCTAACTTTATCGGTGGTATTACAGGCATCGAAGGTGTGTATTTTGGTGGTACAGCGTTACTTATCGTTGTCGGCGTTGCTTTAGATACAATGCAACAAGTTTGAGTCTTTAGTTTTAACCCGTCACTATAAGGCTTTGTTAAATAGGAGGAAAATAGCTATGTATATTTTGTTAATGGGACCTCCCGGTGCCGGTAAAGGTACTCAGGCTACTCGTTTAATCGATAAATATGGTATTCCTCAGATTTCAACCGGTGATATGTTCCGTGCAGCGGTAAAGGAATGTACCCCTCTTGGTCTTGAGGCTAAGAAATACATGGATGCGGGCCAACTCGTACCGGATAGTGTTACGGTTGGTATCGTACGTGAACGTCTTGCTAAAGATGATTGCAAAAACGGCTTCATCCTTGACGGTTTCCCACGTACGACCGCCCAAGCAGTATCATTAGATGCTATATTAAAAGAAATGGGAATTGTTCTTGATGCTGTAGTTAATCTCAACGTTCCTAACGATGAGTTAGTACGTCGCATCAGTGAACGAGCACGTCTTGAAAATCGTGACGATGATAAACCGGAAACAGTACAGAAACGTCTTGCTGTATACGACGAATCTACTAAGCCTTTAATTGATTACTATCGTAACAGTGGTTTATATGTAGAAATCAACGGATTACAGGATGTGGATGCAGTATTTACAGATATCATTAAAGCGTTGGAGAAATAATCAATGATTATTTTGAAATCGCAACATGAAATTGAGTATATCCGTCAGGCATGTAACTCACTGCTGATACGTTAACAGAGCTTATCGCATTAGCTAAACCGGGTGTAACAACACTTGAGTTGGATCAATTTGCCGAAGAATATATTCGCAGCCACGGTGGTGAACCAAGCTGCAAAGGTTACTATGGGTATCCTGCAACAATTTGCGCTTCTATCAACGATGAAGTGGTTCATGGTATTCCCAATGCTCATCGCAAGCTGAAGCACGGCGATATTATTAGTATCGACCTCGTGTCTTCAGTTAATGGGTATCATGGTGATTCCTGCGTAACCATTCCTATTGGGAAGGTCAAACCTCAAGTTATGAAACTTCTCAAGGTGACAGAAGAAAGCTTGTTCAAAGGTATTGAACAAGCAGTTGTCGGGAACAGAGTGGGGGACATTTCCCACGCTGTTCAGACGTATTGTGAAAAATTTGGATTTGGTGTTGTGCGAGACTTCGTAGGGCATGGCCTCGGTCGTGAAATGCACGAAGATCCGCAGATTCCAAATTACGGTCCGGCTGGGCATGGCCCCTTATTAAAGCCGGGTATGGTGCTTTGTATAGAGCCAATGATTACTATGGGGACTTACGAAGTGCAGGTTCTGGACGATGACTGGACAGCCGTTACTCGTGACGGCAAACCGGCAGCGCACTTTGAACATACAGTGGTTGTTACTGAAAACGGCCCTGAAATTTTGACCATGCGTGATGAACCCAGGTTGATAAAATAACCAGTAGCCGGAGGAAATGATATGTCAAAAGAAGACGTTATTGAAGTGGAAGGTACGGTCGTAGAGGCATTACCTAATGCCATGTTTCAGGTAGAACTTGAAAATGGTCATGTGGTACTTGCTCATGTGTCAGGCAAAATGCGTATGAATTTTATTCGTATCCTTCCCGGTGATAAAGTTACTATGGAACTGACACCATATGACTTAAATCGTGGTCGTATTACCTACCGTTTTAAATAGTAAGCGGCAGCGACACAAAGGAGGTACTTATGAAGGTTAGACCATCAGTAAAAAGATATGCGAAAAATGCAAAATCATTAAACGTAAAGGCCGTGTAATGGTAATTTGCGAAAACCCGAAACATAAACAAAAACAAAGGATAATTGAAT
>ENA-OQIC01000942-OQIC01000942.1-human-gut-metagenome-genome-assembly--contig:-NODE-942-length-11185-cov-6.055164_pt1 | contig 11185 bp, 14 predicted proteins | sample MGYA00242572_ERZ504736 | MGnify/ENA primary metagenome ERZ504736 (study PRJEB26092, sample SAMD00036201) | human gut metagenome | host: Homo sapiens | study: EMG produced TPA metagenomics assembly of... | reverse complement strand
AAAAAAGTGGTTTTTGAAAGCCGTGCGTCTGACATCTATCTGATTGTTGAAGAAGGATTCTACAAGCGTACCTTGGATATTCACCGAACACTAGGGTTGCTCTTGCACACTCAAGTCTCGATTCAGCAATTGCTTAAGCTGCCAGCGGAATGCTTTCATCCTAAACCAAAAGTAAACAGTGTCTTAATAAAACTTACCCGCCATACCACAGATGTTCCAGATAAATATTGGAAGCTATATACGTACTTTGTTTCAAAATGGGTCAATCGAGAATATCGTCAACTGTTTACTAAAAATCAGTTTCATCAAGCAATGGAACACGCCAAAGTAAACAATTTAAGTACCATTACTTATGAGCAAGTATTGTCTATTTTTAATAGTTATCTATTATTTAACGGGAGGAAATAATTCTATGAGTCGCTTTTTTAAATTTGGAAAGTTACACGTTACTAAAGGGAATGGAGATAAATTATTAGATATACTACTGACAGCTTCCAAGAAGCTAAAGAGGTCCCTAGCGCCTACGGGGAATTTGTATCGATAAGGGGTACAAATTCCCACTAAGCGCTCGGGACCCCTTGTAGGAAAATGTCCTAAGTGTGGCAACAATATTGTATTAAAAAAATCGTTTTATGGTTGTTCAAATTATCCTGAATGTAAGTTTACTTTAGCTGAACATTTTAGAAAGAAAAAACTAACCAAAACGAATGTAAAAGAATTACTGGAGGGAAAAGAAACCCTGGTAAAAGGAATCAAAAACAAAGAGAAAAAGCCCTACAATGCCGTTGTAAAAATTGGGGAAAAGGGATATATTGATTTTATCTCTTTTTCAAAATAAACATAAAAGCCCTTTAAAGAGGCTTTTATATATTAATCACAAATCACTTATCACAAATCACAAGTGATTAATCACTTGTTTATTAAGATATTAAAAGCTATAATTTAAATAAAGCGTGAATTTTATGACACAAAAAGAGGGGGGAGAAACTTGGAACTAGCATTTAGAGAAAGCTTAAAAAAGATGAGAGGTACCAAATCAAAAGAAAAATTCTCCCAAGAATTAGAAATGAGTAGATCAAATTATTCACGAATAGAATCAGGAAAATCAGATCCAACCATAAAAACACTAGAACAAATTGCAAAGTTAACTAACTCAACGCTAGTAGTGGATTTAATCCCAAATGAGCCAACAGAACCAGAACCAGAAACAGAACAAGTAACATTGGAGTTAGAAATGGAAGAAGAAAAAAGCGATATACTAGATATAACGAAACAACGAACTGAATAAAGAATACAAAAAAAGAGCCACGACCAGTTAAAGCCTGAGAAACTTTAACTGCGAGCCTTAATTGATTACCACCAATCAATTAAAGAAGTCGAGACCCAAAATTTGGTAAAGTATTTAATTACTTTATTAATCAGATACTTAAATATCTGTAAACCCATTATATCGGGTTTTTGAGGGGATTTCAAGTCTTTAAGAAGATACCAGCAATCAATTAAGAAAAACTTAGTTGATTGCCTTTTTTGTTGTGATTCAACTTTGATCGTAGCTTCTAACTAATTAATTTTCGTAAGAAAGGAGAACAGCTGAATGAATATCCCTTTTGTTGTAGAAACTGTGCTTCATGACGCTTGTTAAAGTACAAATTTAAAAATAGTAAAATTCGCTCAATCACTACCAAGCCAGGTAAAAGTAAAGGGGCTATTTTTGCGTATCGCTCAAAAAAAAGCATGATTGGCGGACGTGGCGTTGTTCTGACTTCCGAAGAAGCGATTCACGAAAATCAAGATACATTTACGCATTGGACACCAAACGTTTATCGTTATGGTACGTATGCAGACGAAAACCGTTCATACACTAAAGGACATTCTGAAAACAATTTAAGACAAATCAATACCTTCTTTATTGATTTTGATATTCACACGGAAAAAGAAACTATTTCAGCAAGCGATATTTTAACAACAGCTATTGATTTAGGTTTTATGCCTACGTTAATTATCAAATCTGATAAAGGTTATCAAGCATATTTTGTTTTAGAAACGCCAGTCTATGTGACTTCAAAATCAGAATTTAAATCTGTCAAAGCAGCCAAAATAATCTCGCAAAATATCCGAGAATATTTTGGAAAGTCTTTGCCAGTTGATCTAACGTGCAATCATTTTGGGATTGCTCGTATACCAAGAACGGACAATGTAGAATTTTTTGATCCCAATTACCGTTATTCTTTCAAAGAATGGCAAGATTGGTCTTTCAAACAAACAGATAATAAGGGCTTTACTCGTTCAAGTCTAACGGTTTTAAGCGGTACAGAAGGCAAAAAACAAGTAGATGAACCCTGGTTTAATCTCTTATTGCACGAAACGAAATTTTCAGGAGAAAAGGGTTTAGTAGGGCGCAATAGCGTTATGTTTACCCTCTCTTTAGCCTACTTTAGTTCAGGCTATTCAATCGAAACGTGCGAATATAATATGTTTGAGTTTAAAAACATTTTAAAATACTAATTAGATTAGTTAAATGACTATTTGAAATAGTATTTTGAGGAGTGATTATATGTGTACAAGATTTGTTTACAATGGTATAGATAAAATTGTTGGTTTTAATTTTGATATTGACCTTTCTGTATGGGATCATACTGTAATTACCGAAGAAAATAGATTTTATATTGGTATTAAAATGCCTGACGGTCTGTATCATTCATTTCATGGGATAAATAAAAATGGTAATGTAGGAACACTTCTTTATGTTCATGGTAATGAAAATGCAAGGTATATAGAAAGCGAGGATTGTATTACAATATCTGAATTAACAGAAAAATTCATTAAGGCAGAGATTTCTTTTGATAAAGCCTTGGACATTGTTAAAAAGAAAAAAATTATTTATGCACCAGATGCTACTATGCAAGCTATGCTTTCTGATAAAAAAGGACGAGTTTTAATTATTGAACCTGGAATTGGGTATAGATATGAACAAGAAAATTTTTCACTTATTACAAATTATTCTATTCTAAAACCAGATATAACAAAGCCGTACATTGTTTCTGGGGATACAAGATACGAAGTGGCTAAAGAGTTATTGGCAGGATATGATAAAGATTTTTCAGTAAATGACGCATTTAAAGTATTAAAATCTGTTTCTCAAAAAGACTTGTGGGCAACTAGGGTTTCATTTGTATATTCTACAGAAAAAAATAAAGTTTATTATGTCTTGAACAATGATTTTAGTAATGTATTTGAATTTCAGTTTTAATACTAATGAATTTATAAATTTGCAATTATGATAAGAAAGGTTATTATGATAGGACTAAAAAAGCGAGATATAAAAAAGCGTTGAAAGCTGGTGCAAAAGCTGGCGGTGTATCATTGGCTGATGTTCGGGCAGATATTGAAGCGACGATTGATGAAGCTATGAATAGCACCGCCCCAGAAGTGTAGGCAAATTTCAAAAAATATTTTGGTAATAAACGCCCTACCCCAGAAGAATATATTTACAAGATTACCAAAAAGACAAAGATTTGAAAAAAGGCTTGCTCCATACATAGTGTATGATCTGCAAGCTTAATCTATTTCAGAGGAAATTTAACAGTAAAAGTAGCACCTCCACCAGCAGTATCATTGATAATGATAATACCGTTCAGCATTTGAGTTAATTCTTTGGCGATACTTAGTCCCAGTCCAAAATTCGATTTGTTCGTATGGGACTTGTCGCCACTATAAAATCGGTCAAAGATATACTGCTTATCTTCATCAGAAATGCCTTGCCCGTGGTCTACCACAGAAAAAGCAATATTTTTTTCGGTGGCGATTACTTCTATCTCTATTAAAGAATTATTCTTGGAATGTTGAATGGCATTATCCATAAAGACACACAAGATTTGAAATAATCGGTCTTTGTCGGTAAACATAGCAGGATAACTTTCCTCGGATAAATGCAGTTTTAGTTCTAAATTCTGCTTCATGCAGACGGGTTCGTAGGTTTCATATAACGTAATGAGCAAGGTATCTACATTGATTGTGCTTTTATGCAATGTCCATGTTTTAGCGTCGGAAGAAGCCAAAAGCAACATATCTTTGACTAAACGGGATAACCGCATACATTCAAAATCTATGGTCTGTACGGCTTGCTTTGCCTGCTCGTTTAAGGAAACATTATCAAGAAGCATATCCGTGTTGGAAATCATAACAGCAAGTGGAGATTTTAATTCATGGGACGCTGTTGCAACAAAATCTTTTTGGCTTTGCAGTATTCGTTCCGTTGGAGCAAACGACTTTTTCAGCAGATAACGGGTCAGCACGATAACAACGATACAAGCCAAAAACCAGATAAGAAGATATATAGGCAATGTTTTTTGTAAAATATCCGTCAAACTGGCTGTCTGATAAAGAAAGGTTGCATGATACACGGTATCATTTGCTGTCCTAATTGTAGCAGGAATAACAAAATAAGTATCGTGATGTGTTCCTCTTATTTCCAGAAAACCGCCTTGTGAAGTTGTGCTGTTTTCTATTTGTGATAATGGTTGTGTAGAAATCTGCTTTTCTACATCATGCAACAGATTGTCCGCAGAAGTTGGAAATGGGAAATCACTCTGATAAATGGTATTCCCCCTTGTATCAGTAATTAAAGAAAAAATATGATAACTCTCTTCGTAGGTTTTGAGTGCTTTGTCCATATCCGAAGAAGCACTTTCCACTTGATAAATCAGCAAGGTTGTCAATCTCTGAAATAAGGTGCTTTCGTTGATTTTCTCTGTATGAACTGTGTTCGCAACGACAAAGGAAATCACAAGGGTAATAATCAGCATAACAGAACTTGCAAACAGAATATGAAGTTTTCGGTATAAGTTATTTAACATGTTTCTTTCTCCAGTTTGTACCCTGCACCGTAGACCGTTGTTATTTTACAGGAACTTTTTAATTCTTTTAGGCGTTTTCGCAGAAAAGAAATGTAACTGTCTACATTGCCAGTTTCTACCTCGGAAGAACTGCCCCAGATTTTAAGGATTAGCTGTTCACGGGAAAATAGTGTTTCTGGGTTCTGCATAAATACAAAAGTCAACTCGGTTTCTTTTGAAGTTAATAAAAGAGAATTGACGGGTGTAGATAAGGTTCGGCTGTCTTTATCGAAAGTTAAATCTCCATATTCTAATTTGGAAGATAACTGGATATTGGCAGGGCGTCTTGTTAATGCCCGAACTCTTGCAAGCAATTCTTTGATATGAAATGGTTTTACTAAATAATCATCAGCACCGCCGTCTAAACCCTCAACCCGATTGTCAAGGGTACTCATGGCAGTAATGATAAGGATAGGAATAGAAATTCCTTTTTTACGCATAGATTTTATGATTGTCAAACCGTCAATAATCGGTAACATACGGTCTACAATGGCGAGGTCATAAGCATAGTCTGTATTTAAGGCATACAGCATAGCAGTTTCCCCGTCATTGCAACAATCAACCATATAGTTTTCTTTTTCCAGAGAAATTTTTATATTTTACATAACTCTAAATCATCTTCCAGAAGAAGTATTTTCATAATGTATCAATCCTTTTCTATATAAATTATAGACAGTATAACAGAAAAGTCTGTAAAAATCCTCTAAAAAATGATGATGATTTTCTTACTTTTTTACAGGATTTTTAGAATGGTTTGCTTTTACAATAGGGGCATATCGAACAAGAAAGGTGGAATACAAAAATGAAAAAAACAAACATCAGTAAATTCATAGCAGTTGGATTATGTATCTGTGCATTGACGGGGTGTGGTGCAAGTCCAAATGAGAAGCCAGATACGTCTAATCCTATTGTCAATTCTAATACGAATGAAGAAAATACAAATGGTTCTTCAGAAAATAAAGGAAACGACATATTAGAGTCTGCTAATTTGAGAGGAAGTGTTTTGGAATTTACAGACAATGGTTGCTTGGTAAATCAAGCAAAAGATATTGAGGGTGGAGCTGGGATAAAAATAGAAGCACCGGGAATGGAAAATAAAGACAATGCTGTTTCTGTAACCTATAACCCAGATTGTGAATTTGTCATTGCCACAGTAAATGCACAGTCTGGTGTTACAAATGTAACAACGGGTTCTATATCCGATGTAAAAAAACAATCTGAAGTATATCTTTATGGAGAATTTGCAGACACACTTCATTTCAATGCAACAAAGGTTGTCATAGCCCGTTGGGAATAGAGGTGTGAAGTATGAAGTTTTATCAACTTGGTTTTCGCTATTTACAGCGAAAAAAGGAAAAACCATTCTTTTGTTGATTGTTTTGATACTTGTAAACAGTATGATTTTAGGTACAAGCATGATTTTAAGGACTACAAATGAGTCCAAACAAGCCATGCAGGAAAAGACAAATTCTAAGATTGTAGCTGAAATTACAAGTAAGGACAGCAAGATAACAGAGAATGAAGTAAACAAGATTGAAACGCTGGAAGATGTTTCAGCTATCAACCGTATCGGCAGGCAAGATGTATTTCCAGCTAGTTTTGCTCCCGTTACGCTCAATACTTCTACGAATGAGGAAAATTTGAAAATAGCGTTGCTCTCCTATGATGATTTGGAAAAGGACAGCCCTTTTTCAGAAATGCAGTACCGCTTATCTTCTGGCGATTATATCAAACATGAGAAAAAAGGTGCTGTTATCAATGCGAACCTTGCAAATCAAAATGAGCTAAAAGTTGGAGATACGATTGAATTAAGTACAGAAAACGGAACAAAAGTATCTGTTCAAATTATTGGAATTTTCATGTCCGCAGGAAATGTGGAAAAAGACCAGCCAACAGAAACTACCGCAGTCAATCGAATAGAAAATCAAGTCTTTATTGACAACAGCACTTATAAAGAATTGTTCAAAGAAGCTGAATTTGAAAAACTCTGCGTTTATTCAAAAAGACCAGAAAAATTAGATGTGCTGGAAACCAGCTTGCAAAAAATATTCGGAAATGATGTAGAACTTAGCACTTCCGATACCCTTTATCAACAGATGTCTGCTCCATTAGAGCAAATCAGTAAGGTGGCAAATCTTATGCTGGTACTTACATTGGTAACTGGTACTGTTGTTGTTTCCCTGCTGTTATGTATGTGGATGCGGACAAGGCAAAAAGAGGTGGCAATCTTTATGAGCTCGGCAAGACAAAAAGTGAAATTTTCCTGCAAACTTTATTAGAAGCAGGCAGTGTATTTACACTTTCGGTTTTAGGAGCAACAGCCATTGGTAAATTGTTCTCGGGCGTTTTGCAAAATGTCATTACTGGTTCAGAAACAGTAACAGAAAATCTGAAAGTGGTGTTGCAGATACAAGATATTGGAATGTTGTTCCTTTTAGGTGGTGCAGTTATTCTGGTGGCATTGTGCTGTTCCATTCTTCCGATATTACGAGCAAACCCAAAAGATATATTAGCGAAAATGGAGGGATAGTACATGAATTTTTTTGGATTGGCAAGGCGTTCTGTGTTCAGAAAGCCCATAAAAAGTATTCTCTTATTGTTGATTGTTTTTGCAATCAGTACCCTGCTTCTTGCAGGTGTGGCGAGCAAAAATGCCAGTATTGAGGTGCAGGACAAAACCAGACAAGCCATAGGTGCAGGCTTTCTTTTAGAAAGAAATGCAGAGTACCGAACAAAACGAGTTCGTGAATACTCAGAAAAGATTGGTAATGATAAGGAAGGTAGTTTTGGTGGCTACCATCAGGAAAAAGAGATTATCAATGGTGTGGAGACTTGGTCAGGCTGGACAACAAATGAATTTGAAAGCTTAGATATAAAAGACATTGAGAAACTGGCAAAAACAAAAGGAATTGCTGATTACAATATTACAACAGCAACAACTCCTGTAAACCCTGTAAATTTCAAAAGAATTGAAGATAAAGATGTAGACCAAAGTGTAGATGAGGGAGGTGTAAGCTTAATTGGAAACAAAGATATGAAACTTGACAGAAATGTTTTATCTGGAAACCTGCATATCAAAGAGGGGCGAATGATAACCCCAGAGGATAAAGATATGTGTGTCATTTCAGAGGAACTTGCAAATCAAAATAATCTGAAAATCGGCGATAAGATTTCTTTTAATGATTACCACGATACTGAAAATTCAAAGGTATCAGAAGCTGAGATTGTTGGAATTTATCAAGTGGATCAAAAGATGTCCCCACTTATGCAGGGAGATACTTACCGTTCGGAAAATGTAATATTTACAGATTTGAGATTTCCAGAAAAGGCAGAGGGTGAAACAAGTCCATTATATGAAAGAGCCTATTTCAAAGTAGAAGATGTGGAAGCTTACGACGAAGTAAAAGAAAATCTGCAAAAAGTAGACATCAACTGGGAGCAATATGATTTGATTGACAATAACGGAAATTCCGAAACCATGTCCTCAAACTTCAATGATTTAGCAAAAGTAAGCGAAATGATGATATTGGTAATCTCTGTTGCAAGTTTTGTTATCCTTGTTTTAGTATTTCTGTTCTGGCTGAAAAATCGAGTGCAGGAAGTCGGCATTTTCTTATCTCTCGGTGTTCCGAAATTCAGAATTATCGGGCAGATTTGGAGTGAAGCGATTATGATTGCTGTTCTTTCCCTTATGCTATCCTTTGCTGTCGCTCCTGCCGTTTCCAAAGTAACTGCAAATTATCTGGTATCACAGCAGGTTCAGCAAATGCAGGAAGAAGAAAAAAATAACGAGGGAAAAGTATCCACAGAATATGTTGCACCAAAGCAGGACGTGCAGAATATCAGCGTAGAGGTTACGCCAGAAATGTATCTGTTGGACGGAGCAAGTGTTCTTGTGTTGATAACGGCTTCTGTTCTGGTATCTGGAATTGTAATACTAAAGAGAAACCCGAAAGATATTTTATCGGAAATGAGTTAGGAGGACGACGAAAATGTTAGAAGTAAAGAATGTAAGCTATGCTTACAAAACAAAAAAAGATAAAACCATTTTGAATAATGTATCTGCTACTTTCGAGGAGGGTATTTTTTATACTATTGTCGGTCCGAGTGGTGCAGGAAAAACAACACTCTTATCGTTGTTAGCAGGCTTAGACACAGCGGTAAAAGGGACTGTCCTTTGCAATGGCGAGGACATTACAAAAAAAGGCTGAATTACCACAGAAAGCATAATATCTCATTGGTATTTCAAAATTATAATCTGATTGATTATTTGACAACGGTTGAAAATGTCAAATTAGGTGGTAGTGGAAATGCTGAAAAATTATTGGAAGAAGTCGGCATTGGAAAAGAATACTGGCAGAGAAATGTATTGCAACTATCTGGCGGACAGCAACAGCGTGTAGCGATTGCAAGAGCATTAGCCAGCGACGCTCATGTACTTTTGGCAGACGAACCGACGGGAAATCTTGACGAAACTACCGCTGATGAAATCATTGCTTTGCTGAAAAAGACTGCACATGAATTAGGAAAATGTGTTGTTGTGGTTACACACAGTAAGCATTTGGCAGAAGAAGCCGACGAAATCTTAGAAATTAAAAACGGTGCAATTTCTTTTCTGTCTGATTAAATTAGAATAGTGCCGTAAAGGAGTTGTCATTATGGAATATTTTAGATATACCTCGACGCAATCAGTTTGAACCTAACGGCATTTTTATAACAACTGAATATAGCACAGTTTTAAAAGCTCGTACAGACTATATGTTTTGTGCGGGCTTTTTTCATGCCAGAAAAAATTTTTTAAAGTTTTTTCGATTTTGGTTACGCTGTCCCCCACTTTCAACGCGGTATATATGAAAAGGGCAGACACCTCTTTTCGACTAGCGAAAGGAGGTGAGGAAAATGAAACCGTCAGAACTACAAGAAAAAACCTGTCATCAATTCGATTGTGCTATTAAAACAGTTATACGTCATAGAGCGATTGACTTCTATCGAGCGATACGTCGTTCAGAGAAAAAAGAAATGCCATTCGCCGAAATTATGGACGACCTCTTAAATTCCATAGGTACAGAAGATACATATTCTACGGATTATGTTGCGGTATTTGAAGTCTGTGGAGAAAAAGTATCAATCGAAGATGAACAACTGGCTCGTGCATTGAAAGCTATTGAAGAACGAAAGCGTAATATCGTTTTACAGTATTTTTTCATTGGCGACACGGACACTTACATTGGGAAAATGCTTGACTGTTCCAGAGCGAATGTAACGAAGTGCAGAATACAAGCACTAGACAAGTTAAAGCAACTGATTGAGGAGGAAAAAGAAAAATGCCAAAAGAGCTGACACCGACTTTCACGGTTATTTCCAAAGCCTGCGACGGCGACGAAACAGCAATTTCAAAAATCTTGGAATTTTATGACCCATATATCAATCAGTGCTGTATGCGTCCGTTTTACGACGATAACAACAACTTACGTCTTGCGGTAGATTTGGAAATGAAAGGTTTTATCAAAGAAGCGATTATTCGTAAAATCTTAAACTTTGATATTAAACGCTTCTAATTCATATTGGGATTGATTATGCCCGTCTGGTCTTTGACAACTGAATAAAGCAGACAGATACGTTTGTGAGATAGCAAGCCACGGGGACTGTACGCCATGACCTTTCCAAAAGAAAGCGAGCGACCCACGCAGTGATCCGAGAGCGACTGTTGGAATAGTCGTTTTGCCACGACCTATCCTCACAGAATAATGATACGTCCGCATGGTGCGGTTCTGCCACAAGAATGGGAATAGTTGAGATACTAACGGAGCTTTCCAAAGCCGTTTGTCTGCTTGTAAAAAATGACACACAGTAAAGGGGGTGCATAGATTATGAACAATACTGATGTGCCTATCTGGGAAAAATATACGCTGACGATTGAAGAAGCGTCTAAATACTTCCGTATTGGCGAAAAGAAATTGCGTAAATTAGCCGAAGAAAATCTTGACGCTGGCTGGGTTATCGTGAACGGTAATCGTATTCAGATTAAGCGAAAACAATTTGAAAAAATCATAGATACATTGGACGAAATCTAATGTCATTGAGCCGTAGATATGGTATAATATTAGTAGCGTATCACGGCTCATTCCATGACGGAAAGGAGCTTTACACTATGTCTAATGTGAAACGAAAAGACAGTAAAAATCGCAATTTGCGTAATGGAGAGAGCCAGCGAAAAGACGGAAGATACGTTTATAAATATACCGATATATACGGAAAGCCACAATTTATCTATTCTTGGAAACTTGTAC
>ENA-OQIC01000941-OQIC01000941.1-human-gut-metagenome-genome-assembly--contig:-NODE-941-length-11188-cov-2.045385_pt1 | contig 11188 bp, 13 predicted proteins | sample MGYA00242572_ERZ504736 | MGnify/ENA primary metagenome ERZ504736 (study PRJEB26092, sample SAMD00036201) | human gut metagenome | host: Homo sapiens | study: EMG produced TPA metagenomics assembly of... | reverse complement strand
ATCTCCCGGTTTTACATGCGTCACTTTAGCTCCAACTGACTCTACAATACCTACCATTTCATGTCCCACAGTAATACCCGGTACGGCACGAGGAACGCTTCCGTGTTTAATATGGATATCACTGGAACAAATACTTGCAAGTGTCACTTTGACAATCGCATCTCTCTCATGTATAATAATCGGTTTTTCTTTTTCCACAAGTTCGAATTTTCCTTCTGAAATATATGTATATGCTTGCATCCTTCCATCTCCATAGCTTTTCAAATTTTTCAATGTTTCTTTAAAATACGATTATATCATCAAAAGCTCTGCTTCTCAATTCCTTTTCCCACTATGAATTACCCTGCCCAAATCAAAAAAGATGTATCTGCGCAAAAGGAGCTGCCGTTTAAAAACAAAACGACAGCTCTCTGCTTTCTCCTTTATTTATCGGCGAATATCAACCACTCCTGTTTCCAGTGCGCCTTCTGTAAATTCCAGATTTCCGCCATAAGTAGACAAATTCAAATACATCTTATCTAAATCATTTTCATTTACAATCCATGCCATAGATACATCTATACTCTCTCCCGGCCGTAAAGACAGTATATAATTGCTTCCTCCGTAATTTTCTCTTACGCTTCCGTACCGCATCTCTGCTGCACGGGCAACACTGCTTCCTTCTACATAATCACATTCTTTTTCTGAATTACTACAAAGATTATAGATAGAATATTTTTCATCTTTATCCTGTAATAACATAATATTTCCGTTATACATCATGTGATTTATTATAAAATCACTGTTATTCTGATAAGTTACTGTTACATATACAAGCTTCTGCTTCAACTTTTCTGTCTTTACCACCTCATCCAGTGTTTCTATGCCATCTCCTCTTTTTATATAAGAAAGTGTATTTTCCACCAATTTCTCATCTAAAAGACTTAAATCATCTGCTGTCTGAACAGAATGAACCTTCACAGAAATGTCATCTGTGGAAATATATTCCCCTGCTTCATTCTCCCCTGAGCCTTCCATTTGAAAGGTTTCTCCTACATCAAAAATTTCCAATTCATTTTTAGGAACTTCTGTAATAATTTTCACTTTTCTTCTTATTGATGAATATCACAATATTCTTTCACTTCGCCACGCATAAAATGCTTCCTGCAAAGCGGAACATACAAATCATTAGCTCCCAAAGCGATTTGTTCTCCGTCCCGTACGATTTTTCCATCCACAACTCTGGCATTAAAATGCGCTTTTTTCCCGCACCAGCAAATAGTGGGGATTTCCTCAATCACATCCGCTAATTCAAATAGGCGTTTTGCGCCTTCAAACAGCTTACCCTGAAAATCTGTTTTCAGCCCATAGCAAAGCACCGGTATATTGTACACATCACAAATTTCTGCCAGCCAATCGATTTGCTCCGCCGATAAAAAATTTGCCTCATCCACTAAAATTGCATCATATTGATTACTTTCTATGTGAAAATCCTCGACTAAAATACATTCTGCCTGTAAACCAATCCTTGATTTTACAATATTAATGCCGTCTCTTACATCAATGCGAGGTTTCAAAATAACAGGGCGTTTTCCTCTCTCTAAATAATTATAATGAACCATCAGTAAATTGGCAGTCTTGCTGCTTCCCATAGCTCCGTAGCGAAAATATAGTTTCCCCATTTTTTCCTCCCTTCTATATTCCGCAAAAAAGGACGCCACTTATGACGTCCCTTTCCCATTTATAAGAGCTGAAAATGGGACTCGAACCCACGACCCCTTCATTACGAGTGAAGTGCTCTACCAACTGAGCTATTCCAGCAGTCTTACAAATACTAATTTTAATCGACTTGCATCTTATTGTCAAGAACTTTATTTACCGCAATGTCCGCCACAGTGATGATTTTCTCCTTTGTGTTCTCCACATTTTCCTTCATGATGGTGATGATTGCACATGGTATCCGGATTATAATTTAATGTTCCTCCCAAATATGCTTCCACCTGTGCGTCTGCGTTTCCGCATGCTCCCGGGAACAGGCGAATTCCCGCTTCTGCCAGTGCATTTCTTGCGCCTCCGCCAATACCTCCGCAGATTAAAACCTCTGCTCCTAATTCTTTTAAAAATCCTGCCAATGCGCCATGTCCGCTGCCATTTGTATTTACCACTTCTGAGGAAACAATCTTTCCTTCTTCTACATGGTAAATTTTAAACTGTTCTGTATGACCGAAATGCTGAAAAACTTCTCCATTTTCATAAGTAACTGCAATTTTCATAGTATAAGCTCCTTTCTTGCCTCTGCCCTTTCCTTTTGTTTCTTCTATTAAAAAATTTCCTCCACGAATACGAAGTCCGGCTGCTTCCACCAAAAATCTGGCTGTTTTTTTCTTGCCTCCGTATAAAGGCTCTGCACCGTTGCTCTGGCAATTCCCATCTCCTGTGCACACTCTGCCTGCGTCATCCCTTCATAATCCAGAAGACGAAGGGTTTCGTATTCCTCCACAGACATTTCAATTTCATGGCACTGTTCTGCTCTTCCCTTTGGAAAAAAACTGTCACAGACAGGCTCTCTCTTTACTCGTTTTGGTTTGTTTGGTCTTGGCATAGGCTTTCCTCTCTTTTTATTATTGGCATATACTTATTATTGCACTTTTATTAGTATATGTCAATAATCATTTTAGATAAAAGAAGAAGCCATTAAATTAAGCTTTTTCTTTGTGCTTAATTCAACAGCTTCTTTGTGTTACTATTTCTCTATTCTATTTCCTGTTCTCTGTCATTTGTCAGTTTCAATTTATCCAGAATATAGAAAATCAAGCTTAAAATCATTCCCACAATACATGCTAGAACCATTCCTGTCAGCTCAATCTCGCCAATGCTGATTTTAATGCCGGACAAGCCTGTAACGAAAATAACAGAAGTCAGCGCCATATTTCTGGAACGGCTGTAATCCACTTTTCCGTCTACCAGAATACGAATACCGGATGTTCCAATCATACCGTAAAGCAGGAAAGAAATTCCGCCGATAATCGGACTTGGAATTGTCTGAATAAGCGCTGTCAGCTTTCCAATGAAAGAGCAAATGATAGAGAGCACTGCGGCTCCTCCGATGACATATACACTGTATACCTTTGTCATTGCCATAACGCCAATGTTTTCCCCGTAAGTGGTAGTTGGCACAGAACCGATAAGACCGGAAAGCATTGTTGAAAAATTATCCGCAAACATAGAGCGGTGCAGTCCCGGATTTTTGATTAAGTCTCTTCCGATAATTTTTCCGGTTACAATCTGATGTCCGATGTGCTCGGAAGCCACTACCAGAATAACCGGCAAAATAATTAAAATTGCTTCCACATTAAATTTCGGTGTTGTAAAATTCGGCAGTGAAAAGAAGGCTGCTTCCGCTACCGGTGTAAAATCCACAATTCCGCAGAGGATTGCTGCAACATATCCTGCCAAAATTGCAATCAAAATCGGAATAACCGACAAAAATTTTCGGAATACTACGGAGCCAAATACCGCAACACCAAGGGTCACTAAAAATACAATTACACTTTCTGTCTGAATTTTTTCATCTAGCAGGCCTGCATTTTTTGCAGCAGTGCCGGAAAGCTCCAGACCGATAAGCGCTACTACCGGTCCCATTGCTGCCGGCGGAAGCACCACATCAATCCAATCTGAACCAAACTTATAGATAATCAGTGATAAAATGCAGCCGCAAAGACCAACAACAACAAATCCCCCCAGTGCATATTCATAACCAAACTTGCCCATAACCACCAAAGACGGGGCAATAAATGCAAAGCTGGAGCCCAAATATGCAGGCGCCTTTCCTTTTGTTATCAAGATAAACAATAAGGTTCCGATACCGTTCATAAAAAGAACAATTGCAGGGTTCATGCCAAATAAAGACGGAACCAACACAGATGCGCCAAACATGGCAAACATGTGCTGAATACTTAGCGGAATTAAAAGCTTTGGCGGCACTTTTTCTTCCACTTGGATAATTTTACGATTTTCCACACTTTTTCTCCTTTTTCTTTTTATCCGTACTATATTAGCATGAATTGTGTCAAAATACTACAACAATTTCATTTATACCTGAAATTCAAAATATCGTACCGCATTCTTATAAGAAATGCCCTTTACAATTTTCTCTAAAGTCTTCCTATCATTTGGATATTCTCCATTTTCCACCCAGCCTCCAATCAAATCGCAGAGAATTCTGCGAAAATATTCATGGCGGGGATATGAAAGAAAGCTTCTGGAGTCTGTAAGCATACCGATGAAATTCCCCAAAAGCCCCAGATTTGCCAGAGAAATCATCTGCTTTCTCATACCGGTTTTATTGTCATTAAACCACCACGCAGAACCATGCTGTATTTTCCCCACTGCATCGCTGTTTTGAAAACATCCGATTATCGTTCCAATAAGCTCATCATCCTTTGGATTTAAACTATATAAAATTGTTTTCGGCAGATTTTTTCTCTCATTTACTGCATTTAAAAAATCTGCCAACTGTGTTCCCGAAGCAACGTCTCCCATACAGTCAAAGCCCGTATCTGCTCCGATTTTTTCATACATCTTTCCGTTATTATTTCTCTTACATCCATAGTGAATTTGCATTACCCAATTCAGTTTTTCATATTTTTCTGCCAGAAAAAGCATACATGCTGTTTTAAAGCTTGCAGCGTCTTTTGCGGAAATGTCCTTCTTATGCAGGCGGGCTGAAAAATTCTCTCAATTTCCTCCTCTTTGGCAGGCACATAAACCATAAAATCCAAACCGTGGTCAGAAATCCGGCACCCCATATGCTTAAAGTATTGCAGCCTTTTTCCCATTGCTTTTTTCAAATCCTGAAAGCTTTGAATTTCTATATCTGCCGCCCTTGAAAGCTCTTTCAAATACTTTAGATAATCCGGTTTTTCTATATTTAAAATTTTGTCCGGTCTCCATGTAGGCAGTACCTGTATGTCAAAGCTCTCCTCTTCTTTTATTCTTTTATGCCACTTTAAAGCATCCACAGGGTCATCGGTGGTACAGAGCAGCTTTACATTTGACTGTTTTATCAGGCTTCTGGCGCTCATATCTGCTTCTTTTAATTTGTGATTACAAAGCTCCCAAACCTCCTGCGCCGTATCTCCATTTAAGATACCCCCATAGCCAAAATATCTCCGAAGCTCCAAATGACTCCAATGATACAGGGGATTTCCGATTGCCATTTCCAGCGTTTCCGCCCATTTTTGAAATTTCTCCCTGTCCGGAGCATCTCCTGTAATATAATATTCCTCCACTCCATTTGCACGCATCTGACGCCATTTATAATGGTCGCCTCCCAGCCATAGCTGCGTAATATTTTCAAATCTTCTGTCTTCTGCAATTTCCCTTGGCTGAATATGACAATGATAATCTATAATCGGCATTTTTTCTGCAAAGCTATGATACAGCTCCTTTGCCGTGTCGGTAGACAGCAAAAATCCTCATCCATAAACACTTTCATAAGTCTCTCCCTAGATTTTTTAAAATTTATCCTGTATCTAAGGATTTCCCGACTTTCTCGGTTTTATTCCGTTACCACTGAAGCAGCGTGCTTCCCCATGTAAGTCCTGCTCCAAATCCGGCAAGGACAAGAATATCTCCTTTCTCCAGCTTTCCCTCCCTGTTCATTTCGTCCAGTAAAATAGGAATACTGGCAGCGGAAGTATTTCCGTATTTCTGTATGTTCATAGGAATTTTTTCTTCTTTTTCCCTCAGCTTTTTGGCAACGCCGGAGAGAATTCTGCTGTTTGCCTGATGAAGCACATAATATTTTACCTTTTCCTTTTCTATGTTTCCTTTTCCAGAACCTCTTCAATACAGTCCGGAACAGTTTTCAAAGCAAACTTGAATACCTCCTGCCCATCCATCTGAAGATAAGAGCTTCTTTTCTCATACCCCACAGAACAGCTTAAAACCTTGCCTCTGCTGCCGTCTGCATACTGCACAGAAGAAAAAAGTCCCGTTTCCGATGCTTCCAAAACCACTGCGCCTGCTCCGTCTCCAAATAAGACACAGGTTCCCCTATCCTTCCAGTCTACAAAGCGTGTCATGATATCTGCCCCGATTACCAATACCTTTTTATAAACCCCGCTGTTAATATAAGCATAAGCTGTATTTAATCCAAACAAAAAACCTGCACAAGCCGCACTCATATCAAAAGCCGCTGCATTTTCTGCGCCTAAAGCAGCCTGTACCTGACACGCCGTACTTGGAAAAAATGTATCCGGAGAACAGGTTGCCACAAGAATTAAATCAATTTCTTCTGCCTTTATCTTTGCAGACTGTAACGCTTTCCTCGCTGCTTCACAAGCCAGACCTGCCGTTGTTTCTTCTTTGGCAATTCTTCTTTCCTTTATTCCCGTTCTGGTCACAATCCATTCATCACTGGTATCAATAAATTTTGTAAAATCATTATTTTTCATGCAATACGCAGGAACAGCGCTTCCTGTCCCGATAATCTTCGCTGTCATAATTTCTCCTTATTTATATTTAATATTCCAAATATTTTGTATATCAAACTATTTTCTTAAAGTATACATAGCTTTCATACGTTTGTCAATAAAAACGAAAAAAGATGACAGCCCTATTGACCGTCATCTTTGTAAATTTTCTTAATCTCCTGTGACAATTCTCTGTTTAAATCATCTAAATCAATACCAATTCCGGGTCCCATATAAAGCATCTGGCTCTGCTTATCGTATTGTTTTTTTCCGATTTCGTATTCCTGCGTTTTATCAAATCCTCATGCTCTATCACATTCAATTCGTCATCGTCATAATCCTCTTCGTCAAAACATCCTGCTGATATTTTTTCTTTTTTACCGCTGATTTTTATTATTATCGCTGCTGTTCTTATTCCTTGTACTGTGGCTTACTTCCTTGACCTTTGTCTTTTTCACCACTTTTTTCTTCTTTCTTCCGCTTGGCAGGCGAAACAGCTTTGCTTCCCAGTCCTTACCCTTCATACAAGGCGCTGCCTGTACTGCCACACCGATAGCTGCCATAATAAGACCTAAAAGAAGTTCTCCTGCTCCCGCATCCTTCTCCAGCATTTCCATCATCAGGTGAATACCTCCCAGACCTCCGCAAAGAGCTGTAATGCCAATCACCATTGCTTCTCGTAACCCAGCGCAAAGGTTCCTGCAAAGAGTCCGATAATCAGAGCAATAAAATGCTGTGTAAGCCCTGCATCCTGAAAAAAGGAAACAACAATGCTGTATACCAGTGCAGTACACATAACAAATACACCAAACTTATATAAAAGCCATGCCAGAAGGCCGAAAATCAAAGCGCCTGCTGCCGCCGCAACTCCTGCCATCATTTTATCCTGCAAAAAATACAAACCTGCTCCGAAGCCGACTCCTCCTCCCATAAAGATACCTAAAATACATCCCCATACCTTTCGTAAACGATATCCCATAAAACAGTTTAAAAAAGCAAATACCGTTCCAACGAGATAAATCAGTATCATATATTCTTTTGGTACAAAGCTCCATAACCCCTTAATCAATTCTAAGATCTGGTCTCCCTGTATATTCATAAGTCCTCTACATTCCTTTCAGATATACGTGCTTAATATACTTCAGTGTTTCTTTCTCCCTCTGTCTGCCAACATTCTGAGCAAAAATTCCAAGTCCTCATTGGTCTTTTCATGAACAAACCACAGCTTTTCCTTACTTTTCAGGAAATATTCCAAAGGCGCTGCATCAGTATAAGTGTCCGGATGATAATTTCTCGATGCGCTAATTCTGTCCATGACCATTTCCGCAATATACTTCCTCGGCATAGGTACTCCCTGAATAACCGTATCACAATCAATCCCATAATCTACCCAGTGCTCAAAATGATGTTTATTCCTTCCGTAGTGATGGATCCACGCAGTCGATAAACCTGTGGCTTCCCGCTCTGCATTATTAGGGCTTCTTGTTCCCTGATAATATTTGCATCCCACAGAAAATTCTGTCCATGAATACTTTGATAAATCATGAAGCAGCCCTTGCTTATAAAGTCCTATTTTAAAGCAATATTTCATCACTAAAAGCTTGTGCCTTGTAATCGTTTTAAAATGCTTCCAAATCCGCATACGTCCTGTTCCTGCTTTCCTGCTAAAATCATAACTGTCCTCGGAGGTACTTCTATGGTTTTTCCTGTAACCTCTGTTCCCTCCGAAATTTTTTCTTCTTTCTCTGTTTCTGTGCTGAGAAGTACCTGCCATTTTATCTCATTTTCTGCTCCCGGAAGTGCAATTTCGTGCTCAATCCAGTGGAAATTAAATGCTAAAAACAGAAATTCAGAAGCCTTTCCCGCATATTCATTGCAATACATAATGCCTAAAGAACGGGTATCCTTATCCTTTTCTACATACCATGCCTGTTTTCCGTGATAGGACATATCCGGATAACCGAGCGCCTGATAATCACTGCCCTTCAGTTCTTTTTCCCAATGTAAAATAGGATTTTCCTTTCTGATTTGAATGGCTCTTTTTACAAATTCCCAGAGTTTTTCCTGATTTTTTCTTCCATTCCAGTCAATCCATGACAATTCATTGTCCTGACACCACACATTGTTATTTCCTTTTTGTGTATTTCCCCATTCGTCCCCTTGGAAAATTAAAGGCGTTCCTTGACTGAACAATAAAAGAGAAAAGGCATTTTTCATCTGTTTTAAACGGAGCTCTTTAATGGATGTTTTTCTGGTTGAACCTTCTGCGCCGCAATTCCAACTGCAATTATAAGAAATTCCATCCTGATTGCCTTCCCCATTTGCCTCATTGTGACGTTCTTCATAAGAAACCATGTCCATGACCGTAAAGCCATCCTGATCTGCCATGTAATTGATAACGCCGTTACACAGAGGATTTCTTTTCTGACGGAACATAAATTCCTCCGTCATATTTTCATCGCCTTTTAGTACGTGGCGCATGGAATATAAAAACCTTCGTTATATTCTGCCGCATTTTGAATTTCGGCACTTTCCCATGAAAAACACAGCTGCCGTCTATGTCATGGAAAAACAGCTTACAGTCTGCAAGCAGCGGATCTTTCATAAAAAGCTCCTGCGATATCCCTTCTCCCATAATATGAAATCCATCAATGTGATAGGTGATTTTCCAATATCGGAGAACGTCCAGCATCTTGGTAAGAGCTGTATGCTTTCCAAAATAAAACTCCATCATACATTCCAATCCAGCTTCATGGAACGCATTTACCATATCCGCAAATTCCTTTGCCGGATTTTGTGTTGCGCAAAAAGCTGCCTTAGGTGCAAAGTAACAGGCATCTTCCGTATACCCCCAACAGTTTACTCTCTTATCTGCTGCGGCTTCTTCTGCCGGATGCTCCCCTGCTTTTCCTCTTATGCGGGGCTTTTGAATTTCTCTGTATTCATAAGCCGGCATCAGCAGAACACCGGTAATGCCCAAATCTTTTAAATATTCAAGCTTTTCCTGAACTCCCTGAAAAGTCCCCTTGTGTCTGACTTTAGAGGTTTTGCTTTTTGTAAAGCTTCTCACCTGCAATTTATACAAAACAGAATTACAAAGCTCTATGGGAGTAAATGCTCCGTCGCTCCATGAAAATTTATTTTCCAGATACCCGCAACAGATATTTTCGTCTTTCTCTCCAAAAGAAGCTGTGTGATATAAGATTTTTGCATAATCATCCTGTACCACTTCTCCGTTTATTTTATAATTATATTTCAGAGGATGTTCACAAATCCCCTTCACTGCCATAGAAAGAAGATTTCCCTTTCTTCCCTCCTGTAAAAAGGGAATTTCCAAAACTCCCTCTTTCGTATAAAGCAACAGAGAAGCTTCTGCGTCCTTTTCTGCCTCTAATGTAAATATAAATCCGTCTTTTTGTTTTTCCACACCCTTTGTCCACATATTTCCCGGTGCTGTTTCTATTCTTTTTCTCCGCGCATACTTCCTCCATATAATCATATACTGCCGGGGCATCCTTTTCATCTGTCAGAGTTACCAGAACGTCTCCCGGAAACAGTATGGTTCTTCCTTTCGGTATCAGTTCATTTCCACCTCGTTTTATGGATACCAGAAGGCAATTTTTCGGCCATTCAATCTGCTGTATCATTTTGTCCTGCAATAAGCTGTTATGGCAAATCACAAATTCCTGCAAAATCTTCTCTCCCGTACCTTCTGGAAGCTTTTCTCCACGTCTCTTTAACAATCCGCTTAAAAGACTCTCATAAATCGGTTCTGACTTCAATGCGGAAGCCACCAGATATGCCACAATGGACACCAAAGACATGGAAAGCATCTGGCTTACCTGCCCTGTCATCTCAAAAATCAAAATAATTCCTGTAATGGGCGCTCTTACAATGGCTGTAAAATATCCTGCCATGGCAAGAAGAACCATGTTGCTGATATAAGAAGCGTCCAGTCCCATATACTGCACTGCAAAGGTACTGTAAGCTCCTCCTAAAAGCGCTCCCAACACTAAAAGCGGAAAGAAAATTCCTCCCGGCGCTCCTGAACCAAAGCAAATCAGCGAAAACAGAAATTTCGCCGCAAATAAAATCAAAAGAGAGGTAAGCATCAGATTTCCTTCTGCCGCCATATCAATAAGAGCATGTCCGCTTCCCAAAATCCGAGGCATAACAAGCCCTAATACGCCTGCAAGAAAAAAAGGAATAAAAAGCCGTGTTGTCTCATTTAATTTTTTTGATTTCAAATACAATCCCTGTACCCACATGGTCATCTTATTATAAAAAGCGCCCATAATACCTAAGATTACACCTAAAATCACAATATGCCAGTAATACTGAGGGGGCATTTCTGTTCCCACATCAAACTGGAAAACCGGCTGAAATCCCATAAACTGGCTGGAAATATAATCTGCCGTAATCGATGCAGTCATAACAGAAATTAAAACCGATACGGAAAAGTTTTTATGTATTTCTTCCAGAGAAAACATCACTCCTGCTAGCGGCGCATGAAAAGCTGCCGCAAGTCCCGCACTTGCTCCACAGGTAATTAAATATTTTTCTTCTGTTTTTCCTCTGTCCAGAGTTTGAGAAACTGCTTTTCCCGTCATAGCGCCAATTTGTATAGACGGGCCCTCTCGCCCAAGGGAAAGTCCTGCAAACAAAGAAAGAAAACCACCCAGAAATTTTGCAGGCAGCACACGCTGCCACACCTGATTTAATTTCCCCATCAT
>ENA-OQIC01000940-OQIC01000940.1-human-gut-metagenome-genome-assembly--contig:-NODE-940-length-11199-cov-2.408418_pt1 | contig 11199 bp, 10 predicted proteins | sample MGYA00242572_ERZ504736 | MGnify/ENA primary metagenome ERZ504736 (study PRJEB26092, sample SAMD00036201) | human gut metagenome | host: Homo sapiens | study: EMG produced TPA metagenomics assembly of... | reverse complement strand
AAGGTAGGGCAAGCGGGAGTGCTGGAATTGGCAGACAGGCAAGACTAAGGATCTTGTGTCTGTATAGACGTGTGGGTTCAAGTCCCATCTCCCGCACTAAGTTAATCAAGCACTTATGTAAAAGTAAAAGAGATTTTATTTTTGCATAAGTGCTTATTTTATTGCATAGGGAATTGTTTCCTATGCAACAGGAGCAGAAAATAAAGGAGATTGATTATGTTAGAAATTGGATGTCATTTATCTTCCTCAAAAGGCTATGAAGCTATGGCAAAGGAAGCAGAGAAAATTCACGCAAATACTTTTCAGTTTTTTACCAGAAACCCAAGAGGAGCAAAAGCAAAGGAAATTAAGCAAGAGGATGTAGACGCTTTTCTCATAAGGGCAAAAAATCAAGGGATTGACAGAATTTTGGCACATGCCCCATACACCCTGAATGCCTGCTCGGCGGATGAAAGTATTCGAGAATTTGCAGTGAATACTATGAAAGACGATTTAAGGAGAATGGAATATACTCCGGGGAACTGTTATAACTTTCATCCGGGAAGCCATGTAAAACAAGGAGTGGAAGTGGGAATTCAGTATATTGCAGATATGTTAAACGAAATTCTTAATCCTAAGCAGAGCACAACGGTATTATTGGAAACTATGGCAGGAAAAGGAAGCGAAGTAGGAAGCCGTTTTGAAGAATTAAGAGAAATTATAGACAGAGTGGAATTAAAAGAGAAGCTGGGAGTTTGTTTGGATACCTGTCATGTATATGATGCAGGATATGATATCGCAGAGGATTTGGACGGAGTTTTGACGAAATTTGATAAAGTGATTGGATTGGACAGGCTAAAAGCAATTCATTTAAACGACAGTATGTACGGATTGGAAAGTCATAAGGACCGCCATGCGAAAATCGGCGAAGGAAAGCTGGGACTGGAAGCGATTGTAAGAGTAATCAATCATCCGGCACTTCGAAAGCTGCCCTTTTATTTGGAAACTCCAAATGATTTAGAAGGATATGCGGGAGAAATCGCACTTTTAAGAAATTCCTATAAAGAATTGTAGAAAATTTGTAGAAATTTTCAAGAAGAAAAAGAGGAAATAGAAGAAATTTCGGAAATAATAAATATGAAGAGTTCTTTTGAAAGTATGCGGTATTACCGCAAGATGTTTTGCCGAAAGGTATCAGAAAGTCAGGTGACTGCCTATGAATATTCGTGAACAAATGGAAAAAAGAGAATTAGAGCTTTTAAGCCCGTACGCTTCTCACAGTATTCATTCTAAGGGAAGGGAAAGAGAAGAGCAGGAATGTGATATCCGTACAGTTTACCAGCGGGACAGAGACCGCATTGTGCACTGTAAAGCATTTCGTCGTATGAAGGATAAGACACAGGTATTTTTGTCCCCTCAGGGTGACCATTATCGAAATCGCCTGACCCATACCCTTGAGGTTTCTCAGACAGCCAGAACCATTGCGAAAGCGCTGTCTTTAAATGAAGACTTAGTAGAAGCCATTGCGCTGGGACATGATTTGGGGCATACGCTTGGTCATGCGGGGGAAAGAGCCTTAAACAGAGTTTGCCCCTTGGGATTTGCACATTATAAGCAGAGCGTTCGAGTGGTGGAGCGTTTAGAAAAAAACGGAGAAGGGTTAAATCTTACATGGGAAGTGCGGGACGGAATTTTAAATCACAGAACCAGCGGAAAACCTCATACCTTAGAGGGTCAGGTAGTTCGTTACTGTGATAAGATTTCTTATATTCATCATGATATGGATGATGCTCAGAGAGCAGGAATTATTACAGAAGATGACATTCCCATTACCTTGCGCATGCTCTTGGGAGCTACTACAAGGGAAAGGCTGAATACATTTGTCCACAATATTGTAGAGAACAGTCAGGGGAAAGATAAGATTATGATGTCTCCGGAGATTGAAGAAGGGTTTCGGGATATCCGTGCTTTGATGTTTCAGGATGTTTACTTAAATCCTGCGGCAAAAAGTGAAGAAAAAAGGCAGAACATGTAGTAGAAGAATTATATACATATTACAGCAAATATCCGGAAAAGATGTCAGAGGAATATCAAAGCTTCTGTATCAGGATGAACCAAAGGAAAGAGTAATATGTGATTATATATCAGGTATGACAGACCAGTATTCTCTGGAAAAGTTCCGTGAGCTTTTTTATTCCCAAAGGCTGGAGCGTTCAGGGAAAGGGACAGTAGAAAAGAGGAAGTTGTATGTATTATTCAGATGATTTGATTGAGGAAGTCCGCTCAAAAAACGATATTGTGGACGTGATTTCGGATTATGTGAAATTGCAGAGAAAGGGAAGCTCTTATTTTGGACTTTGCCCTTTTCATAATGAAAAATCTCCGTCCTTTTCAGTAAGCCCGGGAAAGCAGATGTATTATTGCTTTGGCTGCGGAGCAGGAGGTAATGTTTTTACCTTTATTATGGAATATGAGAATTACAGCTTTGTAGAGGCGTTGAAATATTTGGCGGATAGAGCAGGGGTACAGCTTCCTGAGGTTGAATATTCAAAAGAAGCAAAGGCAGCTTCGGATTTTAAATCCATGTTGTTGGAAATTCAGAAAAAAGCAGCTTCTTTTTATTACTATCAACTAAAACAGGAAAGCGGAAAGCCGGCATTGGATTATCTGAAAGGAAGACAGCTTTCTGAGGATACGATTAAAAAATTCGGATTGGGGTGTTCGCCCAGATATTCGGGCGCATTGTATCAATATTTAAAGGGGCAGGGGTACTCTGATGAATTATTAAAAGAGTCCGGTCTTTTCAATATTGATGAGCGAAGAGGCATGCAGGACAAGTTTTGGAACCGTGTGATGTTTCCGATTATGGATGTAAATAATCGTGTGATTGGATTTGGCGGCAGAGTTATGGGAGATGCAAAACCGAAATATTTGAATTCTCCTGAAACGAAAATTTTTGATAAGAGTCGGAATTTATACGGTTTGAATATTGCCCGTACCTCCAGAAAACCGTACTTTATTATCTGCGAGGGCTATATGGATGTTATTGCCATGTACCAGGCAGGCTTTCACAATGCGGTGGCATCTCTCGGAACAGCGCTTACCTCAGGACATGCCAGTCTTATGAGTCGTTATACAAAGGAGGTTCTGCTGACTTATGACAGTGACGAGGCAGGACAAAAAGCAGCCCTTCGAGGTATTCCGATTTTAAAGGCGGCGGGAATTTCTCCGAGAGTGGTGAACCTTGCGCCGTATAAGGACCCGGATGAATTTATTAAGGCAGAAGGCAAGGAGGCTTTTGAAAAGCGTCTTGAGGAGGCAGAAAACTATTTTCTGTTTGAGATTAAGGTACTGGAAAAGCAATACCATTTATCTGACCCGGAGAGTAAAACACAGTTTTATCGGGAGATAGCCAGAAAACTTCTGGAATTTCCGGAAGAGCTGGAAAGAAACAACTATATTGAAAGTATTTCTGCCAGATATCAGATAAAATTTGAAGATTTAAGAAGAATGGTAAATAACATGGCGCTGTCAGGAACAGGCGTTGCGGTAAAGCCCAGAATGGAAGCTGTTTCAAAAAAGAAAGAGGGCAAGGAAGATGCAGGTCATACGGCGCAAAAGCTGATGCTGACATGGCTGAGCTCCTATCCTTCCATGTTTAAAACTATTGATGGATTGATAGAACCGGCAGATTTTACAACACCCTTGTATCATAAGGTTGCTGAAATAGTATTTGAACAGCACAAAGAAGGTGAGGTAAATCCTGCAAAATTATTAAATCGGTTTTCTGACGCAGAGGAGCAGAAGGAAATTACATCTCTGTTTCATGCTTCTCTTCATTTGGAAAGTGAGGAAGATGCAAAAAAGGCGGTGCTGGAAACGGTATGCAGACTAAAAGAGACAGTATTGCATGGCAAAGCACCAATTTACCGCCTACGGACCTTTTCGGACTGCAAAGGATTGTAGAAGCCAGAAAGCGTCTGGAGGATTTGGAGAGAGGCAGAGTGACGCTGCATATTTCTTTTGATTGAGGAAATGATATATACGATTGTTAAGGAAGAATAAGTGAGAGGAAGGAACAGTTTATGGAAATGAACATGGCGAAATTCAGCGAAAAGCTCGGAGAGCTTATGGAGCTGGCGAAAAAGAAGAAAAATGTATTAGAATATCAGGAAATCAGTGATTTCTTTAAGGATTTTCCTCTGGAGCCGGAGCAGATGGATAAAGTATTTGATTTTCTGGAAGCAAACGGAATTGATATCCTGCGAATTCAGGACAACGATATGGACGACTTAATTATCAGTGACGATGATGATTTAAACCTCAGCGAGGAAGACGAAGTAGATATGGAAAATATCGACCTTTCTGTTCCGGAGGGGGTCAGCATTGAAGACCCTGTTCGTATGTATCTGAAAGAAATCGGTAAGTTCCGCTTTTAAGTGCAGAGGAGGAGATTACACTTGCTCAGCGTATGGAAGAAGGAGACGAAAGTGCGAAAAAACGCCTTGCAGAGGCAAACCTTCGTCTGGTAGTAAGTATTGCGAAACGCTATGTGGGACGTGGTATGTTATTTTTGGATTTAATTCAGGAAGGTAACCTGGGATTGATTAAAGCCGTTGAGAAATTTGACTATCGTAAAGGATATAAATTTTCTACCTATGCTACATGGTGGATACGTCAGGCGATTACAAGAGCTATTGCGGATCAGGCGAGAACTATTCGTATTCCGGTTCACATGGTAGAAACCATTAACAAGCTTATTCGTGTATCCCGTCAGCTTTTACAGGAGCTGGGAAGAGAACCTCATCCGGAGGAAATTGCAGAAGAGATGAATATGTCCGTAGAGCGTGTTCGTGAAATTCTCAAAATTTCTCAGGAACCGGTATCCTTGGAAACACCAATCGGTGAGGAAGAGGACAGCCATTTGGGCGATTTTATTCAGGATGATAATGTTCCTGTTCCGGCAGACGCAGCTGCATTTACCTTATTAAAAGAACAGCTTGTAGAGGTTTTAGGCACATTAACAGAAAGAGAACAGAAAGTTCTTCGCCTGCGCTTTGGTTTAGATGACGGAAGAGCAAGAACTCTGGAGGAAGTAGGAAAAGAATTTAACGTAACCAGAGAGCGTATCCGTCAGATTGAGGCAAAAGCGCTTAGAAAGCTTCGTCATCCAAGCCGCAGCCGCAAGCTGAAGGATTATCTGGATTAAGGATGAGTACAATGAAAGAAATACAGATTTCCAGAAGATTGCAAAACGTTGCAGCCTTTGTACAGGAAGGAAAGCGATTGGCAGACGTGGGCTGCGACCATGGTATATTCCAATTTATCTTTTGCAGAAAAAGAAAATAGAAAAAGCCATTGCTATGGATATTAATCAAGGTCCCCTTATGAGGGCGAAGGAGCACATTCAGGAATGGGGACTGGAAAATTACATAGATACTCGTTTATCTGACGGCGTTAAGGCTTTAAAACCAAATGAGGTTCAGAGCGTTGTAATTGCCGGTATGGGCGGTCCCCTTATGGAGAAAATTCTTACAGAAGGAAACGAGGTTCTGCAAACAGTAACAGAACTGGTTTTACAGCCTCAGTCCGAAATCGGACATTTCAGAAGGTTTCTCATTGAAAATGGATATGAAATTACTCATGAGGAAATGATTTTGGAAGACGGAAAATACTATCCGATTATGAGAGCTGTTCATGGCAAAGCAAAGGAACAGACAGAAGCGGAATATCTCTATGGAAAAAAACTTTTGCAGAACAGAAATCCCGTCTTAAAAGAAGTTTTTAGACAGGGAACAGGTAAAAGCAGAGGAGCTTTTGGAAAAACTGAAAAATTCACAGACACCATCTGCAAAAGCAAGGATTTCCGAGTTGGAAAAGGAATGGAAAGATAGAAAAGAGGCTCTTACATATTATGAAGTGTAAAGATATTATTGCAAAAATAGAAGAAAAGTATCCGGTATCCTTTGCAGAGGGATGGGATAATTCCGGCTTTCTTGCGGGAGATGCTTCGTGGGAAGCAAAAAAGATTTTTCTTGCATTAGATGCCACAGATGAGGTCATAGACACAGCCATTCAATGTGGGGCTGATATGATTATTACCCATCACCCATTGATTTTTTCGGGAATGAAGAAAATTACTGCAGATGATTTTATCGGAAGACGGATTATTAAAATGGTACAGCATAAAATCTGTTATTATGCAATGCACACGAATTTTGATGTGTTGGGAATGGCAGAACTCAGTGCAGACTATTTACAGCTTTCGCACAGAGAAGTATTAGATGTCACTTACGAAGAAGACACACGCAAAGAAGGAATAGGGCGGTGCGGAGATTTGCCGGCTCCTATGACTTTAAGAGAGTGTGGAAAATTTGTAAAAGACCGGCTGTATCTTCCTTTTGTGCAAATTTACGGAAATGAAAATAAAATCATAGAAAAGCTTGCTATATGTACCGGTTCCGGAAAAAGCCTGATGAAGCAGGTATTGAAAAACGGTGTGCAGGCATACGTTACAGGAGATATGGATTATCATTCTTCCATTGATGCAGTGGCGCAAGGGATTTGCATTATAGATGCAGGACATTACGGGACAGAATATATTTTCATGGATTACATGGAAAGAGAGTTAACGGCAATGCTGCCGGATTTAGAAGTGGAAAAAATGCCGGTTTCTTACCCATGCAAAATAATTGATTGAAACTAATTTTGAGGTTGCCACATTATGCGGCAATCTCTTTTTTCTGAATAATAGGAATAAATATATGAAAAATATATAAAATGATAGAAAAATAAAGACTGTTGTAGTAAAATAATATGTATCTAAATCAAAAATTGAGGGGAAGCTTAACAAAGAGATGTGGTGAAAGGAGAAATATTATGGGTGACAGAATGATACAGGTAAACATCCTCGGAGAACAAAAGGAATATCCTTACGGAACCACTTATGGAAAAATTGCACAGGAATATCAGAGTAAGTATGAATATCCCATCGTTTTACTTATGAAAGATAATAAGCTTTGTGAGCTTCATAAAAAGCTGAAAAAGAAGGTACCATTGAATTTATTACAACACAGGACCAAATAGGGCATGAAACTTATCGAAGAAGTGTTTCTTTATTACTTTTGAAAGCCCTGCATCATGTTGCCGGATACGATAATATAACGAAGGTAACGATGCACTACTCAGTCAGCAGCGGGTATTATTATACGATTGACGGGGATATTGTACTGAACGAGGATTTCTTAAATAAAGTAAAAGCCTATATGCTGGAGTTGGTGGAACGCAAAATTCCTATTTTAAAAAGAAGTGTAGGCACAGACGAAGCTATTGAGCTATTCCATAATCATAAAATGTATGATAAGGAAAAGCTGTTTCGTTTTCGTAGGGTATCCAGAGTAAATATTTACAGTCTGGAGGAATATGAAGACTATTTCTATGGGTTTATGGTAAATCATACAGGATATTTGAAATATTTTGATTTATACCTCTATGATGACGGACTGGTATTACAGCTTCCGAAAAGAGAAAATCCGAAAGAAGTTCCGCCCTTTGTTCCACGACCAAAGATTTTTCAGGTACAGAAAGAGTCTGCCCAGTGGAGTGAAGCAATTCAGGCAGATACTGTCGGCGATTTAAATGAAAGGATTACAAAAGAAGGTGCCAGCAATCTTATTCTTATTGCAGAAGCCCTTCAGGAAGCAAAAATAGCTCAGATTGCAAAAAAGATTGTGGAAGCCGGAAATCGGAAATTTATTATGATTGCCGGACCTTCTTCTTCGGGCAAAACCACATTTTCCCATCGCTTATCCATACAGCTGTCAGCGCAGGGGATGAAACCTCATCCTATCGGTGTTGATAATTATTTTGTAAACAGGGAAGACACGCCTTTGGACAGCAATGGCAATTATAATTTTGAATGTCTGGAAGCCATTGACGTGAAGCAGTTTAATGAAGATATGAGCGTTTTGTTAAGAGGCGAGGAAGTAGAACTGCCCCGTTTTAATTTCAAGACAGGACACAGAGAGTATAAAGGGGATTTCCTAAAACTGGGAGAAGAAGATGTGCTTGTTATTGAAGGAATTCACTGTTTAAATGATAGATTAAGCAGCAGCTTGCCTTCTGAAAGTAAATTTAAAATCTACATCAGCGCACTTACCCAGTTAAATATTGATGAGCACAACCGTATTCCTACCACAGACGGAAGACTGATACGCCGGATTGTCCGTGATGCTAGAACCAGAGGAGCATCTGCAAAAGCAACCATAGGAATGTGGAACTCGGTAAGACGTGGGGAAGAAGAAAATATTTTTCCTTATCAGGAGTCGGCAGATGTGATGTTTAATTCTGCTTTGATTTACGAATTGGCAGTTTTAAAACTTTATGCAGAACCACTGTTGTTTTCGATTACAAAGGAAGAACCGGAATACGCAGAAGCAAAACGTCTGCTGAAATTTTTGGATTATTTTCTGGGAGTGCCAAGTGAAAGTATTCCGAGCAATTCTATTTTGCGGGAATTTGTAGGAAATGGATGCTTTGATGTGTAAATTTGTTTGCATTTTCACCGCTCTTATGATAGAATATGCCATGCGTAACAAGTAGAACAAATAATCGCGGCTGACAGAACCGAAAGGGGTCAGGTGAGGAAAGTCCGGGCTTCACAGGGCAGGATGCCAGATAACGTCTGGTGGAGGTGACTCTAAGGACAGTGCAACAGAAATGTACCGCCGGAATATTCCGGTAAGGGTGGAAGGGCAGTGTAAGAGACTACCGCCTTTCTGGTAACAGAAAGGGCACATGTAAACCCCATCCGAAGCAAGACCGAACAGAAAACCATGTGGCTGCCCGTCACGTTTCAGGTGGGTCGCTTGAGCCTGCTGGCGACAGCAGGACTGGATAGATGATTATTCACGACATAACCCGGCTTATCGTTTTGCTTGTTATTTTATGAAAAGGAGCTATGATTTTGCAGATGTGCTTGTCTGTGAAATCATAGCTCCTAATTTTTTTAAGATATTGAAATATTTTCCAAAAAGGTATATGATAAAAGGCGTCATGACAAGACAGAGGAAAAAGGAGGATAACACTTATGAAAAGAACAAATACAAAAAGTGTAACAGAAGCAACAACAAAGACTACTCCGGCGAAGACAGAAAAAGTAACAGAAAAGGCAACAAAAACAACAAAGAAAGCAGCTACAAAAAAAGGTGCAGTAAAAAAGAAGTGGCAGAAACTGTATTTGTACAGTATGCAAGTCAGGAATATGATATAAATGAAATCAAAGCAGCAGTGAAAAAAGCTTGGACAGAAGAAACAGATAAAAAAGAAAGTGATATTACAGAAATTCAGATTTATGTAAAACCGGAAGAAGCTGCGGCTTATTATGTAGTGAATGGAGAAGTTGCAGAAGGCGGAAATAAAATTCTTCTGTAAGTCAAAAAATAAATGGAAAAAGAAAGGGGCTGTGAAATAACAGTCTTTACGGAAAAGGGGCTGTCGCACTAAGTAATTAGTGCGTAGCTCCTTTTCTAGTGCAAAAAATAACTGCCAGACCTCGAAAGAATCCGGCAGTTGGTGTAAAATTAAGTTATGCGACTAACTAAATTATTACAAAAAGATTATACGAAAAATTCAGACGGATATCAACTTAAACTTCCGTTAAATCTTGAAACAATCATTCCGGATAATGATTCTGTGCGATTACTAAGTCAGTTTGTGGAGGCTATGGATTTGACTGACCTGTATTCTACTTATAAAAGAATAAATTCTGTATCGCCAAGAACACTTCTGAAGATTGTACTCTACTCTTACATGATATTTTTTCTTGTCTTGGTGGTTTTTGTTTTCAAGAAATGGTGGAACAGGAGATTAAAGCAAATGTGAAAGCAGGATTATCCTACGTAGAATATAATATGCAAAGCAAAAAACGGACCATCAAAAATCTAGTCTACAGCAAAACATATTTTGGGGAGAATATGAAATTTGTCTGGATAGTGAAAAATATAAGGGCGTTTTACGGGCATTGACATTTTTTGACTCTGGGAAAAAACAGTTTAACATTTATGATGGGTGGTTGGAAATATTTATCGTATTCCCAAGTCTTCCTTCGTCCATTAGTTAGATGAAGGAAACTAAACCATGTTTACAAACATAGATGCAGGTATTGACACACACAAATCAATTATGTTACGGTGCTTTATGGCAAAAGAAAGCATATAAGCACCTACCAAATAGGTACTTTATATGGAATAATACAGACAGTTCTATTAAAGTGGGGTATTGATGGACGATTTATAAAATCATTATTCCAAATACACCGAAGGATATTCTAAAAAGCAGATACGGACATTGCTTCAAGCGGCGTATGAATACCATTCTGTTTATTTAGAGATTTTACTGGCTTTGTTTGTAGGTTTACGCAAGGGTGAAATTTTAGGGCTAAAATATTCAGAATTTTTCAAGAATTAGAAATTCGAAAAAAGGAAAATATGCAGTTGTTTGAAAAACTTGGAGAAGATGAACCAGAATTTGCTTGAACTCCTTCCGCAAAAAGCATATAATATAATGGGCTAACATGCTGTTTCAGAATGTTTTCTGCTGCTTCATATCAAACAATATCATATTCTCATATAGGGTATTAAATGCTAGAAAAAGCAGGACAAAATTTTTAAGAATTTAATTATAAAATAGGTGATTTATAGTATCAAATTATGTTATGCAGTGCTATGTATTTTATGCAAGACCATGAAAATGGTGTATAATTATGCATAGTGCTGCACAGTAGAAAAAAAGTAAATTTGCTACGCAAGGGCAAAAATCAGGTGAAAAACAGCATTTTTCATACTGAAAAGCGTCCCTGAAAATCATAAAAAAACAGCTATTTTTCGTGAAAATCGAAAAAGAAAAGAAGATTACTTTTTTGTATATATTAAACAAAAACGAAAGGAGAAATATGAGAAAACTAGCTTTAAATGATGAAATATTACTAAAAATCGAGAAGCCGGCCCGGTATATCGGGAACGAAGTGAACTCGGTGATGAAAAACAAAAATGAGGTGGATATCCGTTTCGCCATGTGCTTTCCGGATGTATATGAAATCGGAATGAGTCATCTTGGAATTCAAATCCTCTATGATATGTTCAACAAAAGAGAAGATACTTGGTGTGAGCGTGTCTACTCTCCATGGCCGGATTTAGATGCCATTATGAGAGAAAAGCAAAT
>ENA-OQIC01000939-OQIC01000939.1-human-gut-metagenome-genome-assembly--contig:-NODE-939-length-11209-cov-2.054954_pt1 | contig 11209 bp, 18 predicted proteins | sample MGYA00242572_ERZ504736 | MGnify/ENA primary metagenome ERZ504736 (study PRJEB26092, sample SAMD00036201) | human gut metagenome | host: Homo sapiens | study: EMG produced TPA metagenomics assembly of... | reverse complement strand
GTAATTACGAATACAAAATCAGCGCAGGGATGGTTCCAGCGATGCCCCGGATATTATGTATATGTGGAATTATCCTGCATATGCGGATGGTCTGGAACCGCTTGAGTCTTACATAGAAAAAGAAGGTGGGGCTGAGTTTAAGGAAAAATTCAGCGATACGTTGTGGAACTATAATTCTCTTGAAGAAGAAATTTATGGAGTGCCGGTTGGATTTACTTCTCATGTATTGTATTACAATAAAGATTTATTTACAGAGGCGGGGCTGGAAGAGCCGACGAATGAATGGATATGGCCTGATTTGCAGGATGCTGCAAAAACAATCACAGAAAAAACAGATGCAAAGGGATTTGCATTTCAGATGAAACCTGACCCGTATGACTTGAGATCGGAAGTGCTGGGAGAAGTGGCGCAACAATAGAATGACAGTGAGTACAGCAAAAACCCGTCAGCTGTGGAAGCTGACGGGTTCTGCCGTTTTATAGTTATTAAAGGAATGAGAGTTAAAGTACTACACCCCGGAATCCCCGAGGTGCAGTTACTTTATGAGGGGGGAGATAGTGAGTGTTAATCAACTATCTAAACGTAGTATAACGAATAAATGTGTCTAAAATATGTGTAATTTCTAAAAGAAAACAAAAAAATATTAAGTAAGTCTTAAGGCGGATGATATTTTAAATAATGGCTTAAAATAGCGATTGAACAACATAGAAAAACTATCCTTATATCAATGTGATATGCCCCTTGTGGGCGGTTGTTCCTTTTAATTGTATTATAGAGCAGTTGGAAATAGATTTTTGGAGGGCGGGGAATAGTCCTCTTTTGTTTGAAAGGCAGGAAGGAAAGAGGCTACAAATATGAGCACATATTCAGAATATCGGTTGGACTCGCACGTTAGTAACAAAAATGCTTGAAAACCCACTAAAATCGTGATATGAAATTAAACATTTCTTAAAGTTGGCATGATTGTGAAGAATGGCTTAATTACAACGAAAATAACGAAAAACGTTGATTTTAAGCCATTTTTCAAGTGTTTAGTTAGTGCATATCGAACTGTTTAAAACATAGATAATTCGATTCCGTTAGTAACACATTAGTAACAAACTTTTATCTTTTCGATTTCTTCTCTTAGATCTTCAATGGTGCGGTGACCATACTTTGCGTTTGTAATATCATTCCCAAAGCTATGTCCCATCATTCTCTTGCGGTCATTTTCATTTACGCCGTATTTTTCACAAAGAGCCGAAAATGTGTGTCGGCAGTCGTGAGGGGTGTGCTTTTCAATTCCTAATTCCGACAGTTTATTTGACATGTCTTTTAAAAAACTGCTGTATGTACTTGGAAATATACTGCCTGCTTTTAGCCTGCGTTTGACAAGAGGCAATATGGCGGAGTGGATTGGGACAATGCGGTCTTTACTGGCTTTCGTTTTTATGCCACCCTTAAAATATGTATCTTTTAGATTAATCTCTAAGTTTTTGTACGCACGGATCCGGAACCCGGAATAACACATAATCAAGATAAATTCTACAATTTCATCGCCTTTGTTATTCCATAAAATTTTAAGGTCGTTATCAGTAAATGGCACACCGGATTCATCGTCATCCTCTTTATTGATTTTAATGTGCGCAGAATAGTCTTTATCGCATAATTCATAGATGTCCGCATAAGCATACATTTGCCGGAATAGATGTACAATTAACTCCAAAGAAGAGTGTTTTAGAGGGCAGTTATCTACCACAGATTGCAGATCATCGTGTCTCAGCTCCCTAAATGGGCGGTCGTGCAGAGCTTTGGCATTTTTAAAGGCTGCCTGAATTGAACGCTTACTCGATTCAGATAATTTCTTTCCTTTTTCATTTTCAAATTTATACTTCCAAAACTCCTTATACACTTCTGCAAAAGTCTTTTCCGGCTCCCTTTTCTCTTCGACAATCCCTTGCGCTTTGTTATAGTCTGCGAGTAAGCGCTGCGTGATGATTTCAAGGCTTTTCTGGTCACTAGGCAGGTCTATATCCCTTTCGTCCCCTTTCGTGTATGTGCCAGCTTTATATGATGTTAAGATGATAAATCCTTTCATCCAGTCGTCCACATAGCATAAGGCTTTGGAGTAATCGGGACCCCCTCATCTGTGTAGTCGGTAACTGGTGGATGCACGGCATAAGGATTCCGACGGTTCTTTCCGAGGTACTTAATTGAGCCATATCCGTTTGGCAATTTGGGGTGTTTCTTTCTCTTTGGCATAGATTCATCTCCTTTATGGTATAAAAATAACAGCCAACAAAAAGAATGCATGTTCTGATTGTTAAACTGTTTCGAAGATGATACAATATATTTGCTAGATAACTGTACATCTTCGGGTGTATATTAAGCCGTTCCTGTTGGCGCAGGGGCGGTTTTTTACTGTTCTAAAGATAATATTTCCTGTGTTTGTCGATATTCGGTAGCTGCCGGTACTTTCGTAAACTTAACCGTATTATTGAAGTTTTCTTTTACAACTTGTTCAATTTCTTCAAGGTTAACTTTAAAAAATTCTTTTCTTAAATTTATCCTATTAACACTTTTATTCTCGAATGTCTTGTGAAGAATATTTTCCAATTCAGGAGCATTGTCAGAAAATATCATAGCATGTACATCAAAATCGAACGGAACAGAAGCGCTACTTAGTTCTTTAATTCGATCCATTGGTTCAAGACGACGTGTCATACCTATTTTATAGACTCCGGGACCAAATGAACCAATATTTGAAATGACATATACAAATCCGGCACGAGCATTAGCTTCTCGCTCTAAGACGTTTTCTTTCTCTTTTTCCAAAACAGATAATTTTGTTTCTAACTCCCTGATTTTATCAATGTATAATTGTTTTTCAACGTCACTTTGAGTTTTTTGCACATATGACATGAGTTTGTTGATTTCATTATGGAATTGAAGTTGGTCTTTTTCGATTTTTGCTTTTGACGTTCAATTTCACGACGTACTTTTTCTTCTTCTATCATTTGCGCTTTGATTGCTTTTTGTTGTTCTTTTTCTTGCTCACGCTTTAAAGAAAATGTATATGTTAAATTAAGTTCCTCTAGTTTCATTTCCAAAAGACGATTATCCATAGAAATACCATCAACTTTAAAAATTTTATTTAAAGATTCGAAGGAGTTTGAAATTTTATTTCTCATGGAATCAATATTTTTTACGGAAAGATTGATCAGAACATTGTCACATTCAGCATTAAAACACCTTAAAATTTGTTTACAATTATCATTAATTTCTTTTTTCTTTCCATCGGATGTAATATGCAACGCGTTGTCTGATTTTAAAAGAGCCTTTTCTTCCTGCCTGATGAGGGCAAGTTTATTTTTACATTCTTCAGATGTTAATCCATCATAATCAGAAAAACTATAATGCGCCGCAAGAGCTTCTGATTCCAAAGAAGAGATTTCAGTAGTTATCTCGTTTTTCTTTTTGAGAAGTTCGGATATTTTTTTTGAAATATTTTTCTCTTCTTGAGTATAAGAGCTTTTCAATGTTTGCTCTTTTTTTAAATAAGTATCCTCAAGTTCATCAGACTTTATTTTGTAATCAGATGATAATGAAGATATTTTTCTTTGAAGTTCATCATAAGAGCCATAACTGTCATTAAGTTTTTTGAATTGCTTCATTTGAATAAAAAGCAATACAAGTCCAACAATCAATGGAACTCCATAAAGAAACCAACATGCGAACATAATCGCAATAAACCAAGTTTGCAGATACCATTTTTTCATTTTTGTTTTTCCTCTCTTTCCCCTGCAAAAAATCTTTTGTAATGCCACATTTATATATAATCTCCTAAGAGCTATATATCGATATGTTCCCCAACAGCCAAGTTCGGGATGAAGTAGATAACATAGTTGTCAATAGTAGTACATATACCATATTTGTCTCGGTAGCAATCAATAGCCTCCTGCAAGAATTCCTCTGTCACTTCGAGAAATTCTGCTATTTCATGCCTGCTTTGGCATCCGGCATTAAAAGCATCTATGATGCCACGCAATCCGATCATCCGGTTGTACCCATGTAATCGTCCTTTTTGCTCCTGCTTTAAATTTTCAATATTTTGCAGATTAACTATATCACCGACAGCAGTATGGTAATGTCCAATTTCTTCTGCCAAAACACAAGCCTTTTCTGCTGATGTTTCTAATCTATCGGATATTGCAATTCTATTTTTATATATCAAGCCATCGCTACTGGATAGAGCTTTTTCACGGACAACAAGTCCGTTATTACTTGCCTCTTCCAAAAGTTCTTCGTAAATTGTCATTGTGTTACTCCCATTCAGAGTCATCCATCATGATGTCTTTATCGTGTTTTCTCATTTCATCGGTTACTTTAATATCAGTACGTTCGTGAGCTGCCATCACAGATAAATCATCATCCATTTGTTGTATGGATAGTAGTTGTTCGATGTAATTATCAGCTTTTCTTCTATTTATCTCAATCAACTGCAAATATTTTTTAAAATGATTCTTTTCTTTCGGAGATAATGCTCCAATGTTATCGATTATGTTTTCTAGGTTGCTATTTGTAAATATGTTTTCGAGGCATTTATCACTAGAACCATCCCATCCCATCAAATCAGCAGGAGTCGTTTCTAGCACCTTGGCTAACGGTTCGAGCACTGTAATTGGCAGATCCTTGATATCATCTTTTTCATACCTATATATTGTTGCGCGATTTTTTCCGAGTTTTAGAGCAACTTCATCAACACTTAAACCTAAGTAGAGCCTTCTGTTTTTAATTCTTTGTCCTATCGTCATTTTGTTCACCGCCTTATACATGTATTATAATACAGTATTCGCAAATATGCAACTACTTTTATTTGGAAAAACAAAAAAATCGCGTAAAATGCGAAAAAAGTATTGACTTTTGAGACAATGCATTGTAATATATAATTAGTCGCGCGAAATGCGACAAAGAAAGGAGATGATGGAGTGGTAAATGTGAACAAACTCAGAGCGAAAATGGTCGAGAACGGCATAAATGCTGAAAGCATGTCAAAAAAGATCGGAATTGACAGATCTACATTTTACAGAAAGTTATCGGCGGATGGTCAAACATTTACGATAGGTGAGGCTGATGTTATTTCTAAAGAGTTAAATCTGAACAGGAGTGAAGTGAATAACATTTTTTTTAGCCAATTTGTCGCATAAAATGCGAAAAACGAAAAATTGAAAATAGGAAGGAGATCAAATGAACGAACTAATTAAAGTAAATTATGACTCAGAACATCCGACAGTGTCGGCAAAAGATTTACATGAAAAGCTAAACATTGAAACACCGTTTAAGAAATGGATTGATCGCATGTGTGATTACGGTTTTGAAGAGTCGAAAGACTTTTGGACAAAAATGTCTAAAAGTACAGGAGGGCGTCCATCAACGGAATACAATCTTTCTGTTGACATGGCGAAGCAGATCTGCATGATTCAAAGATCACCAGAGGGGAAACAAATTCGCCAGTATTTCCTTGATCTCGAAAAGGCATGGAACACCCCGGAGCAGGTAATGGCAAGAGCCTTAAAGATGGCAGGAAAAACCATTGACAGTTTAAAAGACAGATGTAAGTTCCTCGGAGGACAAGTTGTAGAGCAGCAGAAGCTGATCGAGGAAATGACACCAAAAGCGAATTACGTTGACCATATTCTGGAATCAAAATCATTGGTGGCAACAACACAGATTGCGAAAGACTATGGAATGTCTGCAATACGGTTTAATCAGATTCTAAACAGCTTAAAAATCCAGTACAAGGTTAACAAACAATGGGTGCTTTATTCCAAATATCAGAATTGTGGGTATGTGCATAGCAAGACAATCGGTATTACAAGAAGCAATGGAGACCCGGATGTGACAATGCAGACACAGTGGACGCAGAAAGGTCGGCTCTTCTTGTATGAGGAACTTAAGAAAAATGATATTTATCCGGTGATCGAGCAGGAAGTAGCGTAATGCAGGGGACAGAAGATAAAGAAAGGAGGTGCCACATGGCAAAAAGGTTAAGCCAGAAGAAGCAGGGAAACAGATCGGATGTTCCGCGCACTGCGTAAGGATTAAGATGCAGCGGGGAATCTGGGATTTAGGTGAGGCATATCCGCCAAAAAAAGGAGTAAGAAGTACCTGGGAGTATTTTATCTGGCAACATAAGCTTGATAAGCTTTTAGGAATTGAGAAAGGAGGTGGACAAGCATGATTTTTGGGAAATTATTAAACAAAGAGGGAAAGGTAGAGCAGTATGAGAAGAGAGAAGCACTTGCAAATGTCATTCCGTTTAGACCAAAAAGAGGGTTAGAAGATTTGCAGCTGATTGATATCTCACGACCAATAAAAAAGAGCGCACGGTCTGCAAACCATTAAGCGCCCTTACACATAATAATCCAATTACAGGATAAACGATAATAGGAGGAAAATCAAGATGAAAAAATGGGAATTTAATGATGATATACCGGCAGAGATGGCAGTAGAGTTGATTCGAGCGGTGGCGAGATTTTATGAAACTATTAATGATGAGTATATATCGTCGACTGATAGAACAGTTTTGGCAATATTAGGAATCGAAAGGGTTGGTGAGCTGCATGATTGAGCCTATCCCTAATTACGACGACAGAAAGACTACACCGCCCGACGATCCGGAAGCAAAAGGGTATTGCACCATCTGTGGTCAGCCTTTTTGGGAAGGTGATGCTATTTACACCGTAGATGGGTGTGTCTGCGAAACGTGTTTGAAGGAAAATTACAGAGAATTTGCATAGGAGGATGTTGTATGAGTATGGGAAAATTGAAAATTCCAGCAAGGAAGGTACGCAACACGGAAGATGGAGTAGTAAGGCTTTCTGAAGAAGCTTACAAAGCGCTAATAGATGTAGTTAATGAATCTACGCAAAACATTAAGCAAGTAGCAAGCGCAATGATCTTGTATATGGTGGAAAATGATTTGATTGAATACGAGAGAGGAGAATAAAGATGGCAAAAGTAATTGGTGTAATAGGGGAAAGCGGCGCTGGTAAGACTACATCGCTTAGAAACTTAGATCCAGCAACCACATTTTATATTGATTGCGACAAAAAAGGATTGAACTGGAAAGGTTGGAAAAAGCAATACAACACGGAGGGAAATCCGCCCAACTATTTCCGGACAGACAATCCATCAACCGTAAAAGGTCTTCTCGAGAAATTGAATGAGCAGGCGAATATGCAGAAGTTCAAGACGGCTGTGATTGATACTATTAATGGAATTATGGTAGCGGAAGAGATGCGGAATGTGAAAGTACAAGGCTATGGAAAGTGGACAGATCTAGCATCATATATCTATGAAATCATCGATTTCGCATTGTTAATGAGGGATGATATTACAGTAATTATTCTGGCGCATTCGGAAACCATTTCAGATGATAATGGATATTTGTTTACCCGGATTAAAACAAATGGCAGAAAGTTGGACAAGATTGTCTTGGAAAGCAAATTGACAACGGTATTGCTTGCGGAGTGCAAAGATGGAAAGTATATCTTTCGGACCCACGCAGATAGATCCACTGTAAAAACTCCTTTTGGTGCATTCGAAGAAGATGAGATTCCAAACGATATTACAATAGCGATAAAGGCGCTGGAGGAGTATTAATTGAGAGAATTAAACTGGTATGTATTCAGAATTGGTGGCTATTTATATAGGATAAGATGCGAGCCATTTTATATCGAGGAGTTATACGATCATCAAGCAGTTGATGAATATATAAGATGCGAAAATAAAGAAGAAGCAATCGATTTATGTTGCAAATTTAATAAGAAAAAAGTTAGGAGATAAAAATCATGAAAAAATTTAATGGATATGATGAAACACAGGCGTATAGAGGATTTGAAAAGTTACCAGTAGGCGGATATATCGTAAAGATTCAAAACGTGAGATTCATGGAAGGGAAAAATGGAAACTCAGATATGATCACCTTGGCATTTGATGTGACTGAAGGGGAATATAAAGATTACTTTAAAAAGCAATTTGAGTCACAGACTACAGAAGACAAGAAATGGAAAGGAACATTTACTATTTACTGCCCGAAAGATGATGGCAGCGAAAAAGACGGATGGACCAAAAGAAGCTTCAAGACTATCATGGAGGACATTGAGGCATCCAATCCTGGATACGTTTGGAATTGGGATGAAAATACATTAAAAGGGAAAAATCTTGGAATCATTTTCGGAGAAGTAAACGATGTGATCGATGGGAAAGAGATTAAATACAATAAAGCAAAGAAAACTTCTTCTGTTGAAAATATTAAAAAAGGAAATTTCAAGATTCCGAATCCGCAGTATAGAAATGGCGCAAAGATCAACTCCAATGTAGAGGTAACGGGAAATGAAGATTTCATGTCAGTAGATGGATTAGAAGAGGAGATCCCATTCTAATGAATAATTTCGAAGTTGCAAGCTGCCTTGAATCGATGCAGATTATTGTGGATTCTAACGAGCAGCCATCAGAGAGGGCATTCAAGAGGTATAACTCTTTTGGTGTGCCATATGGTGTACAGAAAATAGATTATGGAGATTATACATACAATTTTAAGCTGCCAAACGGAAAGTGGATATATGAGCCGAATACAAGGCTCTATCCACCAGTCTCCATTGAGCGGAAAGCAGATCTCGTAGAATTATCACAATGTTTCTGTCAATCGAGAGAACGATTTACGAGAGAATTGAGCGAGCGAAAGCGAATAAAGCAAAAATGTATCTGCTTGTGGAAAATGCGTCATGGGAGAATTTAATAAACGGCAAATATGCCACGAAATACAATCCGAAAGCTTATTTCGCAAGCATTACCGCATGGCAGGCAAGATATGGGATTCAGACAATTTTCTGTAAACAAGAAACAAGCGGAAAACTTATCAAAGAAATATTGTACAGAGAGTTAAAAGAACGATTAGAAAGAGGATATTACGATTCGGAGGTGGAGAAAAATGGAATATCCATCGATGTATCATGCAGCAGTTGAATATATAAAATTAGGACTAGCCGTATTTCCATTAGAAAAGAATGGGAAAAAACCGATCACGAAAAACGGATGCAAGGACGCAACCTTAGATGCGGCACAAGTGAAAGCTTGGTGGCAGGATCATCCAGATGCGAATATCGGAATTGCAACGGGGAGCCGGAGCGGCGGTATTTTTGTAATTGATCTAGATATAGATGATGATAAGGGAATAGACGGATATCACACCTTAGAAGACTGGAAACGTGACAACGGAGAATTTCCAGATTCATGCTCGCGATAACTGGCCGTGGGGGATACCATTTGTATTTCAAATCTCCAGATAATGTCCGAAATAGAGCTGGGATCATTGATGGAGTAGACGTAAGGGGCGAAGGTGGATATGTCGTAGCCCCGCCGTCAATTCATAGCAATGGAAACAGATATGAATGGGAATATTCCCCGGAAGATATTCCACTTTCAGATGCGAATGATACGGTAAAATTCTTTTTGGAAACTGGAATGCAAAAACCATCTTCAAATTTCTCTGTTCCGGAGATCATCAAGGACGGAACCAGGAATGATACCATCTTCAAGTTCGCTTGTATGATGCAGGCGAAAGGGGTAAGTGACCAGGCGGTGTATGCTGCAACAAAAGCAGAAAATGAAGCTAAGTGCGTTCCACCACTTTCAGAGGATGAATTAGGCAAGATTATAAAAAGTGCATTAATGTACGAAAAAGGAAAACCTATTTATATAGCATCTGATGGTACTGTAAATCAAGGTCAGCGGGATCCGGTATTCCAAACCAATGAAAATGGACTGATTAAACAGACCATTTCCAATATGTGCGAGGCGATTGAATTTAATCCAGAACTATATGGGAAGATTAAATACAACACATTATCATATTCTCCATTCATTGTGGGCGAATTGCCGTGGGAAAAGCAAAATACATATAGGGAATGGAGCAATTCGGATGACAGCAATCTTAAAAGCTTCATCGAAGCCAGATATGGATTGAAAAGCATGGAGAAGATTATGGAAGCCCTCAACATCGTAGTCAATAGAAATCCATATAATCCCGTAAAAGAGATGTTAGAAAGTATTTACTTACGATGGGATAAAAAGATGGGGCATATCGAAAATCTACTTCCAGATTATTTGGGAGTAGAGAAAAGTAAATATACTACCGAATGTATGAAACTGTTTATGCTTGGAGCAATAAGCAGAGCATATCATCCAGGATGTAAATTTGATTATATGCCCGTATTCGTAGGAAAGCAGGGAATTGGTAAATCTACATTTTTGAGATTATTGTCCATGAATGGTGCATGGTACAATGACAATTTCAACACAGTCGAAGGGGATAAGGCACCCGAGAAACTCAGAGGAATGTGGATGGTGGAACTGGCAGAACTTTTGGCTACAAAAAAGGCGAAAGAAGTAGAAAGCATCAAGGCATTCCTTACATCTACTGTGGATACATACAGACCGCCTTATGGGCGTAGAACGGAGCAGCGACCAAGGGTATGCGTATTTGCGGGGACAACAAACAACGATCACTTTCTAACTGACCGTACTGGAAATAGGCGGTTTCTTCCAATTGTGACGAGAAAAGAATTCGTCAAGAAGTCGATGTTTGAAAATAAAGAGGCTGTGGTCAATGATTTTGAACAAGCATGGGGAGAAGCAATGCATTTGTTTAAAAATGCGGATGAAAACCCAGTACTTGTACTTCCTAAAGATTTGCAAAAATACGTTGAAAACATGCAAACTGCTTTTATGGAGGAGGATGTAAGAATAGGAATCGTGCAGGAGTGGCTGGATAATACATCAGAAGAGCGTGTATGCGTTGCAATGTTACATCAAAAAGCTCTGCAAAATGAAAATAAACCAAATCGAATGGAGTCAAATGATTTACATAGCATCATGCAGAACAGTATCCGGGGATGGCATCGGGTCAAGAACGCGTCCGGTGGGCGGGTGAGATGCGGCGAATATGGGGTGCAGGTGTGCTATGAGCGTGATGACGAGTGTGACGATGATGGATTTGAGCCGGTGACACAGGGGACTATTTTTGATTGAACACTTTAGCGCGATAAAGATAATAACGGGATAATAACAGGCTAGTAACACCCTAGTAACACCTATAAAGCCCGTGGTTGAGCCATTTCTCTTACAAGTGTTACTATGTTACTAGAAAAATCATATAAAGTAGAAA
>ENA-OQIC01000936-OQIC01000936.1-human-gut-metagenome-genome-assembly--contig:-NODE-936-length-11228-cov-2.295469_pt1 | contig 11228 bp, 15 predicted proteins | sample MGYA00242572_ERZ504736 | MGnify/ENA primary metagenome ERZ504736 (study PRJEB26092, sample SAMD00036201) | human gut metagenome | host: Homo sapiens | study: EMG produced TPA metagenomics assembly of... | reverse complement strand
TCGATCCGCTTCCGGGTGCAAAGGAATTCCTGGATGAACTTCGTTCTTTCTCTCAGGTAATTCTGATCAGCGATACTTTCACACAGTTTGCAGCACCGCTCATTGGAGAAGCTTGGCAGACCTACCTTATTCTGCAACACTCTTGAAGTTGCAGACAACGGTGAGATCACAGGCTTTAAGATGAGAGTGGAACAATCCAAGTTAACTACTGTAAAGGCTTTACAGTCTATCGGATTCGATACCATTGCAAGCGGTGATTCCTACAATGACCTGGGTATGATCCAGGCAAGCAAGGCTGGATTCCTGTTCCGCAGTACAGATAAGATCAAAGCAGATTATCCGGAGATCCCGGCATATGAAGAATATGATGAACTGCTGGCTGCTATTAAGAATGCAATGAAATAAATCAGCTTTATATCAAAATATTATTGCCATTTATATTTCACATCTGGAATGGGAAATTTCATTAATATAAATATCCACAAATAATAAAATCTGCAGATAAGATATCCATTATATGATATCTCCTGCAGATTTTTTGTAATTTAACCTCATAAAGCAGTTCCTGTCCAATATTCCAATTACCAAAAACATATAAAAGAACAGCTGCTTTATTTTTATTCCGTCACATACGCCTTCACAAGCTCATACGTATTCTTCACTCCATCCATATGAGATCTCTCATAATTATGTGAAGCATAAACCCCAGGTCCGATCAGGCCATGTCTGATGTCATATCCTGCGCGGAGAGTTGCCTCCACATCAGATCCATAATGCGGATAAACATCGATCGCGAAATCCAGACCATGTGCTTTCGCTGTATTGACCAGTGCAGTGATCAGATTATAATTGTACGGACCGCCGGAATCTTTGGCGCAGATGGATACCATACGCTCTGTACATCCAAGATCAGCACCCACACATCCCCATATCTACAGAAATCATTTCCGCTGTATCTGCCGGTACATAGCTTCCGCCATGTCCAACTTCTTCATATACTGTGAAAAGCAATGATACCTTACGATGCAGTGTAATCCCTTCGTCTTTCACTGCCTTCGCCAGTCCCAGCAGGATTGCTGCAGAAAGCTTATCATCTAGAAAACGGCTCTTGATATATCCACTCTCTGTGATCACAGTCCGCGGATCCATAGCAATGATATCTCCTACCTGGATTCCCAGTGCATCAATATCCTCTTTGTTTTCTACATTCTCATCCAGCAGGATCTCCATATTCTCTTCTGTCTGTTCCACTTCTCATCTGCCACGTGCGCAGATGGTTCTGTATTCAGCACAACCCCTGTATAAACCTGCCGTCTCTCGTATGAACAGTACAGTTCTCACCATCAGCAGTTCTCCACTGATGTCCGCCCAGAGTTGTAGGACGGAGCGTCCGTTATCTTTTATGGAGCGTACCATTGCACCAAGAGTATCAATATGAGATGCCAGGACCAGCGGATTTCCCTCTCCTCCGATCGTCACGAGCACATTTCCCTTATTGGAAAGCTCCGGCTCATATCCCATTTCTTTCAGTGTTTCCATCAGATACTCTGCCGCCTTTTCCGTATAGCTGGACGGGCTTGGGATTGCAGTTAATTTCTTTAACTGTTCCCCGATAAACTCAAGATTTTTTCCATATTTTTTCCTCTCATCATTTCATACTTGATTAAGCGGATAAAATCATCCGCTCCGCTATTTGCTCATAACCGAATAACTGCTTCGCAGTTTGATTTGATTATATCACGGCAGAAAGAAAGCGCCTCAGTGTTCTTCACTTCCGGCGGCATTCCATCTTACATAATATGCTCCAGCAGTTTATGTTCATATTCATTACATTCTGCGATGTCTCCAGATATCCACTCTCTGTCAGTTCCAGGATAATACTGTCTGTAGAGAGATTATGCTTCTCAAGGATTGTATGAAAATCCTCTACCAGAGCACTCTTCAGAAGCCTACTGTTCCGCCAATCTCATTAACAAGGAGATATTCATCTCCTAGAATACGGTAAACCTGCTCCCCTGTTCTGAGACTTGCACGAATACACTCCGCTACTCCACGGATGATCTGATCTCCGTAAGCAGTTCCCATTCTCTCATTTCTGATCACATTCACATCACTTACTGCTGCGAAATCCTCTATCCATATCTACAATATGTGCATGCCTGTCTTTCTGAGAATTGCTGTTTTTGATATAATCCAGGGCTTCATCCATCGTCATATTCTGGCGTTCTATGTAATTTGCCCAGTTCTCTGCATATCCCTTCTCCATCTTCAGATAGTTTCCGGAAACCTGCTTCATTCCTTCCATAGTGGAACAAAACGCATCTATCTGCATCTGCGTTTTTTCATTCCTGATATGGTCGGAATAAACCAGAGAAGACAGAACCGCCGCAGGATCAGAAGAATATTAATAATCACCAGGATTATTCTCCCGAACCTTTTCTGACTGTTCTTTATTATATTTTTCATTATCTTTCCTCTCAGGAATCACCTTCCGGATGCTGCATTTCTCTTTATATCATAAGCAGCATCCGAAAGGTTTTCCCACGGATCTCTGCATATATTTACATCTCAAATGCCTTTTTTATACTGTCATAATGCAGAAATTTTCCATCTGCTGCAAATTCTCTGATCTGGTCAGGACTGGCAAACATATATCCGTCTGTCTCTTCAGTCTGTAAATGTAAGTCATTCTCATCAATGTCCATGATAAACGGTACACATCTACAAAATAGTTGTCTCCTTCACCCGGGTTCTCTCTCTTATACGTAAAAAGATAACCACCTTCTGCGTTTCGGGCATCCAGTCCTGTTTCCTCTTTCACCTCACGCAGAACAGCTTCATAAGATTCCTCTCCTGCCTGTGCAGCGCCGCCGGATACTTCCCACCATCCAGGTGCCCACGCTTTCGTCATGACACGTTTAGTGATTAGAAAAGTACCATCCGGTCTGGCTACTACGCCAAGCACAGTCAGATGATACTCTCCGTCCTTCAGACACCAGTCATTTCTCTTCATGGTACGTCCTGTAGGTTTCTTATTCTCATCATAAATATCCCAAAATTCCATTTCCAGTTATCTCCCTGTAAGATTGCTATTGTAACGTTTATTTATAATCATATCATCTTATAGATTTTTATGCAAACATATACTGTAAAATTTAGTTTTTTATTTTACCTTTTTATCATAAAAAAGTGGCAGCCTGAAAACTTTACCATCTCCTGTTCTAAAACAAAAACAGCCCCTGCGGAGAGTCTTAAACTCTTCCGCACAGAGCTGTTTTTACTTTCAAAATTATGCATTTTTATGCAGGAATGCGAAACTACTTTCTCTGTCCGTTTCCAGACTCATTCCTGTCTCAGATCTTATTCCTGGGTTGTGTATCCGAAGAAGAAGTATCCAAGTGGTGTGTAATACATACCTTTGATATTATCTTTCAGCATGTATGGCTGTGTATAGAAGTACAGAGGAGCCAGTACATTGTCTTCACCGATAAGGATATCTTCTGCTGCATGGAATGCTTTCATACGCTCTGCCTGATCAGAAGTAGCTTTTGCTGCATCGATCTGTGCATCGTAATCCGGGTTAGAATACTGAGCATCGTTGTTTCCGCCGCCTGTATACCACATATCAAGGAATGTACAAGGATCATTGTAGTCACCGATCCATCCGTTACGTGCGATCTGGAAGTCACCATTCTTTCTGTTCTGAAGGAATACGTTCCAGTCCTGGTTGTCCAGGTTAACAGTTACGCCAAGTTCTTTCTGCCACATGTTCTGGAGTGCTTCAGCGATCTTTTTGTGTTTGTCATCTGTGTTGTACAGATATTCAACTGTCGGGAAACCTTCGCCGTCTGGATATCCTGCATCTGCAAGGATCTGACGTGCTTCTTCACAGTTCTTCTCATAATCATCTTCAGAAACGCTGTAATATTCACCGCCTACTGTACGGAAGTCATCTCCGCTTGCTCCGTCTGCATCATAGATACCGGATGGAACATATCCTGTTGCAGGAACTTCACCGGACTGAGTTACGTTATCTACGATGTAGTTACGATCGATTACAAGTGAGAATGCTTTACGGATTGCAGGATCAGAGAATACTTCATTTTCTGTATTGAAGCATACATAGTATGTTCCGATATAGTCAGCGATGTTAAGTTCTCCGGATGCAAGGTAAGTAGCAACTTCGTCTACAGGAAGGTTCTCGATGAAATCAAGTTCTCCGTTGTTGTATCCTTTAAGGATCGCGTTGTTGTCGTCCAGAAGTGCAAATTTAATTGTGTCCGGTCCAAGGTTCTCATAATCATAGTAGTTCTCATTCTTTTCCATAAGAATGTAGGAGTTATGAGACCATTCTTTCATCTTGTAAGGTCCGTTGCTGATATAAGTTGCAGGATCAAATGTCCAGTTCTCGCTTCCCTCTACCATATCTTTACGAACAGGGAAGGTTGCCGGGAATGCCATGATCTCTTCGAAATACGGGCAGTCATAAGTTAAATCGATCTGCAGTGTTGTATCATCTGTAGCTTTGATTCCAAGTGTGTCAGGATCCGCACTTCCGTCAGCTACCTCTGCATATCCTTTTACCATGTCGATCATGTAACAGTAGTCTGCTGCTGTTTCCGGGTTTGCCAGACGTTTCCAGGAATATTCGAAATCTCCTGCTGTTACGGCCTGTCCGTCAGACCATTTGATACCATCACGAAGATGTACAGTATAAGTTACTGTTCCGTCATCGTTTGTCTCTTTATCCCAGGATTCAGCCTGTCCTGGAACTGTAACAGCATTTCCTTCACCGTCGTCTGCCCATTTGACCAGACCTTCGAACATATGGTGGCACATGACAGAACCATCCATTGCTGTATTCAGTGCAGGGTCGATACTCTGTGGTTCAGATGCGATACAGAGATTCAGATTAAATCCGTCTGTTGATTCGCTCTCTGCTGCCATTACAGGTGCTGTAGCTGCCATGCTTGTAACCATAGCTACTGACAGAGCCAGAGACATAATTGTTTTTGCCTTTCTCATTACTTGTCCTCCTTTATTATGGTTTTCGCTGTATGAGAAGTCAGCGATTTGTATTATAAATTCCATTATACAGGAACCCAATACCTATGTTAAGCTTTTTCTTTCGGATTTTTTACTATAATTGCAACAATAATTTTGTTAATTATTTCCTATTTTTATTCTTTCTATTTATTTCAGTATTACCCACCAGTTTACATTATATTTTTTCGTATTCTGTAAGTACTCTGATAAATAGTCAGGCGAATATCCGCTTGACTGTATTATTTATCCAGCAGATGACATGCTGCCCAGTGTCCAGGTTCATGCTCTTTGAACTGTGGCATCTCCTCACGGCACTTCTGTGTCGCATATGGACATCTGGTATGGAAACGGCATCCACTCGGCGGGTTCATCGGGCTTGGCACATCTCCCTCAAGGATGATACGCTTTCTGGTACGGCTCAGCTTAGGATCCGGTACCGGAACTGCAGAAAGAAGCGTCTGTGTATATGGATGGATCGGATGACGGTTCAGCTCATAGCTCTCACCAAGTTCTACCAGAGATCCCAGATACATAACACCGATCCTGTTTGAAATATGACGCACAACAGACAAGTCATGAGCGATAAACAGGTAAGTCAGTCCCATTTCTGCCTGCATATCCTCCAGCATGTTTACAACCTGTGACTGGATAGAAACGTCCAATGCGGAAATCGGCTCATCACATACGATAAATTCCGGTTTAACGGCAAGTGCACGGGCAATGCCGACACGCTGCTGCTGTCCGCCGGAGAACTCATGAGGATAACGGTTTGCATGCTCGGTATTTAATCCTACTCTTGCAAGTAGACCTTTGATCATATCCGCACGGTCTTTTTTATTTGCAGCCAGTTTATGAATGTCGATAGCCTCTCCGATAATCTCTCCGACTGTCATACGAGGATCAAGAGATGCGGATGGATCCTGGAAATAATCTGCATTTTCTTACGGTAAGGAAGCATGTTTACAGATTTCGCTTTGCCAAGTGGTTTGCCGTCTTTGTCCAACGGATTGTCAAAAATTGTCTGACCGTCATAGATAATCTTACCACCGGTCGGCTCATACAATCTGAGAATGGTTCTTCCCAGAGTTGTTTTACCGCATCCGGACTCTCCTACCAGTCCTAATGTCTCACCTTTCTTAATATAGAGGGAAACATCCTGAACTGCCTGAACACCTGGACCGTTTGTTCCCTTGATCGGGAAGTATTTACGTAAATTCTCTATCTCGACAAGTTTCTTTTCTTCATTTGCCATATCAGTTCTCCTCCTTGCCCATCAGTTCCTGAACACACAGCCAGCAGGCTGAACGGTGTTTCTCGCCTACTTCTACATAAGGAGGCATCTTCTTCAGACAGATCTTCATACAATGCTCACAGCGTGGTGCAAAAGGACAGCCTTCCGGCGGATTCAGCATATCGACCGGAGTACCCTCTATCGGATCAGTCGTTCGTAACTCTCTGCATCTACACGAGGCATAGAACGCAGAAGTCCTTTTGTATACGGATGCGCAGGTTCATAGAAAATATCATCAACAGGGCCCTGTTCAACGATACGGCCTGCATACATAACGGAAACCTTATCGCAGATATCCGCAACAACACCAAGGTTATGAGTGATAAAAATGATTCCCATTTTTGTTTTCTTCTGCAGGTCTTTCATCAGGTCAAGGATCTGTGCCTGGATCGTAACATCCAGAGCTGTAGTCGGCTCATCCGCGATCAGAAGCTGCGGATGACAGATCAGACCCATGGCGATCATAACTCGCTGGCGCATACCACCGGAGAACTCATGAGGATACTGTTTCATACGCTTCTGTACATTGTTGATACCAACCATTTCCATCATTTCCATGGCACGCTTCTCAGCTTCTTCCTTGCTGATCTTTTTATCATGAGCGCGAAGTGCTTCTACTAACTGATTTCCAATGGTGTAAACCGGGTTTAAACAGGTCATCGGGTTCTGGAAGATCATCGCTACTTTACTGCCGCGGAATTCTGTCATCTGATCTTTGGTAAAAGACAGGACATCCTGTCCTTCAAAAGTAATGGAACCTCCGACAACCTTACCAGGAGACTGAAGAAGTCCCATAATAGAGTAGGCTTCCTGGCTCTTACCGGAACCGGACTCTCCTACTACTCCCATAACTTCGCCGTAGTCCAGGTCGTAGGAGATTCCTCCTACAGCCTTAACTTCACCGGCCGGTGTAAAGAAGGAGACTTTTAAGTCCTTAACTTCCAATAATTTATGTTTCTGTTCAGACATGATTCTCCTCCTCTCTTATTTCTTAAGTTTCGGGTCAAGTGCATCGCGCAGACCATCACCGAACAGGTTAAATGCAAGAATCATTACACTGAGACTACAGACGGAACGATCAGTCTGTAAGTGTATGTATACATACCGCTTAATGCGTCTGTTGCCATAGATCCAAGGCTTGGAAGCGGTGCAGATACACCAACACCAAGATAGGAAAGGAATGACTCCAGGAAGATCGCAGACGGGATCTGCAGGCAGGTTGTTACAACGATCTGTCCGATACAGTTCGGAAGCAGATGACGACGGATGATACGTCCGCCTGAAGCACCGAGTGCTCTGGCTGCTGTTACATATTCCTGCTGTTTCAGCTGAAGTACCTGTCCACGGATGATACGGCTCATAGTTACCCAGTACAGAAGACCGAAGGCAATGAACATGGAGATAAGGTTCGGACCAAGTACATTGGCAAAGGACTTCAGCGGACCGCCGCCCGGGGAGTTGATATATTCTGTCAGGATTGGTTTCAGTGCAGTTGCGATCAGAAGTACGACCAGCATTTCAGGAACTGCATAGATCAGCTCTACGATACGCTGCATCACTGCATCGACCTTACCGCCACAGTAACCGGAGATCGCACCATATAAAGCACCAATGATCAGTACGAGAAGTGCGGCAAATACACCAACTGACATAGAAACTCGTGCACCATACATAACACGGACAAGAATATCACGTCCGTACATATCTGTTCCAAAGACATGTGGGAAAACTTTCTCGCCGGCTGCTTTACGCTCAAGTTCTTTCTTTGAATATCCGAAGATATGTTTCTTAATTCCCAGTTCCTTGCGGACTGTATCTGGGTCTGTGCTCTCTTCAGACTCACTCGCTGTATCATTCTTTGCTGCTGTTTTGCTTTTGCGCGAAGGATTGCTTCATCTTTTTTTGTAAACTTCTCACCTTTGGCTTCCGCCTCTGCCTTAGCCTGCTCGATCATTGAATCAACATCAACAACCTCACTCTGAGTTCTGGATGCAATCTCTTCATCTACACGCTGCTGGTCTTCCAGTGTGTAATGATATGGAAACAGGTTCTCAGCGCCATCGTTAAATTCATCATATCCATATGGGATCAGAAGTGGTCCGACGAACGCAAACAGAAACAGGAATATAATAACTCCAAGTGCGACCATCGCCACAACATTCTTCTTTAATCTTCTCCAGGCATCTTTCCAGTAAGATACACTCTGGCGGTCCTGGATGAAATCTTCTTTCTCCTGACTGGAAGCCGAAGCAAATCATCCGGTGTCAAGTCCTGAAGAAGGTTCTCAATATCCGGCTGAAGACTTACCGGACATTTCTTGATCTTCTTATTCTCTGCCATGATCAGTCTCCTCCCTTTGTCAGGCTGATTCTCGGGTCAGCTACCTTATAGAGGAGTCTACGACCAGATTCATCAGAATAATAAATGTTGCAAGGAAAATAGTAGTTCCCATGATAACCGGATAGTCACGGTTCTGAATAGACTGTACGAAATAACGTCCCAGTCCCGGGATAGAGAATACACTCTCTACTACGAAACCACCGCATAAAGTAAAAGCAACCTGCGGTCCCAGGTAAGTAATAACCGGGATCAGGGCATTTCTTAATGCATGTTTGAAGATGATCTTCTTATTCTTAAGACCTTTTGCCCTGGCTGTCTTGATATATTCCTGGCTTAAGGAATCCAGCATAGCAGAACGGGTCTGACGTGCAGTATAGCACATCGGGTAAAATCCCAATGCAAAGCACGGAAGTATGTAGGCTCTGATCCCCTGTGACGCATCAAAAATGGACGGGAACAGATTCAGTGCTCCGTCACCTGTGAGTGTTACAAGAAGAACAGATGCAACTACGAAACTCGGCATGGAGATACCCAGAGTGCAGATAACTCTGAGGATACTGTCTGTGAGCTTACCTCTCTTAAATGCTGCGAGACATCCAAGTGGTACACCTACGATGATCGCCCATAACAGAGCGAGGCACCTACTTTGGCAGATACCGGAACATCTCAACGATGATATCCAGAACTGCGCGGTTTTCTGCATCTTCAGGGACACGCCAAAGTCACCATGCAGAATAATTTTTAAGATACATGAAAAAGCTGAACATGAACAGGCTTATCCAGGCCATATTTTGCATTCAGCGCTGCCAGGGTTGCGGCAGATGGCGTTTTCTCGCTGAGCCACGGGCTTCCAGGCACAGCGTTCATCAGAAGAAATGTAAGGCATGCTACCAGAAAGATCGTAAGCAATGCCATTGCAAATCTCTTTAAGAAGTATTTAGCGTTAGCCATATGTTTTTCCTTTCTTCCTTATATATTGCTTTTCGCTTTGTGGAGATATTTTCGTTACTGTTCTCAGCAACATTGGAACAGTAACTGTTTTTCTGCTATTATTCGTATGTATTCTAGCTGTGCAGATATAAAGGAAATTATACCATACTTTCTCATACCATTTCAAGCTAATACTACTGGAAAATGCTTACGCTTTAATTTGTTAAATATTTATAAAAAATCTAAATTTTTCAGAAATAACATTCCGGTAAACTGGAAAATATATTTAAAATCCCTGCATCCTTGCATTGAAATTAAAACATTTATTCAGTATAATCAATATTAGCAACTGCAGCCATACAGCTACAGTCATTTAAAGGAGGAATATTATTATGGCAACATGGAAAAATCTGGACACTCTTGCTTCCTACAGTAAGCTTGCCGGTCTGAAGGGTCATGTAAATATCGCAGAGGCCATGACAGGCGAAAATGGTGCTGAACGTGTAAAGAAGTACAGCGCACCAATGGCAGCGGCCTGGCTTATAACTATGCCGCAAAACAGGTTGACGAAACAGTCTGAACGCACTTGCAGATCTGGCAGACGAAGCCCAGCTTATCGACAAATTTCAGGAATTATACAACGGCGCTGTGATCAATACAGGAGAGAAACGTATGGTTCTTCATCACCTTGCACGAACTCAGCTCGGTGACGCTGTAGTTGTAGACGGTGTTGACAAACGTGAATTCTACGTAGCACAGCAGAAGAAAGCCGCTGACTTCGCAAATAAAGTTCACACAGGTGAGATCACTAATGAAAACGGCGAGAAGTTCACAACAGTCGTACAGATTGGTATCGGCGGAAGTGACTTAGGTCCTCGTGCATTATATATCGCTCTTGAGAACTGGGCAAAAGCAAACAACACATTTAAAATGGAAGCAAAATTCATCAGCAACGTAGATCCTGATGATGCAGCTGCTGTCCTTGCTTCAGTAGACCTTGCTCATTCTCTGTTCATCGTTGTATCCAAATCCGGTACAACTCTTGAAACTCTGACAAACGAAGCATTCGTCAAGAACGCTCTGGTAAAAGCAGGATTAAATCCATCCAAACATATGCTTGCTGTAACAAGTGAGACATCTCCTCTGGCTAAGAGCGAGGATTATCTGACAGCAATCTTCATGGATGACTATATTGGCGGACGTTACTCTTCTGTTTCCGGTGTAGGCGGTGCGATCCTTTCCCTTGCATTCGGTCCTGAAGTATTTGCACAGATCCTTGACGGAGCTGCTGCTGAGGACAAGCTTGCTACTAATAAGAACATCCTTGAGAATCCGGATATGCTGGATGCACTGATCGGTGTTTATGAGAGAAACGTACAGGGATATCCTGCAACAGCAGTTCTCCCATACTCTCAGGCATTGAGCCGTTTCCCTGCACACTTACAGCAGTGTGACATGGAATCCAACGGTAAATCTGTAAACCGCTTCGGTGAACCTGTAGATTATGTAACAGGACCGGTTATCTTCGGTGAGCCAGGTACTAACGGACAGCATTCCTTCTATCAATATTACATCAGGGAACTGACATCGTTCCGCTTCAGTTCATCGGCTTTAAGAAGAG
>ENA-OQIC01000935-OQIC01000935.1-human-gut-metagenome-genome-assembly--contig:-NODE-935-length-11234-cov-2.625011_pt1 | contig 11234 bp, 12 predicted proteins | sample MGYA00242572_ERZ504736 | MGnify/ENA primary metagenome ERZ504736 (study PRJEB26092, sample SAMD00036201) | human gut metagenome | host: Homo sapiens | study: EMG produced TPA metagenomics assembly of... | reverse complement strand
ACCGTTACGTAGGTTGTTAACCATTCCGAATTCGGAATGCCTCCAAGGACGGTTAACCGGTAAGGCTTGGTTAACCATTCGAACATACCTCGGATCAGCTGCTTCTGTCCTGCAATGAATATGGAAATGGACGGAAGGATGATCAGCACTACGCCTGCGATCATCAATGTAATAGACTGGGAGTCTACGCTGTCCAGCATACCGATACCAATCTGCACAGTACGCATCTTGTCTGATCCTGTCACAAGTAATGGCCACATATACATATTCCATGCATTAATAAATGTGTACACTGCCATAGCTCCCATTGCTGATTTTGTCAGCGGCATCAGAATCTGCCAGATAAATCGCAGATTGGAGCAGCCGTCAATCTTCGCTGATTCATACAGCGAAATCGGAAATGTAAGATAAAACTGTCTGAACAGGAAGATTCCCATTGCAGATGTGAGATAGGCACGATCAGTACCTGATAGGAATCCAGCCAGTTCCATCCGCTGACTGTCAGGTAATTGGAAATAATCGTTGCCTCTCCCGGAATCATCATAGTTGCCATCACCAGCATAAACAGCACATTTTTCCTTTGAAATCCAGAAAGGAAAAGGAAACGCTGCCAGTGAACAGGAAATGATCTGTCCGAAAGTGATGAGACCTGCTACCAGGAAAGAGTTTACTACAAAACGAACCAGCGGAACCTTCTGCAGTGCCTGTCGGAAATTCTCCAATGTCGGATGTTTGGGCAGGATATTCATATCCAGAGTAAAAAGTTCACCGGATGGCATAAATGCAATACTTACTGCGTATAAAAGAGGCAGAAGAACAATTAACGCCACGACAATATTTAATGCAATGTGTCCGGCAGTTCTGGCCACTCTTTTATATTTCTGCTGTGCCAGCATTTTTGCTTTTGCTTCCTGAAACCTCTGGCGTTCCAGGGCCATCTGTTTTTCTTTTTCAGCAGTGATGCTGCCTAACTGTGACATTAATATTTCACTCCTTTTTTCTCAATTTTAAACATTACCAGAGTAAGTACCAGCACGATCAGGAAAAGTACCACTGACTGGGCTGCTGCACTTCCGAAACGATAGTTAAAGAAGGCATCTCTGTAAATGGAATACACGATCAGGTTTGTGGATTCTCCGGGACCACCCTGTGTCAGAATCTTGACCTGTCCGAATGACTGGAATGCCTGAATGATGTTTACCACTAATGTGTAGAACATCATTGGTGCCAGTCCCGGAAGTGTCAGGCGGTAGAATTTCTGGAATGAACTTGCGCCGTCTACGGAAGCTCGTTCATAAATAGTTTCATCAATGTTACTTAATCCTGCTGAAAAATACAGGAAGTTGATTCCACTGTTAAGCCATGCAGTAAGAACTGCTACGCAGATCAGTGCGTATTTCGGATCACTGACCCAGTTGATATCCAGATGAAAAATCTTATTGATGATCCTACGGATGGATGAAGCATGATCTTGAAAATCATTGCTGCTGAACTGGATGCGATTGCCATTGGCAGTGCATATGCAGTACTGAAAAACGGATTCCCGGAAATGTTTTGTTGCAGAGGACTGCTGTTGTAAGTCCCAGGATCATACTGACTGCAACTACGATCACAACAAAGATCAGGGTAACTGCCAGACTGTTCCAGAATGAGGATGACTGTAATAATTCTTTGTAGTTGCCAAGTCCTACGAATAGTTTTGCCTGTCCCATCTTATTCGTTTTAAAAAGACTTAAGTATAAAGTCTTAAAAAACGGGTAGAATAAGAAGATTCCAAAGATCAGAAAGCTTGGAAACAGGTATGCGTAGGCACCTGTGTTTTTAACTTCTTCATGTATTGAACACCTTTCCTGTTTTTATGAGTTTTATATTGAACTTTTGAACAATATCATTGCTTATGAAAACATCCCTTTTCTCAGAGTGATATTCTCCTGAGTTTCCAGATCAAATGCTGAAATGTATGCCATGTCGATCCAGAGTGTTACTTTATCGCCTTTATCAAGCAGACTGTCACCGGAAACTTTTGCACAGCAGTCCTGACCATCGTGATTGAAATGAAGGATTACTTCTGCCCCAAGCAGTTCTCTGGCTGTGACTGTGACTTCCATTTTCCACTCACCTCTGGTATCTGCTTCTGCCGGTTTTTCCAGGAAATGTTCCGGACGGATTCCGAGTTCAATATTTCTTCCAACATAGCCCTGTCGCTTCAGGATTTTCCATAAGAAATCCGGAATGGGGATGTCGCCATCGTTCTCTGTACGGAATGTAGGGATTCCTACCTTTTCCATTACCAGACCTTTAATAAAGTTCATAGACGGAGAACCTATGAATCCTGCAACAAACCTATTTATCGGATAATCATACAGGTTCTGCGGAGTATCTGCCTGCTGCACTACGCCCTGATTCATCACTACGATCCTATCTCCCAGAGTCATTGCTTCTGTCTGATCATGAGTAACGTAAATAATGGTGTTTCCAAGGACTTTGTGAATACCTGCAAGTTCTACCCTCATCTGGGTACGAAGTTTTGCATCCAGATTGGATAATGGCTCATCCATGAGAAGTATTTTCGGCTCACGAATGATGGCATTTCCGATGCTACTCGCTGACGCTGACCGCCTGAAAGATTCTTTGGTCTTTGTTTCAGCAGATTTTCCAGTCCCAGAAGTTCTGCTACATGATGAACCTTTTTATCAATCTCTTTTTTCGGTACTTTTCTTACCTGCAAAGAGAAAGCAATGTTATCGTAAATATTCATCTGTGGATAGAGAGCATAGCTCTGGAAAACCATTGCAAGGTCGCGCTCTTTTGGTTCCAGATAGTTGACCAGTTTGTCTCCGATCCATAATTCACCGTCGCTGATATCTTCCAGTCCTGCAATCATTCGAAGTGTGGTTGACTTTCCGCATCCGGACGGACCAACGAAAACTACCAGTCTCCTTTTTCTATTTCAAGATTAAAATTCTTTACTGCCTGAAAGCCGTTTTCATAGCTTTTGCAGATGTCTCTTAATATGATTTCCGACATTTGATTTTCTTTCCTCTCCTGCTTTTGCAATTAATATTTTTCACTGATATTTTGGGTCGGGCTGTTTTGGCAATGTAATACCTTTTCAGTTATCTTTATGAAAAATATCCGGCAAGTTTCCCCAGTGACTGGCACCGGAAACCGTTTTTCCATTCTTCTGCACTGGCTTCGCCTGTCAGTACCAGACAACTGTCAATGCCTGCCCGTTTCCCGCATTCCATATCTGTATAGATTCTGTCACCGATAAGCAGGGTCTGTTTCGGAGTGCATCCTGTTTCTTCCAGACAGGCATATACCATTCCGGGTGCAGGCTTACCGATATATTCCGGTTCTCTGCCAACAGATGCCGTAATCATCCGGCAGATGGAACCGCAGTCCGGTACCATTCCGAAATCAATGGGGCAACGCAGATCCGGATTTGTTGCAAACCAGGGAACCTTTGTCTCTGTGAGCTGTTTGCAGACCTGAACCAGTTTCTCGTAGGTAAGCTCTGTATCATAAGCGCAAAGTACGCAGTCTACATCATCCCCTGCCTGATCAGTGATGTTCAGGCCTGCTTTTCGCAATTCGCTGCAGTAGGTTTCGGTAGCTGCTACCAGAATTTTCTCATTTCCGTAATATTTCTTCATGAAATCTCTGGCGTAAGTTCCTGCAGTGATAAATTCCTCTTCCGTAGTTTCAATTCCCCAGTCATGAAACTGCTCTACATAATCACTGGCTGCTTTGGACGAGTTATTTGTCAGAAAACGGAAAATTCCACCGTTTTCTTTTACTGTCTGAAGAAGTCTGCTGCACCCGGAAGAAGTTCACTTCCCAGAGCAACAGTTCCGTCAATATCCAGGAGGAACAGCTTTTTTTCTTTTATCATTGATGCAAGATTGTTCTGCATATTGATATTTCTCTCCTTTTTTTAGCTATATTGATTTTTTATTGTCATTGCACTGTCCACCGACATTTTACTTTTGACCACTGGCATTATTATAAAAACTTTTTGACATCACCAACAATCTTATTTTGGGCAAATAAATGTTAAATGCACATAAAAAAATCACGACTGTTCGCCGTGATTTTTTACATTTTGATTTTATTGCTGTTGTCTTAATTATCTGTTTCTGCCTTATTCATGCATTGGAAATGAGTTTTTTCTCATTTTACTTGAATTTTACTTTACAGAGATTCCGGTCTTTCCACCTCATAGCTGGACCAGTCATCGACTGTAGTAGATGCAGATGTATCTGCGCTGTCCTGATAGGAGCCTACTGTGATTGTGTAGTCACTGTCACCCTCCACATAAGTTGTTCCGTCTGTACCTACGATGGAAACTGTTTTGCCGTCTGCATCTGTGATGGTTCCTGCGTTTGACATGGATGTGATGGTGCTGTCGCCGGTTACTGTCCATGTAGAGTCTTTGTCAATTACTACGTTACAATATCCGTCTCCACCATTTCCTGCGTTGGATTCGTCATTGACAACGCACCTTCCAGTGTGCTGCCGTTAGTCATGTAGAAATCAAGGTCACTGATGGAATCCCAGATTACATTTCCTTTCATATCCTGGCTGTCTGCTGTGAAGTTGCAGTCAGATCCGTTGGCACCACTCTGGCCCCACCCACGCTGGTTGTTGTTTCCTGTACACTGCAGGAAGAATTCACTGTCATCGTTATATGTGATATCTACGTCCTTTAATGCAATGGTGCATTCTGTATTAGTTGTGTAGAATAAACCACCGTTCTTGGATGTGATCGTACCACCATCCATCTGGAATATACTGTTACCTACTTCAGAATCACCTGACATACTCTGATATAGAATGACTGTCCATGTGGTATCATTCTGATCATCATCACTCATATTTCCAGTCAGGTTGCTGTTGTAGAGTCTCAGAGAGTTTAATCCCTCGATGCAGACTGCTTCTGAACCATTTGCTGTCAGTTCTGCATTGTTGACTGCAATATCTGCTGTACAGTAAACCGCAGGGGAACCTACACCATTAGAAGTATAAGTACCGCCGTCCACTACCATTGTTCCGCCGCCTCTGTCACTGCGGATTGCGGCGGAGGATTCGCCATTTGTCTCTACATTCAGATCCCAGGCATAGAGCTTGCCGCCACCTGCTGCGTGGATTCCACCTGAAGTATCCTGCTGTGTGGTGATATCTGTATCTGCTGCATATACGGTTCCGTCACCGTATGCAAAGAGTCCTGCACCGCCTTTGCTGTCTGTGGTTACTGTACTGTCTTTAACATATGCAGTTCCGTCTGTGGCAAGAACTGCTGCACCTACACCATAGAAGCTGGAGTTATCACCGCCCTGGCTGTCGGAAGATGTTCTTGAGATTGCGTCATTGCTGAAGGTGACCTCTGAACCATTGGAAACAAGTGCTGCATTTTCGTCTGTTCCTGTAGATTCCAGAGAGGTATCGGAGACTGTTTCATCTGAGCTGTATTCATTTGCTGCATCGTAGCTGTCCACACCGGAAGCCTGACCGCCAGGACCACCCTGTCCGCCGCCCATGGACTGGACTGTGATAGTTGCTGCGTTTCCGTCATCATCTAATGTGATAGCCACTACGTCGTCCTCTTTGATGTCATCTAATGTAATCTCTTCGGTCTGGCCTGCAACATCTGATGCTCCCTGACTATCTGGTGCCTGACCGTTACTATCCGGGGCTTCTCCCTCTGGTTTCTCCGGAGCCTCTCCACCAGATGCTCCCTGTCCGCCTCCCATGGACTGTTTCGTAATCACTGTGCTGTCTGTAACTGTGATTTCCTGTTCTTCACCTGTCAGATCTAACATGGATGGTGCTTCTCCGTCCGGAGTTCCCTGACCATCACCGTTACCATCTGGAGCTTCGCCTTCTGGTTTTTCCGGAGCTTCTCCGTTCTCTTCGCCCTGAGGCTGTTCACCAGGATGTGCCATTTCTTTTCTGGTTCCTACTGCAATGGTGATTTTTCCATCTTCCACAGATTTTACTTCACCGAGAATTTCATTTTCCTTTGTTTGCTCTGTATCGTCATTCTTTTTTTCAGCATCCTCATCTGATGTTTCTGCTATATCCTCTGTAGTATCACCTGCATCCTGAGTACTTTCTGTCTTGCTCTCTTCTGCAAATACTGTTGCTGTAGAGCCCACAGATGTTGCTGTTATCATAACTCCCATGATCATTGCCAGATGTTTATATTGCATAGTAATACCTCTCTGTTCTTTCTATTTTGAATTTTCTCTGTTTCTTTTGTTTTTGTTGATGGTATTACTATATCTGATAAATATGTTTGATCTATGGTCTGTCTGCGAAAAAAATGTGTTCTCCTATAAATGATACATTTCAGATTTGCGGTGTTTTAATAATGGAAGCTGTTCTCTGATCTGGTCTTCCCGGTCCAGATCTATTTCTTCTATTAAAATACCCTCTTTCTCACCCAACTGTTTCATAACCTTTCCCCATGGATCTGTTACAATAGAATGTCCCCAGGAAATATATCCTGCCTGTGTATCTCTGGCAGGAGCACATCCAAGCATGTAGATCTGATTGTCAAGGGCTCTTGCACGAAAAGTCAGTTCCAGTGTGCCGGACCTGTGGTCATATTAAATGCTGCCGGGACGAAAATCATCCTTGCACCGTCCAGTACCATTGTGCGGGCAAACTCCGGGAAGCGGATGTCGTAGCAGATCATGACACCCATTTTCCCAAATTCAGTATCAAACACGGTAGCATGATCTCCCGAAGTCAGAGTATCAGATTCCTTGAAATGCTGGCCATTTTTACATTGATATCAAAGAGATGAGCTTTTCTGTGCTTACCAATCTGTTTTCCATCTCTGTCAAAAATATAAGAAGTGTTGTAAACCTTTCCCACATCATCTGCTTCCGGCATGGAACCTGCGATCAGATAAATATGATACTTTCTGGCATAATCAGACATTGCCTGCCAGGATGGACCACCTTCTTTTTCTGCATAAACTGGAAAATTTTCGGTCTGATACGGACAGCAGAACATCTCCGGAAGAATTACAAAGTCCGGATTTTCTGCCTTTATTTTTTCTATATAAGTGCCGGCAGTACGGATATTTTGTATTTTATCTTTTACTGTGGGCATCTGAATTGCTGCTACTTTCATGTGTATCCTCTCCTGTTTTAATGACATGGTTTTCAATCTATCTATTATAGCGATAAAAAATGCAGTGGCAATTATGTTAGATAAAGTTAACACTTGACTACAAATCTTAAACTTTTAACTTAGGTCAAATGGCTCAGTAAAAAAATTGGCTAAGAATACTAAAATTCCAAATCAAGTCAACAGCTCACCCAAAAAGAGTTGACTGTGAATACTAAAACCATAAATCAAGTCAATGACTTACCCGAAATGAGTTGACTCTGAATACTAAAACTCTAAATCAAGTCAATAACTTACCCGAAAAACTCAGTCATAAGTAGGATTATAATTTAACAACATCCCCCACGCATGAACATTCCTTCCATGTGTGGGGGATATTGATTTTCCGCAGGTAAGTTGCTAAATGCACCTGCATTCAGTTGATTTAATTAATTATTCTTCATAACCATTCGGGTTATTGGACTGCCATCTCCAGGAGTCTGCACACATTTCTTTAATACCGTTTTCGGCTTTCCATCCCAGTTCTCTCTCTGCTTTGGAAGCATCGGAATAGCAGGTTGCGATATCGCCTGGACGACGTGGCTTGATCACATATGGAATTTTAACACCTGTAGCAGCTTCAAAATTCTTCACAATATCAAGAACACTGTAGCCTTTTCCTGTACCAAGGTTGTAGATACTTAATCCGGAATTATCTTCGATTTTCTTAAGAGCTTTTACATGTCCTTTTGCAAGGTCAACTACGTGAATGTAATCTCTCACACCAGTTCCGTCCGGAGTATCATAATCATTTCCGAATACCCCAAGTTCTTTCAGTTTACCTACTGCAACCTGTGTGATATATGGCATCAGGTTGTTCGGGATTCCGTTTGGATTCTCTCCGATGGTTCCGCTCTTGTGAGCACCGATCGGATTAAAGTAACGGAGAAGAACTACGTTCCATTCCGGATCTGCTTTCTGAATGTCTGTCAGAATCTGCTCAAGCATGGATTTGTCCATCCGTATGGGTTTGTGCACTGTCCTTTCGGGCACTCTTCTGTGATCGGGATGATTGCCGGATCTCCGTATACAGTTGCAGATGAAGAGAAGATAATGTTCTTTACATTATGTTTTCTCATAACATCTACCAGTGTTAAGGTTCCTGCAATGTTATTTTCGTAATATTCCCAAGGTTTGGCAACAGATTCCCCTACTGCTTTCAGACCTGCGAAATGAATACAGGAATCAATATCTTCTTTATCAAAAATTTCATTTAAAGCATCGCGGTCCAGGATGTCTGCTTTGTAGAATTTCACTGGTTTGCCTGTGATCTTGGAAACTCTTTCCAGAGATTTCTCACTTGCATTGCTTAAGTTATCCAGAACTACAACATCATATCCTGCGTTCTGCAATTCTACAACTGTATGGCTTCCAATATAGCCTGCTCCACCTGTAACTAAAATTGCCATAATAATTCCTCCTAACCTGTCTTCCTGCTACAATACCTGTTTTTTGCAATTTCTGTTTTTTTCTCTTTCAACAATACCTATATTAGTTCACAGTATCAGAAATATCCTTGATAATTCTGAGTGTAATCTATAAAATTCTGCGGATATCCTGTTTCACATCTGCAAAATTTACCTCTGTATTTTACAGCACCCTATATTCAGAACTGTAAAATACCGTTACCTGGCACATCATGTATTGTAGAAAATCCTGCGAAAATATGATTTCTCTCATATCCCCGCAGGATAATTCTATCCGAATCAGTTCATAAATACAAGTCTTTATGGACATGTACATTTTTTATACCTGTTTATACTTATTTACAATCTCTTTCATCCGGGAAAGTTTTTCTTCCATGTCTTTCACCAGTTTGAACTGTGTTCTGCAACGATCCAGATTATGTCCCTCTCTGTGAATCTTGAAATAATGATCTCCCTCCAGATAGTCTGTGAGGAAACGCATTCCACATTCAAAGGTCATAAGGATTGCTCCCATGGGAAGCATATCCAGTTCTGTCTCAGTCAGCGCACCGCCACAGCCTTCAATGAAGCCTTTGACATAAACTTCATACAGATGAAGATCACAGGACACCTTCGTCAGATCTTTCTCATCCTCTGCTCCGGTACTTGCGCCAAAACGGATAGAATCGCCGAAATCATTTACGGAAAGGCCCGGCATTACGGTATCAAGGTCAATCACACAGATGGCTTTTCCCGTTGCATTATCAATCATAATGTTATTCAGCTTGGTATCATTATGTGTAACACGCAACGGCAGCTTTCCCTGATCCTGCATATCGCACAGGACATGTGCCAGTTCTGTGCGGTCCAGCACAAACTGAATCTCTTTTTCCACATCTACTGCTCTGTGACATATATCTTTTTCCACAGCAGTTTTAAACTTATCCAGCCTGTCCACCGTATTATGAAAATTTACGATGGTCTCATGAAGCGTTTCTGCCGGATAGTCTGCAAGCAGCCTCTGGAAATGCCCGAAAGCAACTGCACTCTGGTAAAAATCTTCCTCATCTTTTACCATATCATAGCATGTTGCATTTTCAATGAATAAATATACTCTCCAGTATTCTCCGTCCTCATCTACATAATAAGGAAGTCCATCCTTTGTCATCACAAGATTCAGAGTCTCTCTCTCCACATCTCCACCGTTTTCCTGGATCTTTTTCTTCAGCCAGGCAGTAACACCGCTGACATTCTCCATCAGTTCCACAGGTTTGGTAAAAATACTCCTGTTCATTTTCTGAAGAATATAATGTTTGCCTGTATCATAAGTCAGGCGGTAAGTGTCATTGATATGTCCGCTTCCATAAGGAATACATTCTGTCAGATTATCTTCCAGAACAAATGCACTGGTGATATTCTTTATTTCCCGGTTAATTTCCACTCAATTATTCCTCCCATAATTTCTGTGGATACAGCCCTCCATCTTTTAAATTCTGAATGGCAGCTACTACCACAGGTTTATCTTCTTTGTAGGTTACGCCATACCATTTATCCATAGATTTCAGAACCTTTACAGTTGCTCTCTTCTCACCGAGAAGTTCATCTACTACAAATGGCAGGAAATATTCGCATTTCAGCGGGTTTACTTTCAGATTCTCATCCAGGAATTTAGGGAATCTGTCTTTCAGCTCTTTCAGAATGCTTGCTGAAAATCCCCACATATTCATGGATACTGTACTGCCTTCCGGAAGCATAGTCCATGTTTTTCCATCGTCTTCTGTATAAGCTGTGCCGCCGTCATGCTTTTCGATATGGGTACGCTCGTTGATCTTAAGAAGATGTCCTTCTTCATCTGTAACGCACACACCTCTTGCCACATGGCCATTCTCTGTCAAAGTATTTTCCAGTTTATAGCCGACCATCATATATCTGTAAGTATCTGCGGTATCTTCGTTCTCTGTCAGGAAATCATATGCCATCTTAAATGCATGGCTTCCATAATAGTCATCTGCATTGATTACAACGAATGGTCCGTCGATTTCATTGATACAGCTTAATACGGCATGTCCGGTTCCCCATGGTTTCACACGTCCTTCCGGTACTTCATAGCCTTCCGGAATATTGTGAAGATCCTGGAAAACATATGATACTTCCAGCTGATTGCTGAGGCGGTCACCGATGGCGCTTCTGAAGTCTGCTTCATTTTCTTTTTTGATAATAAATACTACTTTTTGGAATCCGGCCTGTACTGCATCATAAATGGAGAAATCCATGATGATGTGTCCCTCTTTGTCCACCGGATCGATCTGTTTCAGACCGCCGTAACGGCTTCCCATACCTGCTGCCATAACTACTAATACTGGTTTCTTCATAATTTTTTTCCTCTTTTCTTTAAATGTTTTTCGTTACTCTCAGATTGCCTGGTAACTTTTTACATTCATCTTATCATACTATGATTTCGAGGTCAAAACGTGTTACATAATACCTTTCACAATCGCAAACGTACTGTTCACTCCGTTCACAGTAACGTAGCCAAAATTCATTCCAGATTGCTGCGGCAATGGAATTTTGGCTTGTATGTCTCGGGATTTGGGCATATTCATGCCAAAACACCTCGCGGGATAGTGGTGTGTGAACAGTAACATCGCA
>ENA-OQIC01000934-OQIC01000934.1-human-gut-metagenome-genome-assembly--contig:-NODE-934-length-11239-cov-2.811465_pt1 | contig 11239 bp, 17 predicted proteins | sample MGYA00242572_ERZ504736 | MGnify/ENA primary metagenome ERZ504736 (study PRJEB26092, sample SAMD00036201) | human gut metagenome | host: Homo sapiens | study: EMG produced TPA metagenomics assembly of... | reverse complement strand
CAAAAAAGTATATCTGGCGACTGGATTACGGATCTGCGCAAAGGGATCGATGGCTTTGCCATAGGCTTGTCCTCCTTTTCGAATTCATGCGAAAACGAAGGACAAGCGGCGGACTCCGGCAGCGGCATAAAGTTCTGGCGGAACGCAAAAAAGCGCCTGCATAGACATAAAAGTCTACACAGACGCTTAATTCGTATTTTTCATGTTCTAATTGTTCCTCTTGTTGTCCGGAATATCCCAATTGCAGGGAGTCGCTTTTTTTAAGTGATCACCATTACACAGATATCCGGTTTCAATAAATAGTGCTGCTTCGGATCAGCAGCATAGTTTCCCAACACATAAAAACACTCCTCCTTGCTCAAACGGAACTTGAAGGGAAACAGGTATGGGCGTGTCTTTGTTTACAATTAGATCGGCTTCCATCAAAAGTTGCAATAGTTTATTTTTGGGCTTGTCATAATCATGATAGCAATTCACCAGTTCAATGATTTTCGGAACATACGACGGAAGATAATTGGCCTTGCGAGATGTCACTCTGCCAGAGATTGCAGAAGTTATGACTCCCATGTATTGGAAAGGTATAACATATTGATATATAACAGCTTGAGAGATTTTGAAGGACACTTAAAAGTATTTTTTGATAAAATAGATCATCAGAAAACATACAATGAATCATTCATACTCTCTATTGAAACATCAAGCTATCTTTTAATAAAAATTGATTCTTGCTGTACTCAATAATTCCGTCTTTTTGCATTTTTGAAAGCTCGTTACACATGGTACTGCGGTCCACATTCAGATAATCAGCTAATTGTTGGCGGTTGTAGGGGATCAGGAAAGAATTGCTCCCGGCGCGTTTGGCGCATTCCGAAAAATAGGACATCAACCGCCCCCGAATGGATTTGGAACTGGTATGCTGGATTCTTTGAGAAAGCTGAAGGTTTCTGTGAGCGCAGACAGTCAGCAGATTTCGGACAAGTCTTGTGTGGAATGGACAGGCATTGGTACAAGTAGTCAGGACACGCCCCACATTCATAAACAATATGGATGTATCCTCCGCAGCGGACACCGTAACCAACATCGGCTCCCCCGGAATGCAGGCATACACCTCGGCGAATACAGAGCCGGGCGCAACATGACCCAAAATACTGGTATTGCCCCAGATATCGTTGCAGGAGATCACCGCCAGGCCGGACAGCAAGATCCCGATATTTTCCGTGATGTTTCCTTCTGAAAGGATTACCTCTCCTTTTTGAAAACTACGCGTTGTGGCATTCAGGCAACCCAAAAGAGATGTAATCTCTGCTTCTTCCAGTCCTCGAAACAGTTGTGTATTGGATAAATTCATATTTTTCACTCCTTGTTGTTATAACAACAGACTTTCATTCATATTATAGTATACTAAATCCAGAAACGCAAGAGAAAGGAGGAAGCAAACATGATTCGGAAAATTATTCAGATAGACGAAGAAAAGTGCAATGGATGTGGGGCCTGCGCCGAAGCCTGCCATGAAGAGGCTATCGGCATGGTAAACGGAAGGCAAAACTCCTGCGGGACGATTATTGCGATGGTCTGGGCGATTGCCTGCCCACCTGCCCCACCGGTGCGATTTCCTTTGTGGAACGGGAAGCTGCTGCCTATGACGAAAAGGCTGTGCAGGAAAATATGAGAAAAAAGAACAGAATGAATTCTCCTTCCGTTGGTGTTCATGCGGGTTGCCCGGGCAGCCGAATGCAGCGAATCCAGCATTCGCAGGAATCTGCTCCTTCTGCCCCGATGCAGGCTGAGTTACAGTTGAGGCAGTGGCCCTGCCAAATTAAACTGGTCCCAGTAGGTGCCCCCTATTTTGAAGGAGCCAAGTTGCTGATTGCGGCAGATTGCAGCGCATATGCCTATGCCAGAATGCACGAGGATTTTATGCGTGGGAAGGTTACGCTGATTGGCTGTCCCAAGCTGGACAACGTGGATTACAGCGAAAAGCTGACGCAGATTATCCAAAACAACAATATCCAGAGCGTGACCATTGTGCAGATGGAAGTTCCCTGCTGCGGCGGACTGGAGTTAGCTGCTAAAAAAGCATTGCAGGCAAGCGGAAAATTCATTCCCTGGCAGGTAGTCACTATCTCGATTGATGGAAAGATTCTGGAATAACCTCTGATTCGGTTCTTCAGTTTTTGGAATATATCCGACAGACAAAAACAAATTGACAGAGGGAAGTGATTTTATGAAAATAAAAGTAGATCAGAATCTCTGCATTGGCTGCGGGCTTTGCTGTGGGATCTGCAACGAAGTTTTTCGTATGAATGAGCACGAGAAGGCGGAAGCATACCAACCAGCAAACGATGACAATCAAAGCGCCGTGCAGGATGCAATTGATTCGTGTCCTGTGTCTGCAATCGCTTGGGAAGATTAATTCAAGCGCATCTATATACTTTTTTGATTGAAAAGTAACTACATCATTTCAAATTTTAAAAGTTTTTAGGAGGTCTATTATGGAACAAAAAATGTTTTGCTATCAGTGTCAGGAAACCGCCGGGTGCAAAGGTTGCACCATGTCCGGTGTATGCGGGAAGAAGCCTGATGTGGCAGCTATGCAGGATCTGCTGGTCTATGTCACAAAAGGGATTTCAGCTGTTACAACTGCACTGCGTCAGGAAGGGAAGCAGGTATCTGCGGAAATCAATCACTTGATTACCCTGAATCTGTTCACCACCATCACCAATGCAAATTTTGACAAAGAGAACATTGAGGCAATAATCCGCGCCACACTGATTGAAAAAGATGTGCTGTTGGCGCAGATTGCCGATCCTTCCGGTCTGCCCAAAGCGGCAAAATGGAATGGCTCTGGCAACTGGGAAGAAAAAGCCGCAACTGTCGGTGTTCTTTCTACTGAAAATGAGGATATCCGTTCTCTGCGAGAACTGATTACCTACGGTCTGAAGGGATTGTCCGCATACTCCAAACACGCAAACGTTCTACTGAAGGATGATGAGGAGGTCGATGCCTTCCTTCAGCGGGCGCTGGCAGCTACACTGGATGACAATCTCAGCGTAGAAGAATTGATTGCTCTGACAATGGAAACCGGAAAACACGGCGTATCCGGTATGGCTCTGCTGGACAAGGCCAACACGGAAGCTATGGAAATCCTGAAATTACGAAAGTAAATATTGGCGTTGGGACAAATCCCGGTATTCTGGTTTCCGGTCACGACCTGCGGGATTTGGAAATGCTGCTGGAGCAGACACAGGAACCGGCGTGGATGTTTATACCCATTCCGAGATGCTCCCTGCCCACTATTACCCGGCATTCAAAAAGTATCCCAACTTTATCGGCAACTACGGCAATGCGTGGTGGAAGCAGAAGGAGGAATTTGAATCCTTCAACGGTCCTATCCTGATGACCACCAACTGCATCGTGCCTCCTAAAGACAGCTACAAAGACAGACTCTACACTACTGGCGCAGCAGGATATCCGGGATGTACATATTTCAGGGGAAATCGGGGAGCAGAAGGATTTTTCCGTTATCATTGAACACGCCAAAAGATGCGCTACACCTACCGAAATTGAAACAGGAGAGCTGATCGGCGGATTTGCACACGCGCAGGTTCTGGCTCTGGCGGATCAAGTGGTCGATGCGGTAAAAAGCGGCGCGATCAAAAAGTTCGTTGTGATGGCGGGCTGTGACGGCCGTGCCAAGAGCCGGGAATACTATACCGAATTTGCCAAGCACTGCCGAAAGATGCTGTGATCTTGACAGCCGGATGCGCGAAATACAAATACAACAAACTGCCTTTGGGCGACATCAACGGCATTCCTCGTGTTCTGGACGCCGGGCAGTGCAACGATTCGTATTCTCTGGCTGTCATTGCTTTGAAGCTCAAGGAAGTTTTCGGTCTGGACGATATCAACGACCTGCCCATCGCCTACAACATTGCGTGGTATGAGCAGAAGGCTGTCATCGTTCTGCTGGCGCTTCTGTATCTTGGCGTGAAGAATATCCATCTCGGTCCCACTCTCCCGGCATTCCTCAGCCCAATGTGGCAAAAGTTTTGGTCGAGAACTTTGGTATTGCGGGAATTAGCACAGTAGAAGAAGATCTGAAATTCTTTTTTTAAACTCATGCATAAATAAAAAAGACAACTTTGCTTCTGTAAAATCAGAATAGCAAAGTTGTCTTTTTATTTTTTTACATTTGTTAAATATGGTGTTACTTTATATGGCACCTTTTTTCATATTTCGTGTTATTCACGAACTCGCAGAACGTTCACGCCTCGATACCTGAACTGTAAAATGGTATTGGAGGTGAACTGATAGTGGCTGAAACAGAAAAAATGGATATTTCCTACATCGGGCCTATCTTCAAAAAATACCGTGTAGATGCAAATCGAACACAGGAAGAGGTTGCGGAAAAAGTGGGAATTACCGCCCGCTTCCTTATGGCTTTAGAGAACGAGGAAAAGCGTCCAAGCATCGATATTCATTTGCGTCAGTATATGCGACTGAACGACCGTGATAAATCTGTTATCCGCACAGCAATTCAGGAGATGCTGAACAACAGATAAGAGACTGCCACCTTTCACGGAAGGTGGTTCTTTTTCTCTGTCTATTAGGATTTCTTCAGGTGAGCCCTTCTGGATACGCCGCAGTGACATAATCCATACGCCACCAAGAGGACAGATGTAGTTCCTTTGCGATGGTACCAATCGTGGATAGCATTGTCCCTGTGCATTGCTCCGGTCTTTCAAATACATATTTCGGAGGTATTCTTACAAACATATGTATATGATCTGGGCACGCTTCTGCTTCTATTATTTCAATCCCTTTTCTCTTACATAGTTCACTTAAGATATGTCCAATATCTGCTCGTATCTGTTTATAAATAACTTTTCTTCTATATTTTGGTGCAAATACAATATGGTACTTACATTCCCACTTAGGTCAGTTTACAAGGAACTACACGCAGACCGTGAAACGGGCTGCTGACAACAAACGGCGCTATGCTCCCGGCTGGTGCATAGCACCTGTTTGTTGCGGGGGTTTCCAAAGGGGGCAGCGCCCCATTTGGCACACGACTTGCGGAGCAAAGTGTAGTGTGTTATACGCTCTGTCGGCGTTGCCCTGAAAATACCGTTGCCGCCGGGGAGGGCAAGGGCATTTGACGCGGCAGGAAAGCAGGGCTTTGTTTGGGGCTGGTAAGCCGGAAACAAAGGGCTGATTTCAGCAGCAGACAGGGCGTATTATGAAAGCCCCCGTCCCTCGTCCTCCGCCCCCGGCCTATGGGACAAAAAGTCCCAAAACTCTGGACACCGTGACCAGATGTGTGGCCACACTCCGGGAAAAGTAGCAGGACGCAGGAAACCGTCAAGGCTGAAATGAATGGCTGACGCCCGGCCTTGACCGTTCCCCGCCGCCCCGCTGGATGGGTGGACAAGGTGGCCAATCCCTAAAAGTGTTTGGCCGCACTCGTTCATTTTGGGGCCTTTCTTCTCCCAAAATTGAAATGGGCGGGAAAGCCCTAAAATGGCTTTCCGCTTGATTACCCATTAGCAAAGACGGGCGAGACTGTCAACGGCGGCGCTGAAAGCGCCGTTCATCTTGACCGTTGACTGGCTCGCCTGGCTTTGCTACTGCCCGTAAGAGATGGAAAAACAAGATGGAAAACAAGGTTAAAAATGGTTGACAAGTCTATCGGATGTGTGTTATACTGTGCGACAGTTTGAGATTGGAAGGAGGCTTACGTGTGTTAATTTGTGTACGCTAATAAGCAATAAAAAGTAGAAGTACCTTTCCACATGATGGTGGGCTTTTTTTGCGTGCGTATGCAAAGGAACACGTAGGTTTGACACGAGCAGTCTTTGAACTGTATCGTGGTGTTTTTTCGTGCTTTGTTGTTATGCAGGCGTCTGCCCTCTCTGTGGGACAACGCCTGCTTTTTATTGCAGAAACAAAGGAACAATGCAATAAAAAAGGAGGTTCGCATTATGACCCAAAACAACAATTCATGGAGAAAAACTTATTTTACACTTCTTGCCGGACAAGCAATATCCTTTATTAGCAGCGGTATTTTGCAAATGGCCATTATCTTTTATTTGGTTGCGAAAACTAATTCTGCAATCATATTGACGGCGGCAACACTGATTGGATTTTTGCCGCAAGCCTGTTTAGGCCCGTTTGCAGGTGCTTTTGTTGACCGGCACAGCCGTAAAAGCGTAATGATTGGTGCGGATTTGATAATTGCCGCCGCTGGCGGTATTCTGGCGCTGGTGGCGTTTTACATGGAATTGCCCGTATGGTCTATTATGGTTGTCCTGTTAATCCGAAGTGCGGGAACTGCTTTTCATTCTCCAGCATTCAGCGCAGCAACACCTATGATTGTGCCAAAAGAGGAACTTACAAAATGCGCTGGTTACACGCAGACCATGCAAGCAGTAAGTGCGATTATCAGTCCAGCTGCCGCAGCGTTTTTATATGCTGTTTGGCTCTTAATGCAATTATATTGTTAGATATTGTGGGTGCAATCCTTGCCTGTGTGACTGTTGCGATTTCGTCCATACCAACGCCTGAACTATGTCCAGAAACGAAAAGACAACAGTTTTTACAGGATATGAAAGAGGGGTATGTGGTATTAAAGCAAAACAGGGGCCTCTTTGCTCTGCTCTGGATTGGTGTAATTTATATGTTCTTTTATATGCCAATCAGTACGCTTTTTCCTCTCATCTGTATGTCATACTTCAAAGGAACACCGGCCCATGCCTCTGCCGCTGAAATTGCTTTTGCGGTTGGTATGCTGCTTGGCGGAGTCATTCTGAGCATTTGGGGCGGTTTTAAGAAACGGCGGTACACCATCGGTCTTTCCGTTCTCCTGATGGGCGTTAGCAATATGCTCTCCGGCTTTTGCCGCCAGACGCATTTCTTGTCTTTGTTGTGTGCTGTACTGTTATGGGAATTTCCGCTCCATTTTACGGTGTGCAAAATGCGATTTTTCAAGAAACGGTCAAACCAGAATATCTGGGGAGAGTTTTTTCTCTACTGACAAGCGCCGCTTCCCTCGCCATGCCGTTTGGCCTTGTCATTTCCGGGCCTCTGGCGGAGCGGCTGGGAGTTGAGAAATGGTTTGTCATTTGCGGAATTGGCATTATCATCGTTGCGCTTGCCGTATTTTTACTACCCGGTTTGAGAGAGATTGACAATACGCAATAATCAACTGCACCTTTTTCTATTACTAAACAAAATGCCTGGATGGTGGTTCTGAAAAACCAGAACCGCCGTTCAGGCATTTTTTATCTTCGTCCTCTCTGCGGTTTTGGATTCTTCAGCAAGTCGGATTTTTCCGCAATCTTTTTCAGCCACTTCCGTTCTTCTACTGACAGCTTCCTAAAATTCAGCTTGAGCCGTTTGCAGATAAACGCCAAGTACGCTTGTTCCGTGTCGCTGTCCTGGCTGACGATTTCACCAGCAGTTTCCAGCATTTCTTTTAGCGGGTTATCCTCTGGGACGCTGAAAAATCGTCCTTGTGTGTTTCCCGCAGAGCAAGGGCAATCCCGTTTATGTCCCGTTGTATCACATAGCGGCAAAACTCGTCCTCATCAATATGGCGGTGATAAGCTGTCTTAACTGCGTATCACTCATGCCAGGATTATGCTTTTTTATAACAGTTGCGCTCATCGTGTCCACTATGGCGTTTGCACCCTGCGCCTGTTTCAGTGCCGTTCCGTTCACATAGATTTCAAGGTCAGCCATCAGCCGGGGGAAATCCGGGTGCGCCGCCAGCTCACACAGCAGGGTATTGTCTATCCTCCCGCTTTTCAGCAGGTCAATCATTTCATCACTCAAACGCAGGTCTGCAAGATCGGCGTTTGGGTGATTTTTCATTTCAGACAGCCCCAGCAGATAATCAGCGGTCACACCGTAAAACTTCGCCAGCCGGATAAGGGCATAGTGGCTGATGTCCTTGAAGTCTTCCGTTTCGTAACTGCCCAGCGCAGACTTGGAAAGCCCGGTCTGCTCCGCAAGCTGCCCCAGCGTCAAGCCACGCTCCACACGTAGGTCTTTTAATCGCTCTTGTATGGATAAAGACATATTCACCCTCCTTGCTAGCTCAACGAAAGAGAAGCCGTTATGCTATGTACTATGCTCATAGCATAACGGCATAGGCATTTACAGTTTTATTTTACCATTTGCTACATCTTCACGAAATTTATCAACAAGCTTCGCTGTCAGCTTGGATTTACCGTAGTGTTCAAGTACAAAAGTACGATAACTTTTTCCATCTACAAGCACATCACTTTTTCTGGTCAACAACCAATTTCCGTTACCTCCTCCCTGTTCTCTAATATTCCAGTCTTTCCCATATCTTTTATAGATTCATCTTTTTTACCTTGAACAGACATTGATTCGCTTGGAATATAAACAATTTGCATAATAGCTCCTCCTTTATTTTGTGCAAGAAGACCAGAAACCTGAATTTGTCTTTTATCTTTTTTTGATTATATCACAAATCCGAGAGCGTGGAAATAGGGAGTTTTTCAGGCTGATTTCCTACCTCTTGGATATACGGCACAGGCGGTCAAAAAGGTGTAGACTTGGGATAGTTCATCGATGGACAAGCACCTTGGAAACAGAACACGCCAAAGAAAACGGAGGGACGCATGAGCAAAAGACCCTATCAACACCTGCCGCCGCTGGAACACAGGCCGGACGGCTCCCCCTACCGCATAACCCCGCCCCAGAAGAGACGAGCCAGCGGCCTGATACGCCGGGAGTGCTGCAACTGCGAGGACGGAAACTGCCTTGCGCTGGACGATGGCGACACCTGCGCCTGTCCGCAGATGATTTCGTTCTCCGTCTGCTGCAAGTGGTTCCGCTGGGCGGTCTTGCCGCTGGACAGGAGCTGGAAGCGGAGATTTACCGGGACAGGGACTTGAAACGCTGTGCGGAGTGCGGCGGTGTGTTCGTCCCGAAGTCCAACCGGGGCAAATACTGCCCGGACTGCGCCGCCAGAGTTCACAGGCGGCAGAAAACAGAAAGTGAACGGAAAAGGAGGTCTGCTGTGGACAGTTAAGAGCGGGAAAAGCCTTGATTTGCAAGGCTCCGCAAGCCCTCAACCGGGGCGGCTGGTATCATTTATCATTCGCCCCGGAAAACGGGCCTCTAACCGTCCACAAAACACGCTATGACAAACACGATTTATATTCACCAGCCGGAAAAGGCGTTCAGTTTCACCCGGCTCCCCAATTTCCTTTTTGAAGCACCCACATTCCAGCCCTTGAGCAACGAAGCGAAGGTGCTGTATGCCTTTGTCCTGCGCCGGGCGGAGTTGTCCCGGAAGAACGGCTGGGCGGACGAGTACGGGCGGGTCTACCTGTACTACCCCATCTGCGAGGTGGTCGCTTTGCTCCGCTGCGGGCGGCAGAAAGCGGTCAACACCTGCGGGAGTTGCAGTATGCGGGGCTGGTGGAAATCCAGAAACAGGGCTGTGGAAAACCCAACCGCATTTACCCGAAATCCTATGAAGCGGTTCCAAACACCGACTTCAAGAAATCCGGTTATGGTACGCCGGAGGGCTGAAAACCGTACTTGGCGAGTACGAAAATCAATCCTCTTGAAGTACGGAAATCTGACGGTATATAGAAATACAGAGATTAAAACCATCTATTTACATTCATTCCATTCCAATCCTATCAGAGATATTTTCGGCGGGAAAACCCGCCGGAAAGGAATGGAATGGGGAAAGGAGTTCAATGGCACAACACGCAATTTTGCGATTTGAGAAGCACAAGGGCCACCCGGCGGGGCCGCTGGAAGCCCACCATGAACGGAAAAAGGAGCAGTACGCCAGCAACCCGGACATTGACACCAGCCGGAGCAAGTACAATTTCCACATCGTCAAGCCGGATGGCCGCTACTACCATTTCATTCAGAGCCGCATCGAGCAGGCCAGATGCCGCACCCGCAAGGACAGCACTCGGTTTGTGGACACGCTGATTACCGCCAGCCCGGAGTTTTTCAAGGGCAAGTCCCCAAAGGAGATAGCGGCCTACTTCCAGAGGGCGGCGGACTTCCTCATTGACCGGGTGGGCCGGGAGAACATCGTTTCGGCTATGGTACACATGGATGAAAAAACGCCCCATCTGCACTTGGTCTTTGTGCCGCTGACAAAGGACAACCGCCTGTGCGCCAAAGAAATTATCGGCAACCGGGCCAATCTGACGAAGTGGCAGGACGATTTTCACGCCTGTATGGTGGAGCAGTACCCCGACCTGGAGCGTGGGGAAAGCGCCAGCAAGACGGGCCGGAAGCATATCCCCACCCGGCTGTTCAAACAGGCGGTCAACCTCTCCAAACAGGCGAGGGCCATTGAAGCGGTTCTCTCCGGCATTACCCCGCTGAACGCCGGAAAGAAGAAAGAGGAAGCCTCTCCATGCTGAAAAAGTGGTTTCCGCAGATGGAGAACTTCTCCGGGCAACTGAAAAAATACAAGGTCACAATCAATGACTTGTTAGCGGAAAATGAAAAGCTGGAAGTCAGGCAAAGGCCAGCGAAAAAGGCAAGATGAATGACACGATGGAACGGGCGAAGTTAAAAAGCGAACTGGACGATATGCGGCGGCTGGTTGACCGTATCCCGCCGGAGATTTTAGCGGAACTGAAACGGCAACAGCGGCAGCATGGAAAGGAAAGGTGATCTTATAAGTAATATCAGATACAAAAAGGAAATCGAAATCGTGACTTTTCAGGGAAAGGAAATCACACTGGAAAATCTCTCCCCGGTGTTCACGCCGGAACAGGAAGCAGCCAAACGCCGGGAACTGGAACAGCAGCTTTATGAGGTGTTCCGCAAGTACGCCGACAAGCGGGAGAGTGAGGAAGCCGGGACATAAGGTTTTCCAAACCCATCATTGATTTGCGGGGCTGCTGGCGGTATAATAGAACTGTCAGCAGCTCCGTTTCTTTTTTAAGAAAAGGAGCGACAATATGAACAATCGGATAGACGCAATCTATGCAAGACAATCGGTAGACAAAAAGGACAGCATTTCCATTGAAAGCCAGATTGAATTTTGCAAATACGAGTTGAAAGGCGGTAACTGCAAGGAATACACAGACAAAGGTACAGCGGCAAGAACACAGACCGTCCGAAGTTTCAAGAACTGGTGCGGGACATCAAGCGGGCTTGATTGCAAAGGTCGTGTTACAAGCTCGACCGTATCAGCCGTTCCATTCTGGACTTTGCCAACATGATG
>ENA-OQIC01000933-OQIC01000933.1-human-gut-metagenome-genome-assembly--contig:-NODE-933-length-11249-cov-2.018971_pt1 | contig 11249 bp, 15 predicted proteins | sample MGYA00242572_ERZ504736 | MGnify/ENA primary metagenome ERZ504736 (study PRJEB26092, sample SAMD00036201) | human gut metagenome | host: Homo sapiens | study: EMG produced TPA metagenomics assembly of... | reverse complement strand
ACATCGATGATGCTCAAGACGTACGTAGCTGTACATCGATCGATGCTCAGACGTACGTAGCTGTACATCGATCGATGCTCAGACGTACGTAGCTGTACATCGATCGATGCTCAGACGTACGTAGCTGCCAACTCTTCTACTATACTGATATCCGGCAAGCCTTTTTCTGTTTCCCACTTTGAAATTGTTTTATCGCTCACATTCAGTTTTTCTGCCAATTCCTTTTGCGTGATTCCGTGTTTGATCCTTAACGTTCTTATCGTATTTCCTGTTACATAACTCATAGTAATCTCCCTTCACCTATAAGTTTATTGTATCAGTAAAATCTTTTTTTACAATCTACGCTAAGTAGAATACCTTTTTCATGAGCCCTTCAATGATTCTCCCCTCATTTATTGCAGCAACTTCTGTCAACAATATTTTGATTTTCTCAGATTAATCCGCATTTTTCAGCTGCTCGATCATGCTTTTCTTTCCCTGGAATGATACGCAGCCTTTGGAACAAGCCATCCAAGCACCAGTAAAAACGGAAAAGTCACAAGCATTGGCCAGATTACAAACTGATATTTCATAAACCAGATCTGTGAGGTCAGTACCCGCAATATTGTCACGGACATCAACATACCGATGAGTAATGAAGATATCATTGTAAATCCTGCGTAATAAATCCCTTCCAATGTCAGCATCTTTATAATCTGTTTTTTCGTCATTCCGATTGATTCTAACATTGCCAGCTCACGGACCTTGTGACGATACTCGTCAGAATGGCATTGATAAAATTCAGGATACCGATCACGGCAACTACAAATGTCAAAAAACATCCAATGATTGTAAACATCCCTTTCAAACTTTCAAACTCGTTGGACCATTTTAATTTTGACTCGTAGTTCATCGTAGGCTCTGTCTTTTCCGAATAATTTTTGACGAATTGTTGAATCGCTTCTTCTCGGTCGTCTCTCACATCAAATGAATAGCTCATCAGATAGTCTTCCGATAAGTCCTTCCGAAATACTTCCGCTGTTGTATAATATGGAAATATCACAGAATAACGCGTAGATAACCCATAATAATTTTCTTTGATCACGGAGATGATTTCTACTTCCCGCTCTTCGCCATTTGGAAAACTCAGAGTAACTTTGTCGCCCGCATGATGTACCATATCCTCTTTTCTTACCATTCCATTATCATCTGTCGACACTGCATAGAGCAGATAGTTCCCTGTTGCCAGCTTTCCTTGATCACATCAAGATCTTTCTCCCCTTCATAAACTTTCATTTTTTCAAATAAAAAATCATCTACCCCATAATACATTGTCTGATAGTTTTCTTCATTCAATTTTGTTACCGGAATTTTTTCTCCATTCCACATCCAACAGAGTTCCCCGTTTTCATTTACAGGCATATTTTTCGGAATTTTATAATCAGAAATCTTTACTCCGACCTGATCTGTTGCCGCATAGATCCGTCCACCTTTTTCAAATCCTTCCTGTTCTTCGCACGCTTCTATAAAGCTTTCCGTTAAATTTGATTCCTGAAGATCTTCTTTTCTTGCAGAATACTCTGAATTAAAGTATTTTGCATTGGCGATCACAAAATCGGAACTGACAAAGTTCGCCAAATACTTGTCCATATCAAATGCATTTGTAAAAGTAAAAATACTATTTAATAATACGATTGCAAGCGACAACGACACGATTACAATAACGGTCTTCCCTTTATTTCTTCCTAAATTAGAAGTGCCATCCGACTGATTTTCCCGCCGTCTGCCGTTTTTTTCTGTTTCTTCGCCTGCCTTTTTCCTTCTGTGTAGCGCACAGCCTCCACCGGGGAAACTTTTGCCGCCAATTTCGCCGGTTTCCCTGCCGAAATGAATACTGTGACAAGTGCAAACACGGTTGCCCCAACAAAAATCCACGGATTCATAGATACTGCCGGATCACTGTTCCCCGCTATCGTATGTGATAAAAGCATTGGCACGATCGCCTTTCCTACAAAAAATCCAACAAAAAGTCCACACGGAATTCCGATGGTGGAAAGTAACAACGCCTGCCTTCGGATAATCTTTTTAATCTGCTTTCCAGTCGTTCCGATCGTCTTTAAAAGCCCGTAGAACCGTATATCTTTCATAACAGAAATCTGAAAATGTTATAAATAATCAGATAGCCTGTCAAAACAATCAAAAATCCAACACCTGCAATCGCAGCAACTGTCATAGGGTCTCCCGAAGTACTCTCAGAAATATATGCCCAGTTTGCGTTGCTTGCAATATAGTTTTTTTCTCCCTCTTTCGTGGAGTATCCACTTTCCCTGGCTACCTTATCCAGTTTCTTCTGTATCCCTTGGGAATTTTGAAAAACAATCTCCATTCGGATTGCGCCTACCGGAGAAGTATCCTGATCATAGGTGTACTGCAATTCCTCCGGATGTTCTGCCAGATATGCTTTGGATACAACAGTAAAGCCCACATCAAGAGCCGGATCTGATCACTCCGGAAATGCGGAAGGTGCGCTCCACCGGCGCCTGTCCTTCCCGGATTTTCAGAAGTAGTGTAATCTGCTGCCCGGCTTTCACTTTCATCCCAAGCAGCTTTAACGATGTTTCATCGACCAGTACTTCCTCCGCCTTCTCCGGCGCTTTCCATCAATGATCTCAATGAAATGGTGTCCATAAAAGTTCTTCGGATAATACCATATTTCCATATGTCGCTTTAAAAATTCCGGATTCTCCACCGTATTCGCCACAAGTCTGTTATCCGCACTTCTTTGACCAGGGGATGTCTGCTCAGCTTTTCATACTGCTCCTCCGTAATATTTTTGAATACTCCATGAGAATCACCACCTGCCTGACGCATGGTCTGCCGCTGAAAATTCTCTGCTGTTCCGATTCCCACTGTAAATAATGTGGTAAACAACATTGCAGTCAGTGCAATAGCGATAATGGCAATGACATTCCTTGTCCGGTTTGCCCGGAAACTTTTATACGAGATCTTATCAATAACCTTTTTGTTACGCACCTTACGCATAGAATTCACCGCCCTTTCTGCGCGCATTTCTCCCCTTGATCTTTCCATCCTCGATACGTACGATCCGGTCCGCCATCTGGGCAATCTCCTCGTTATGTGTGATCATCACAACTGTTTGTCCGAACCGGTCGCTTGTCACTTTGAGAAGACTTAACACATCCTGACTTGTAGCTGAGTCAAGATTTCCCGTTGGCTCGTCAGCGAGGATGATCGCAGGCTTACTGGCAAGCGCCCGGGCAATGGCTACCCTCTGCTGCTGTCCACCGGATAACTGTGACGGAAGATTATACCTTTTCTTATCCAGTCCCAGTACATGGATCACATCCTCCACAAAGTCTTCATCGACTTCATTCCCATCCAGCTCGATCGGAAGGACAATATTTTCATAGACGTTTAGCACCGGAACAAGGTTGTAGCTCTGAAATACAAATCCAATCTTTCTTCTTCGAAAAATTGTCAGTTCTTCTGGTTTCAGTGTAGAAATATTTCTTCCATCTACAATGACCTGCCCGGATGTCGGCACATCTAAACCTCCGAGCATATGAAGCAATGTTGACTTTCCACTTCCCGACGTTCCTACGATTGATACAAATTCTCCCTGCGCTACCGCCAGATCCACACCGTCCAATGCCTTCACAAGGGTATCTCCGCTTCCATAATATTTTTTCAACTCTTTTGCCTCTAAAATTGTCATACCAACAACTCCTTTCTATTCACACAGTTTCTTTTCATCCCTAACCATTTTTTGTTCTTTCTATATAAGAAAAAGACCTTATAGAATCAGAACCCGCCCCTCTTTTCGTCATGCGGTTCCTTTCTATAAAGTCATTTTATAAAATCATTCTTACGAGAATCTTTCCAAAATCTAACAGTTTTGACAGATTTACTCTTTCTGAAGAAATATTTTAAAAATACTTCCGTTTCCTTCTTTGGATTCTACTTTGATATAGCCACCCTCGCGCTGAACGATTTCCCTGGCCAGATACAGTCCGATCCCGATGCCCTCTTCCTGCTGCACCAGGTCTGACCGGTAAAAGCGGCTGAAAATCTGTGCCCGCTCCTCTTCCCGGATTCCGATTCCCTGATCCTTGACCGCAATACAGAAATACATCTCATATGATATCCCTTCCACCTCTACCCGGCTTCCTTTCGGTGAATATTTTACTGCATTATCCAAAATATTATAGAGCGCTTCCTGCGTCCACTTCTGATCAAAGTTCGCTTTGCCTTCTATATCACCACAGATTTCTATCTGGATCTCCTTCTGCCTTGCCCTTGGCAGAATCTCCTCTGTCGCTTGACGCACAAGGCTTCCTACCCGCTGTACCGATGGACAGATTTTAAAAACATCCGACTCCAGCCGCGACAATTCTGTCTCATCATATGTCTCCTCCGTAAATGTTCCGTTGATTGCTTTAGTCAGCATCTCATCCAGTCTCTGAAGTGTCCTTGTTGTCCGAAAGATTCGCACACGGTTTCCCCCTTTCCCTTTTACCTTTTCTTTTTGTTTCTTCTATCTTTTTATCTCTCCCACACATAACCAAGTCCGTATACCGTTTGGATCGGATTTTTCTTTCCCGTCTGTTCCAGCTTTTTTCGCAGCCTTCCGACAGTCACCGAAAGTGCATTCTCCTCTACATACTGCGCTCCGTCACTCCAGATTCGATCCACCAGTTGCTCTCTGGTCAATGTCTGCCCCTGATGCTCAATCAAAATCCGCAGAAGCTTCTGCTCTGTCTTACTCAGCGTAACTTCCTGGCCTTCTACTGTAAAATACATTTGTTCAAATACAAACCGATACCCGTCCTTTTCATAAGTAAGACCTTTGTCCTGTGCCATCCGTGCAAGCATCCGTTCCACCCGCGCCCGCAGGATCATCAGACTGAAGGGCTTCGTAATATAGTCATCCGCCCCGAGAGAAAATCCGGTCACCTGATCGATTTCCAAATCATTTGCCGTCAGCATAATAACCGGAACTTCCGACTCTCTCCGGATCTCCTCAAGAAAGGTATATCCACTCCCATCTGGAAGATTGATATCCAGAATGATAAGAGATACTCTCTCCTCTTTCCAGATTCTTCTTGCTTCTTTAAGATTGTACACTGAATAAAATCGATACTCCGGCGCGTGCAGGGCAAGTGTGATCCCTTGGTTTAAGCCTCTGTCATCTTCCACAATTAAAATCTTCTTCTCTGCCATACCGGCTCCCTCCTTTTCCGATTTCTCCATGTTTTCTGCTTTTTTCTCATTCAGTTCCTTTGGATGAAATGCACAAAACTTTTTCTCTGATCTCTATTATATCGAATTTCTCCTCGCAAAAACAAGTTTTTCTTATCACTCTTCTGCATTTGCTCAAGCAAATCGTTTTTATAATATTCATTATTTTCGAATAAAAATACATTTTATTCTCATCTATTAGCGCTAATTTTAATGTCTATTAGCCTTGATTTTTAATAGGTTTTTTTCTTATTTTTTGTGAAATTTTTTCTAAAAAATTGTAAAAAAAACATTTTCATCTTCCATCAGTTGTGATACAGTAAAGAAGTTCAGTAAGATAACACTCATTAATTACAGAAGGAGATTTGTACAATGAAGAAAATTTATGAAGGAAAAACCAAAGATGTATTCAGCCTTGAGAACGGAAATGTAATGCTCAAATTCAAAGATGACTGTACTGGAAAAGACGGAGTTTTTGATCCGGGCGAAAATAGTGTTGGATTAACAATCGAAGGTATTGGCAAAGCAAATCTTGAAACATCTGTTCACTATTTTGAACTGTTAAAAGATGCAGGCATCAAGACACACTATGTAGGTGCTGATGTGGAAAATGCTACAATGGAAGTGCTCCCTGCGACAGTGTTTGGACACGGATTAGAAGTAATCTGTCGTTTAGTTGCAACAGGAAGTTTCATCCGCAGATATGGAGAATATATCGAAGACGGAACAGTTCTTGACGGTGGTTATGTAGAGTGTACATTCAAAAACGATGCTTTAGGTGATCCGCTTGTGACTGGAGAAGGTCTTGCAGCACTCGGAATCATGACACCGGAAATGTTCGAAAGCATGAAAGAGCAGACATTAAAGATCACAAAGATCGTTGCTGATGATTTAAAATCTATCGGACTTGACCTCTGGGATATCAAATTTGAGTTCGGTTACAACAACGACGAAGTAATCCTGATCGATGAGATTGCTTCCGGAAACATGCGTGTTTACAAAGATGGAAAGATTGTAGAGCCAGTAGAACTGACAAAACTGATCTTAAATAGATAATACTGAAAAGGAACTGCCTGCAGATTTGATCAAGACAATTGACCAAACACCTTCTGCAAAGCAGTTCCTTTTTTATCCATTCTTATTTTCAACGGAGCAGCCAAATACGGCTGCTCCTTCTCTTCCCTTATTCCTTAGACTGATACAATCCCCACAGATATAAAATCGGCAAAATGAAATCGATAATGGAAAATACCTGAAATCCTACCAACATTATGGACTGGATAAATGCAATCACAACGATCACAAGGTAGATGATCATGCCAATCAGACATACCTTAAAGGATTTTCCATTCAATCCAAAGATTCCGCATACAAGCATCAACAGGGAAGAAAATAATCCTTGAAGCAACGTCAACGGAGTTGCCATTGCTTTTACTGCACTCATATCTACTCCATTTACAACATCTCCCATAGACTGCAGCATAAAATAACTTCCTACGGTACCAATTGCCCCCATCACAGCAAGTACGATAAAGATAATTGATACAACTTTTAATAATTTGTTTGGTTTAAACATAGATCTCTCCTCCTTTTTCTTTTACTCTTCTGGCAAATTTCATTATGCCACAATGATTCCCTTCTGACAAATACATTTTCTTCTGTTACACTTTTAGAGCTGTCGCAGTGCATCGATCGGACTCATCTTCGCCGCCTTTCTCGCCGGATAAATGCCAAAGACAATTCCAACCCCACACGAGAAACAGGTCGTCAAAACGATTGCTGTCGGAGACAGTCTCGCAGATAATCCACCAATCTCCAGTACCGAGATTAGTCCAGACAGCCCTGCCCCGATCAAAATTCCGATGACTCCACCAATTCCAGAAATGATCGCAGACTCACACAAAAACTGTACGATAATGGATGATGTCTTCGCTCCCAGCGCCTTTCGGATTCCAATCTCTCTTGTCCGCTCTGTCACTGATACAAGCATGATGTTCATGACACCAATTCCTCCGACAACAAGGGAAATTCCTGCTACAAATGCTACAAAGCTGTCACCATGTCAAGCACGCTTCCCATCGCTTCCGCCATGTTCATCTCCTGCTGTTTGACAAAGAGCTCCTCGCCCTCTCCCAAATGCCTTGCAGACAATGTCTGAATAGCAGATTTTGTAGCTGCATTTGCCTGGTCTCCACCATTTAAATAGATTGTCAGGCTGGAAAAATCCTCTATCTGGCTTCCCCAGTTTTCTGCTGTTGTATACGGCATCTCAAGAAATACCGGCATCTCCATACCGAACATCTTCATAGCTTCGTCATTCGCCTTCATCAATTCCTCATCAGAATCCCGGACTCCAACTATCTGGATGGTCTGCAGCACACCTTCGATCGTCGCCTCTAACTCCATTCCGATGACATCCGGTGTCCCAAACAAATACAATGCACTTGCTTTGTCAATAACGCAGACAGAATCTGCATTGAGCACATTGTCTTCGGTAAAATAATTTCCTCGGATGATCGAAGTCTGCATTGGATTCTTCTCCTCATCCGGCATTGTCAGTGTAACTGACGCATCAAACTCTCCTTTTCTCGTCGTGACTGTCCCCATCGTTGCGCCGGAAGACACTACTCCGATTGCCTTATTTCCAAGATTATCCTTTACCGCCTTCAGATCGTCCCAGCTAATAATATTTGTGTAGCTTGTAGCATCTTTATTAACAATCACAGAGACACTTTTTGTCTCGTCGGTCGCCATCACATCTGCCTTTAATCCGCTTCCGATTGACACAATTGTGATCACAGAAGAAATTCCGATAATGATTCCGAGCATCGTGAGGAAAGAACGCCCTTTGTTGGACTTGATACTGTACAATGCCATCTTAATGTATTCCAATAATTGTGCCATCGCGTACCTACCTTTCTATTTCTCCTCTGACTTCGCCACAGTTGTCGTTGTTACTTTCATCCCCTCTTCCACCGTTCCAAAAGTATCTGCAACAACTTTGTCTCCTTCTTTCAGACCTGACTTGATCTCCACCTTGCTGTTGGATGTAATTCCAAGTTCCACTGCCTTTTTCTTCACAACACCACTTTGTACTACATAGACAAAATCTCCTTCGGTCGAAGTATTTACATTTTCATTCGGAAGGTAAAGGACATCCTTTTCCTCTGCCACTGTCATTGTCAACTTTGCCGCAACCCCGATATAGATATTCTCGTCTGGATTCTGAATCTTTACATTTGCACCAATCACCGGGTTCCCTTTTGTATTTGGAACTGCAATCTTATCGATAGATTCTACAACTCCATCGTATTTATACTTCCGATTTTTACAACCGCCTTGCTTCCAACTTCTACTTTGTCAAAATCACTTGCAGGAATTTCCAGCTTTACATTGACATCCTGATTGCTCACAAGTGTAAATAACTCTCCTCCTGCGACAGCAGTGCCGCCCTCCATCGTCTTTACATCAGAGATCACACCATCAAAATCTGCCTTGATTCCATCTCTTGCCTTTGCCATCAGTTCCTCAGAGCTGAGCACTGCCAGTTCTGCCAGATTCTCCGTGATTGCCATATTGTTGATCTGTCCCTGTGTGAGACTCGTATCCGGAATGCTTGCACTCGGTGTTTCTACAGAAATACTTGCACGAAGCTGCTCTGCCTGTGCCTGTAATGCCTGTACTTCCTGCTGTATCTGCGCATATGCTTGCTGGCTTCCGGTCTGTATCTGGGCACTGACCTGGGCAATCTGGCATCGAGCGCTGCGTTTGCCCCTTCTTTTTCTGAAACTTCAAGAGATTTTTCATCTCTCTGTGTTTGTAATCTCTTCTTGTCTTCTTCAGATAGATTCTCGTCAGCAAGATCTATACGAATCTTTTCTATTTCCCCATACAATACAGCAATCCGCTCCAAATTTGCAGCCTTCTGTGCATTCCATTCGTCCAACTGCGGCTGAAGAGTCTGGTTCGCAGTAATTTCATCTTTCACACTCTGCTCCAGCGATGCCATCTGCTGTGATTTCGCTGAAATCTGTGATTCTACACTGGCGATCTGCTGTTCTGCCTGTGCACGGGCTGCACCAGCTGCCGCCTGTGCATCGGCCGCTGCCTTCGCTGCCCCAGAAGCACTTCGATCTGCCTGCTCCCTTGCGCTTTGATTTGTATTGACTGCAGACTGAAGATCCATCTGTGCTTTCTGATTGTTCTTTTCCAGATCAGACGTATCAAATGCCACAAGGAGATCTCCTGCTTTCACTGCCTGCCCGACTTTCGCACGAAGCTGGCTGACCGGCGCATTGACCGGGGAATAAAATACCTTTTTCTTCTCGCTGTCCACTGTTCCGGATACATTGTAGATTTCTTTCACATCTCCTCGTACCACTTCGACAACTTCCACAGTTCCTCCTGTCTTTTTCTCTTTTGAAGTAAATTGAGACGCAATCACTGCGACAACGACAATTCCCCCGATAACTGGAACGATCACCCAGTTCGGAAGCTTCTTCTTTTTCTTCCGGACATCTGTAGTTTCTTTGCTTCCTTCCTCTTCCTCCGACAGAACGATTATGTCTGTCTCTTCATAAATCTCTTTGTCTTTCTTTCTCACGACTATTCTCCTTGCTTCTCTTCGTTTAAATAATCCTGCTCAATTCTTCCATCTCGTATGTAGATTACTCGCTTTACCTGCTCCGCAATTTCATTATCATGCGTGATGATGATGACTGTCCTTCCTGACTTGTGAAGCCCTTCTAAAATCTGCATGATCTCTTTTGTAGATTTTGAATCCAGATTGCCGGTAGGTTCATCTGCCAGTATCACCGGAGGGCTTGCCGCGATCGCTCTCGCCACTGCGACACGTTGTTGCTGACCTCCTGACATCTCTGACGGTTTGTGTGTCATCCGCTTCTCGAGACCTACTTTGATCAGTGCCTGCTTTGCCGCGGCTCTTCGCGTCTTTCTGTCAATCCCCCGGTAGATCAACGGCAGCTCCACATTGCCAATCGCATCTAGATTTGCAATCAGATTAAACCCCTGAAAGATAAATCCAATCTCCTGATTTCTCACATCGGACAGTTCATTGTCCGTCATTCTCGAAACATCCTTTCCATGCAAAAAGTAACTTCCCGAAGTCGGTGTATCCAGACAACCGATCATATTCATCAATGTGGATTTTCCAGAGCCGGAATGACCAATGATCGCAACAAACTCTCCCTCATGGATCTCCAGGCTGACACCATCTAGCGCACGCACTTCGTTTTCACCCGGATTGTATATCTTATGCATATCTTTAATTGATATCAATGGTTCCACCTTGCCACCCCCATATTGCTATTCTGTGATATCTAAATGTACCTTTGTACTACTTAAATAATACAATTAGTATAGCACTTTTTTCCATAATTGCAATCATTTTTTTAGAATTCCAAAATGCAAAAAGAGATGAAAGAATACATCTCTGTATTTCTTCCATCTCTTTGTATTGATTTGTCTTATGACTTTTTATTTTATGCTCTGAAATAATCCTGGATCTTATACTAACTCAAGGAGAACTTCCATTGCAGCATCACCTTTACGAAGACCAATCTTAACGATTCTTGTGTATCCACCTTTACGATCTTCGTATTTTGGTGCGATTTCGCTGAATAATTTTTCAACTAAATCTACTTCTTTTGTATTTTTCTTTCTTCCAGCAGCTTTTTCCGGAACTTCTGTCACTGGGTAGAGAACTTTTAACATTTCTCTTCTTGCATGAAGTCTTGAAGGCATATCTTTTTTGATTGTCTTTTCTACTTCATCGTAAACTGTAACTTTCTTTCCGTCTACAACTTCTTTCACTCTCTTGCCGTCTTTATCTTTACGTGCAACTTTTGCTTTTACAGTTACTTCTTCGTAATTGTCTTTTCTTTTACTGCTAAAGCGATAAGACCTTCTGCAACTTGCGGATTCTTTTGCTTTGCTTCTGTTGTAACGTATCTTACCATTGTGAAGTAATGTCTGCTTACCTGGTTCTGATT
>ENA-OQIC01000932-OQIC01000932.1-human-gut-metagenome-genome-assembly--contig:-NODE-932-length-11253-cov-1.602822_pt1 | contig 11253 bp, 12 predicted proteins | sample MGYA00242572_ERZ504736 | MGnify/ENA primary metagenome ERZ504736 (study PRJEB26092, sample SAMD00036201) | human gut metagenome | host: Homo sapiens | study: EMG produced TPA metagenomics assembly of... | reverse complement strand
CCTTGATCTTCCCAGCACTTTTTACAAGCCCTATCCGCTATATCCAAATATTCCCGCCAAGGTATTCTTTGCAATTTATCCAGTTGGGAAGCGGTCAGCCCCGCTTCTCTCAAAATATATTCTCCCACCTTCCGGGTCATCACCTGATCGGAAGCTCCTACCGTAGATCCACTTAAAGCCACGGCTCTATGGATCAAACCTTTTGCCGCCGGCATAGCGGCTACCGTACAGACCTTAGAACCTCCTCCGGATTGTCCCATAACCGTTACGTTCCCGGGATCTCCACCGAAATTGGCGATATTATCATGTACCCATGCAAGGCGGCAATAATATCTAACATCCCCACGTTTCCGGAATCCTTATACGCTTCTCCACCAACACCAGATAAGTCAGAGAAGCCAATCGGCCCCAACCGATGATTAATGGAACAGAATACGATATCTCCTTCCCGGCTTATATTCTCTCCATGATATCCATCCTGCTCGATCCCACTACCATTTGTAAAACCGCCGCCATGCAGCCACACCAATACGGGACGTCTCTTTCCATCTGCGATACCCGGTGTCCATACATTTAAATATAAGCAATCCTCACTCACATCCCAGTAGTTCCAATGATCAGCAAAAGTTCCGTAATTATTGGGCCACCGGTTCTCCATACGTTGCGGCGCCGTATTCCCATAAAAAACCGCCGGTCTCACATCTGTCCACGGCTCTGGTTTTTGGGGAGGCATAAAACGATTTTTTCCCGACGTATCAGCCCATAAGGAACTCCCAAGAACGTATATACATGATTCAGCAGATATCCCTGCACCTTCCCATACTCTGTCTGGGCGATGGCGATATCGTCACCGATAAATAGGAATTGATCGTCATCACTCACTTTCCTCTTTTATCACGGGAATCCCAGAAGGGGCACAAGAAGAAGTCGATATCAAACTTCCCATACTCAACGAGGCTGTGCCCAATCCTAAGTTTCTTACGAATTGTCGTCTGTTTATTTTCATAATCTCTTAATTCATCTCAACGACCAATACCTCTTTAGATGCCAGCTTCAAGCTGTCCTTAAATAAGATCGTTCGTTTCGTTATTATATCCTTTCCTTCTATTCCCTCTTTTAAAGATTCCTTATAACGGGCAAGTGGAAGATCAACTTCATGATTAGCTCCATTAATAATGACCATGACACTTTTACCCTCTAGATAACGCTCATATACATACACTCCTAATTGTGGCATATAATGTTTCATATTACCTTCGGAAATGATCTTATTGCCCTTCCTCCACTTCAATAAAGTCTGTAAATAATCCCAAGCCTTATTCTGTAGGTCGGAACGTCCTTCCCTCGTAAACCAATTCTGAGAATCTCCAGGCCACCCTCCTGGAACATCTAAACGTATATTCCCATCCCCACCCGGGCGACTTTTCGTCCCAGACATTAACAATTCATGTCCATAATATAATTGAGGAGTGCCAGGGATTGTTAATAAAAGGCAACCCCTTGTTTATAACCATCTAAGTCTTTAGGCTCCGAACGTAAAACCTATCAGTATCGTGATTATCTAAAAAACGCAAAACATTTTTAATATCTGGATACACGAAATCATAACACAATGATCATAGATTTTATCTAATCGCCCTTCCGGTGAAGACTTGTCATTAAAGATATCACTTGCAATACTCATCAGAGTAAAATCCATCACAGACTTCAGTTCCGTATCTTTTCCAAAATTAAGTTTACACCCTTTTTGCCACCAAGCCGTACCAATCGTATAATTAGTCCAAATCTCACCAACTATATTAAACTGAGGATATTCATTCATGATTTGGATATTCCACTCACGCATCATATCAAAATCGGAATATGGATATGTATCTTGCCTAATCGCATCAATCCGAGCATACTCAATCCACCATATAGAATTCTGAATAAGATATTTACCAACATGAGGATTTGCTTGATTCAAATCTATTCCAAATCCTGCATATTTCATTACTTCAGAATCATAAGTTGATGCATAATTGTCATAGAAAATAGCCTTAGCATGATTCCCCCTTTTAGAAGGACTTACATTAAACCAATCCTTAGATGGCACATCTAGCACCCAAGGATGATTTGCTCCAATATGATTAAAAATCATATCCATAACAACCCGTAATCCCTTTTGATGCGCTTTATTTATCAATCGAAGGTAATCTTCATTTGATCCTAGACGCTATCCACATGAAACATATCCGTTGAGAAATAGCCATGATAAGAACCTCCTTTCCCATCATTCTCCAACACGGGATTTAACCATATAGCTGTTACCCCAAGGTCCACAAAATAATCCAAATGATCTTCGATCCCCTTCAAATCACCTCCATGTCGAGCCCCAGGCTACTACGATCCATCACATATTCCGTTGACATAGAAATCTGATCATTCGATTGGTCACCATTAGCAAAACGGTCCGGCATAATTAAATACGACACATCCGAAGAATCATATCCTTGTATATCATCTGTACTCTCCTTGCGCTCTTTCAGCTCGTAAGCATATACGAACTTCTTTCCCCATTCACAAAAGTTATATCAAATGTTCCAGAATGAGCTTGTGATAAATCTAAATATAATATTAAATAATTGGGACTATCTACCGTTACACAACTTTTTAAATAAACACCAGGTTCATTTATAACAGGATGATATTCAGAAATATGATCCCCATATACCATCAACTGTAATTCTGGATTTCTCATTCCTGCCCACCAAAACAACGGCTCTACCTTATTTATCGTTTGAGCAGCCACTGTCCCAAGTACAAATAACAGAAATGAAGTAAATATTATTATTTTTCTAATCATAGCTATAATTATTTAGATGTAAAAGCAAATAAAGGGTGAGCCAAACTCACCCTTTTTAAACAGCCAAGTTAATTCATATTAACATCAGGATTACCATTCTGCTCAACATCCGGAATCTGAAACATCACTTTATGAGAATCCCAAGCTTCACCACGAACCGACTGTTTGATACGCTTCAATTCAAATAATCTCTCACCTTGTAAAGCTATTTCCAAACGACGTTCCTTCTGTACTGCTTTAATAAAAGAAGCCCTATCCGTAGTTGTAGTATTAGCTTTGCCATAAGCCCTTTTTTCTATTTTTTGCAAAGCATTCAAAGCTTGATTCATATTTCCATTCGATTTAGCTAAAGACTCGGCATAAAGTAGTAACAACTCATTATATCCAATAATAATACCATCCATATACTCATAATCAAACTTCAGAGTATACCATGAACCGTCTATATTTTTAAAAAACGTTTTTAAAACGATTATCATTTTGTTGGTCATAAGCAGCAATCAACTCATTAGACGGCCTGCTTGTGGGTAAAGCCAATCCATTCGTACGATAATCTCTTAAACCACCCCAAGAATCCTCAATCAATGACGCAGAAGGTATCATGCTACAATTTCTTGCGTAACAGTCTTTTTTCCGCTCTACCGAATTTAGCAGTCAAATCCTCATCAAGATCATACTTCTGAGTATTAATAACTTGTTCCGCATATTTAGCCGCATTCCCAAAATCATGTTTATAAAAATAGACTTTTGCCAATAACGCTTTTGCGCCATCAACGGTCGCTCTACCAGACTCTACTTTATTCTCTCCAGGTAAGTTTTCGATCGCATATTCCAAATCTGAGATTATTTGAGAATAAACCTCAGAGACCGTTGACGTTGTACGACCTCAAATGCAGTAGCACGATCCATCACCCCCCTTAAACGAAGGGGAACTCCCATCTCTGCGATATCCTTAGTCTCCTCTGCATAAGGAAGGCCAAAGGCTCTTACTAAATGAAAATATCCTAATGCACGAATAAAAGATGCCTCAGCCTTAAATTGAGCTTCTTTCTGAGGATCACTCGCCAAGATACTTTCCCCTAAATCGCTAAACGCAACTTGATTCGCCATATTTATGGCATTATATGTCGCGGTCCAGGTATCACGTCCAACCGCATTTACCAAATTCATTGTATGAGCACTCATCTGAACCCATTCAAAAGTAGCCACATCTGCCACACCATCATCTGCGATCACATCAAAACCACGCAACGTCCCGGCCTCCCCAAAAGCCCGAAGAACGTATTCCATTATAAGCACCCAACAATAAATTCTCCAAATCATCTACCGTCTTAATACATCATCTGTCAGTTCTAAACTATCTGGTTTTATTTGTAGAAATCCCATGTCATCACATGCCGTATAGACTAATTGGGTACTGAGTAATATTACTGCTATATATTTTACTTTCATAATCTTATTCATTTAAAAGTTAACACTTAATCCGATAGTATATGTACGAGCTTGAGGAGGTGTTAAATAAGTCACATTCAAACTCAAATTCCTCTTCTGAGCTGAATCGACATCACGCATAATCTCAGGCTCACCACTATATTTATTATAGTATTCACTAAATAAAGTCAATAAATTAGTTGCTTGAGCATATAATCGAATATCCCTTATATTAAACTTCTTGATTCTAATACCTTTGAAAGTATAACCCACATTACATTTTTAAACGTAAGAATCCCGCATCATGTAGATATTCAGTTGTATTTCTCGCCAGTTCAATGCCACTTTTTCCTAAACTTACCCGAGGTACATCTGTCACATCACCAGGTTTCTGCCATCTATCAAGAACATTACTTTTCAGATTCCAAGTGCCAACATTATTCATCTGAAATTTCTCACCATCGTCATAAATATTGCCGCCTATTTGGAATGTAAACATAAAACCGAAATCCCAGTTCTTATATGTAAACGTATTATTCAAACCTCCTACAAAATCGGAATAAGGATGGCCTACAGGCTGACGATCTCTATCCGCATTATATTCTTTAGTTTCACCAACCGGTTTCTTATTCTCATCAAGCATTTCATAAACAGGCATACCATCCTGAGGATCAACACGTAGAACCTTAACCAAATAGTTTACGCCAATAGGCTGTCCTACTAACACACGTGTATCACCTTCTCCACTTAATGCGTCTGGTCCTGCATTACCAACATCCAAAACCTTATTCTTATTATAGCTGATATTAAAATCAGTAGTCCATGTAAAATCTCTATTTGTAATATTCACGGATTTAATATTAAACTCCACACCCGTATTTCTGACTTTTCCGATATTTGCCAAGAATGCCGTATATCCCACAGATGCTGGAACACTTACATTCAAAATAGATCTTTGGAATTCTTATTATAAAATCCGATTTCACCTGAAATCCGATTTTTTAAGAAACCATACTCCAAACCTACATCAAAAGTAGAGGTTGTTTCCCACTTCAAATCTGGGTTTTTCAAAGAATTGATATACCAATAATTATCCCCTACATACAATTGATTCGTATTCACGCTAACTGCCCCCCATTGCGCATAGTTAGGGATTTCCGCATTACCAGTAATACCAAAACCTGTTTTCAATTTCAACAAGCTTACAACCTCGTTATCTTTTAAAAAGTCCTCTTCCGTGATCATCCAACCAATAGAAGCCGCAGGGAAATTACCAAATTTATTATTCTCCCCAAATCGTGACGAACCATCTCTACGGAAAGTACCAGTGAACATATAACGGTCTTTAAATGTATAATTTATACGTCCGAAAAGGATATAAATGAGAAATCTTGATTAGGATAGCTCGTAAAAGTCTTATTCGTTTCATCATAAGCCGGATTATTAAATAACCAATCTTCTTTTCCTTGCTCAAATACGACATTCGTATAATTCGATACTCGTGTAGATTTCAATGCTTCTGTTCCCAACAAGAAATGAAAACGATGTTTTTCATTAATCGACAAGCTATAATTCAAGAGTGCTTTCGCATTCCAATTTGTCTCATAACGATTTGTCACATTACTATTCGGTTTTGTTGATAATTCTTTCGTTCGTAAATAATTAGACTCATTATCTCGATAATCTATATTACCTTCTAGCCGCAATGACAATCCTTTGATTATCTGTAAGTCAGCATATAAACTTGCCATTGTACGTTGGGTAAATATTCTACGTCTTTTCTCATTTGCCTCCGTCACCGGATTTGTTGATTTAGGAAAAACATAATAACTACCATCCGAATTATAGGCTGGGAAATAAGGCAAAGCCGTACTTATGGCACGTCCCCAACCACCATCCCAACTTGAAGGAGTGGTCGATGATCCGTGTGAGAGAAACTAAAATTTCCACCTATTTTTAAAATGTTTATAGGCTTATAATCAATATTAAGGCGTACGCTCGTCCTTCCGAAATGATCATTCACCAAATATGAATTCTCTTCTACATTAGAAACCCCTAAATAAGTCTGTATTTTCTTATTACCCCACGATACCGATAAATCATTGTAGGTAGAAATTCCTGTTCTCGTAATAAGATCTTGCCAATCCGTATTATTTAATAAAGCTTGTTCTTCTGAATAACCACCGGGATATGATGATACAGTAGAAGGATCTGTCGCACCAGAGGGATTAAACTTATAATCATTTTCCAATGCTTCTTTATAAATATCCAGATAATCTTTAGTTTCCAACATATCAACTTTCCTATTTAGTTGTTGAAAATGCAACTTTAGAACTAAAATTTATTTGAGGTTTTCCTGATTTACCACGTTTAGTTGTTATTAAGACAACACCGTTCGCACCTCTGGATCCATAAATAGCCGTTGCCGAGGCATCTTTCAATATATCAATACTTTCAATATCATTCGCATTTATAGATGACATTGGATTATCTTGTGCTGCACCCACTCGATCTCCGGCATTTTGCATGATGGGTATTCCATCAACAACAATCAATGGATCACCTCCAGCGGTAATAGAAGCGATACCTCTCACTCGAATGGCTGCACCAGAGCCAGCCAAACCCGATGTTTGGGTTACTTGTACACCAGCGGCACGCCCTTGTAAAGCGGCATCGAAAGAGCTTGTTGGAACAGACATTAGTTCCTCACTTCCAACTTTAGCGATCGATCCTGTCACATCTCTCTTATTCTGAACTCCATAGCCAACAACGACCACTTCATCTAATGTCTCCACATCTTCCGATAGACGAACATTAATATGAGTCTGATTTCCGACCTTTATCTCTTGGGAACGATAACCAATATAAGAATACACTAAAATGGCATCTCTATTAGGTACCTCAATTGAATAATTTCCATCCATATCGGAAGTAGTACCGCAGTGGTACCTTTAATCTGTATGGTGATAAAAGATAAAGGCTCTCCTGTCTCCGCATCAGAAGCAGTTCCTGTGATCTTGATTTGCGCAAACGCTGTCAATGAAAACAAAGAAAGCATAAAGCACATAATAAATTCACTAATACTTTTACATCTCATGACATATTAAATTTAAAGTTAGACAAGTTCTAAAATATAAACACCACGAGCCGGAATATGAACCGCCGTGTCTATCGCAACGATCGTATCTGTTATAATATCTTTCCCAGATCTATAATCTTTTACGACTTCATGAAAACGATTCATATCTAATGTCTGGTTTTGATCTGTTCCATTCATTAAAACAAGTACCGTTTTATTATCCTTTACCCTAGCATATACGTAACAACCCGATTTATCAGGAGTATAATGAATCAACTTACCTTCTTTAACAGCATCACATCGCTGTCTCCAATTCAATAATTTTCTCATATAATCCCAAGCTTGATTCTGCAAATCCGTACGTCCCTCAGGAGTGAAAGCATCTTTTGGATCTCCTGCCCAACCTCCGGGAAAATCAGTGCGGATAATACCATCTCCTTCTGCTTTTGTCCCAGACATTAAAATCTCTGTCCCATAATAAATCTGAGGAATCCCTCGAGTTGTTAATAAAAAAGCAATAGCCTGTTTATACCTTCTTAAATCAGATTCTCCTTTCTGCATAAAGCGTCCTAAATCATGATTATCCAAAAAGACTAGTACATTATTAGGATCCGGGAATAAAAAATCCTGTGCGATAACTTCATAAATTTTAAATAACCCTGCTTCGAATCCTTCACGGCTAGAACATGCATCTCCAAACGCTTTTTGGCAAGTAAAGGTCAAATCAAAATCCATCACTGTCTTTAAGTTACTATTAGATTCATTCATTTTAGAATCTCTTTGCCACCAAGCCGAAGCAGTCCCTCTTGGATACCAAGCTTCTCCCACAATATTGAAATCCGGATATTCATTTTCCACCTCCTTACACCAAGTTGCCATAAAATCATAATCTGCATATGGATGTGTATCTTGACGGATACCATCAATCCGTGAGTATTCAATCCACCAAATGCTATTTTGAATCAAATATCGGGCTAAGTGCCTATTTTTCTGATTTAAATCTGGCATACCTCTACCAAACCAACCATTTACCAAGATCTCTCTCTCCGACTGAGGAGCGTGAACATCCATAAGAGTCCATTTAAAATGATTTGTTTGAACAAAGTTGTCTTGATTATTCAGCCAATCCGAGGAAGGAAAATCTTTTAACCACCAATGAGAGCTTCCGCAATGATTAAAAATCATATCCATCACGACTTTCATTCCTTTTTCGTGGGCCTTATCTATCAATTCACAATATTCTTCATTCGTTCCAAAACGAGGATCTACCTGATAAAAATCAGTAATAGCGTATCCGTGATAAGAACCTCCCGGCATCCTATTTTCCAATACAGGATTTAACCAAATTGTCGTAAAGCCTAAATCACGGATATAATCCAATTTATTAATAATACCACGTAAATCACCTCCATGCGAGCTCCCCCTCTCGAACGATCTATTTTCACATCATCTAGATTGTCATTAGATGGATCCGCATTTGCAAAACGATCTGGAGTAATCAAGTACATCACATCCGCAGGTGAAAATCCAGCAGCTCCAACCTTTTTATTTCTTTCCTTTAACTCAAAGGCCCGGATTTCTTTCTCTTTCCCTTTTTGAAATATCAAATTCATTGTACCGGGAGAGGCATCTCTGGAGATATCCAAATAAAGGAACAAGTAATTAGGGTTCTCGACTCCAACAATTTCCTTGACTCTTACCCCCGGATAATCAATATAAACTTGAGAGCTTGCGATATTCTTGCCATATACCATAATCTGTAATTCCGGATTTTTCATCCCTACCCACCAGCAAGCAGGTTCTAACCGTGAAATATCAATAGCATATACAGAACTGGCGCACAACAAGCAAATGGTAAACAATAATAGTCTTTTCATAATTTCATTCATTTTATATTCGGAAATTGCCAAGGGCTTCTATATGTTTTGTTCAAGTATGCATCCGCTTTAGGATTGTCCACAAATTTCCTTGTTTGAGGATCGTATACCACACGAGTTCCTGTCCGATACGAGATATTGGCCATATGAGCCAATATTGTAGCAAAAGCCCCCTTTTCTATCGGACTATTTGTCTCAATCGATTTATTCAAAATACATTTACACCAATTAGTCGCATGAGCCTCTACTCCCCCATCTTCAAATTTACCAACCAATTGAGCTTTATCGGCCAAAAGGATACCATCACGGGTTTTCTCCGGTATCAACTCATAGCCTTCACGATTACATACCAGAGTGGCTTTACTTCCGACCCAAGCGACCCCTTGATTCCGATTATAAAGGTAAGCAACTTGTTGAGCCCATTCAATATGGAAATTCTTATATTGGAAAATACTTGTTTGGCAACTTGGAGTTTCATTAAACGATGCCGGATCTTTATATGCAATAGAAAAGACCGCATCTGGGTATTCTCTATCACATAAACCAAGTGCTTTTAACCCGTCAAAAGCAGAATCAATCCAATGCACCCCCCAATCAGTCTGTTGGCCACCACCATAATCCCAAAAACCACGCCAACACGAAAACGGGAATTATTAAAAGACGTTCCGGAGCCGGTCCTAACCACATATCATAGTCCAAAGTGGATGGTGCCTCTGAATCCTCAACAGAAGGACGAGGATTTGTAGATTGGCAAAGCCATAATTGTACCTTATAAACATCCCCTAGCACACCAGATTTTAATATCTCATTCGCAGCCCTGAAATAGCGTTGGCTTGTTTGCCATAATCCCGTTGTCACAACACCTTTATACTTTTTCTGAAAGTCCATCATCGCATTGCACTCAGAAATTGAATTACCAACAGGTTTCTCTACATAAATAGCTTTTCCCGCCTTCAAGGCTTCTGCAAAAATATAAGGATGCCAATGGTCGGGCGTGGCAATAATAACCCCATCAATTTCTTTATTGGCCAGTACCTCCCGAAATCAGTATAAGCTTTTATAGAAACCGTTCTGTTCTGGAAAATCTTTCTTAAAACGTGCAAGCTGCTCTTCAAGTCTGACTTTATTCACATCACACATACCGACACAATGTACCCATGGATTATCAGTCAACGCTCCTTGCAAATCTCGACATCCCATTCCAACTCCAATCACGGCAATTCTTACTTTTCCATTTATGACCTCTTCTTTCTGATAAGATCGTAAGGGTGACGAAGACAAAAGAGGAGATACTCCTAAACCTGCCGCCAGCATTGTTGTATTTTTCAAGAAATTTCTACGTGTAGTCATAAGTTATCATTCTTTAAGGTTAAACTTCTTTCTACAAATCTCTAATCCAAATATTTCGGAAAGCAACTTCTACCCCATGGTCTTGTAAACTTAAAGGCATACGGCCATGAGCTACATATTTAGGTAACCCTGTATATGGGGTATTCCCTTTCAGCACATAATTATTCTGAACAACAATCCCATTCAAGACGACTGTTATCATCGCAGGAGATTCCAACTCATCATTTGTTCCAAAACGAGGAGCTTTCCAATATATATCATAAACTTGCCATTCATTCGTCTTTGTAAAAGCATTTGCTAAAGGAGCACTTTGCTTATAAACACTACCAACCCAGCCATTTACGTAAGTAGGATTATCCTCACAATCTAGGACCTGTACCTCATAACGACTTTGTAACATAATGCCACTATTTCCTTTCATTTGTAAAGTATTATCTTTACCTGGTATCGGGGTCTTAAACTCTATGTGTAATTGGCAATCACCAAATACTCTTTTGTACGGATAGAGCCAGAACCGGGAACTACAACCATCGTTCCATCCTTTATAGCCCATTTTGCAGATCCACCATCCTTCCCAGCAGCTTCCCATTTGTAAGATCTTTTCCATCAAACAGGATGATTGCATCAGAAGGAGCACTTGTTCCAACTCCAGGGTTACTTTGGAGGTACAG
>ENA-OQIC01000930-OQIC01000930.1-human-gut-metagenome-genome-assembly--contig:-NODE-930-length-11270-cov-1.335637_pt1 | contig 11270 bp, 21 predicted proteins | sample MGYA00242572_ERZ504736 | MGnify/ENA primary metagenome ERZ504736 (study PRJEB26092, sample SAMD00036201) | human gut metagenome | host: Homo sapiens | study: EMG produced TPA metagenomics assembly of... | reverse complement strand
ATCCAGAATAATACCAGCACCAGTCCGGCCAGACTCGTAAGAAAGCCTGTTCATCCCGGCCGCTGTGCTTTAATACCTGGCAGATGACAGATACCAGGATTCCTACTGCCGCTATGCGAAATATCAGATTTACACCCATTGCCGTCTCCTCAATCTTCTTAAAATATATTTATAAATGTGTCCTGTGCCGCACAGTCACATCACCATCGTGAAGCATATGTCCCTGACTTGTCTTAAAACATTACAATCACAAGAAACATCCCGCCCATGATTCCCAGGCTTGTATACAGCCTGCATTTCTCCCTCTGGTTCTGTCTGAGATAATCAATGGTCAAATCCAGCTGTTCCAGATACAGCTTGAGGGTCCGCTCCTGCATGTCCACATCCAGATATCCCAGATGTTCCCCCAGATGGGCCAGCTGTTCCAAATCCTCCTGTACCAGGGGAATCCGTCCCCCGTCTGTATTCAGGTCCATCACCTGGCGCTCCATATCTTCTGAAGGGATTCTCCCTCCTGCATATATATTCCCTCCGCCGCGGCCTCAAACAGGCCCCCCAGAGGTCCCGGCTCCCGTTTTCCCACCCGCTCCAGCTTCTGCCAGCGGTGCCCGGCTGTATGTAATCTCGCCTTTTAAGAAATATATCATCTGTCTGAGGGTCTCCAGCATCCTCAGCCGCCCTTTCCACTGCATGGCGGACCAGATTCCCAGTCCGCCTGCGGAAAACAGCACCAGAATTGCCCCTGTCCACTTAAATGCTGCCATGTTCCGCCTCCTTTACGCTCCCATCCGCATACAGGACATTTCCACCGCCGTCCCATATAGACGCCACATGGCCTGCCGTTTCCCGGCAGTCCAGAAGAATCATCCGCTCAAAGGCGCCCTGTTGTATCAGCTCTCCCACAGCCGGCTTCTGCATGATATCCTCCAGCGAACTGCCGTGGATGGTGGCTGCCAGAGAACAGCCGCAGTTTCTCACATATTCAATGGCCTGCACGTCCTCCCTGCTCCCAATCTCATCCACCGCTATGACCTGGGGCGCATGGACCTCACCAACATCATCATGCCCTGGCTTTGGGACAGCAGTCCAGCACATCGGTTCTCATGCCCAGATCATTCTGTGGCACTCCCTGGTAGCAGGCTCCTAACTCAGACCGCTCATCCACCACTCCCACGGACACCCCCGTTATCCTTCTGCCGGATCGCTGGGTCCTGGGTCCGTCCGAGACCTGACGGATCATGTCCCGCAGCAGGGTGGTCTTGCCGCACCTGGGCGGCGATATCACCAATGTATTCAGGAAACGGCCATCGTCTGAATACAGATAATCCATCACCTGGTTGGCGCAGCCCTGAATCTGATGGGCTACCCGTATATTGATGAAGGAGATGGATTTCATAAGCCGTATATCCTGTCCAAAAGCCATGGTCCTGCCAGCCACACCAATCCGGTGCCCGCCCTGTATGGTGATGAATCCCTGACGCAGCTCTTCTTCCGCTGCATAGACGGAAAAGCTGCACATATATTCCACGGTCTCCTTCATCTGAGCCTGACTGACCGTGACGATTCCTGCCCTGGCCCAGTACCGTTCCTGTTCCTGGCAGCGGCCGCTTCCCCGGATATCCCTTACCGGCGGATCGGGAATCCCCACTGCCAGGCTTCCATCTGTTTTAACCGCATATTCCCGGCCGCCGCAGATAAGCAGCAGCGGCTTCTGGGTTCTCATCCGTATCTCCTGCACCCTGTCGAAATCCACGGTAACCTGTCCAAGTATTGTCCGCAGATCCCTTGGAAATATTTTCAGGACCTCTTCCCTGCCAGCCATAATCTTCACCCCTTTTACCTCAATATATGAAACGTGTCCAAAAATATGACTGGAGCCGAAAAAAAGGCAGCACCGGCCCGTCGGGGGCTGTGCCGCCAATACTGATTTAGCTTCTATCTTCTTCTCTTTACCTTCTTTACAATCTGCCCCGCGGGCCTCCTGTCAATCTTGTATACAATCTGCATGAACCGGGCCACCTCATCCCAGGCCTCCCGGCTCTCCGGGACCAGGTCCATACTCATCTGGAACACATGAAACATGCCCTCATACACGGACACCCGGCGCTTCACTCCGGCCCTCCGGGCATTCTGGGCCACCTCCAGCGTATCGCTTAAAAGCATCTCATGGCCGCCAGCCTGAAGAAGCATGGGCGGCAGGCCCCTGAAATCCCCGAATACAGGCGACATATAAGGATCCCTGGGATCAGCGCCGCTGATGTATGAGGAATTGTAAAGCATACTCTCCCGTGAATTGCCAAAGAGAGGATCATTTTCAAAGTTGAACTCATAACTGTCCCCGCTGCATGTCAAATCAGCCCAGGGGACATGAGAACCAGACCTGCGGGCTGAGGCATCCCATGGTCCCTGAGGTAAAGACACAGGGCCAGGGCCAGGCCGCCTCCTGCGGAATCACCGGCAACCACCACCTGGCCCGGCCTGTAGTGTTTTTCCTTAACCAGCCACTGGTAGGCGTGAATAACATCCTCCAGGCCGCCGGATACGGGTGTTCCGGCGCCACCCTGTAATCCACGGTCAGCACATCCCCGCCGTAGCTGAGACGGCTGTAGCGCACGGAAAACTTACGGTAAATATTCTTCATGGGGCCTATATATCCGCTCCGTGAAGCTGAAGCACCACCCTGCCGGTGACCACTCCCTCCGGCTTAAGATATTCCATTTTAAAGGGTTCCCTGTCAATAATTTCATACTCGTAGCCAGATGGGCATACCCAGGCCGGTTCCACGGGATTTTTCCTGAATTCCCCTGTCTGGATGGGTTTTCCCAGGGACGTTTCCATGATGTCGTGAATCATATCCCGCACCAGCGCCCCCCGTATACTCACATTTTTATTACGCATGCTTATCTGTATCCTCTCTGTAAATGCAGGGTCCCTCCGTTATCACAGATGAAACCGTCTGATGAGTTCGTTCTTAAACCTTCTGTCCCCCAGGAATATGGTCAAAGCCAGGATTCCCACGGTCAGTATTACTGTTATAATTGCCATGGCAGGGTGGGTGACCAGCCTGCGGCCCACAAAATCAGCGGGATAAAGCTGAAAACCGTAATAGCGATCTGGTACATGAAATAGCTCTGCCAGTTCAAACGGTTTACAACAATGAGCAGCACCACGGCCGCATCCGCAAACAGTATGGTTCCCGGCACAGCATAGTTGACGGACCAGCCCTCAAATCCCAGGACCCGGTCTATCATCACAAGCAGAATCTGCATGCCGACCGTTTGTATCAGCAGTGATTTTCCCAGGTTGGCATGGCGCAGGATGGAATACCGGAGGGTCAGCCCCACATAGGCGATTCCCGGTATGGCAATTCCGGACCACCAGAGTCCGTCATAGGTAGCGATATTCACCAATCCCAGAAACAGGGCCACCACGGCCAATACCCCGTAGCATACCAGTACCAGTTTTTTCCATATGCTCTCGCCATGCTGAATCACCGGATAATTCCCCTTATCCGACTCCGGCATGATAACGCCGTTGCTCTCCAGCTCCACCGGAATTCCGTCTGACCTCAGGCGGCCGAAAAAACATTCCTCCAGCCTGGAATCCTGGAATACCTTGGTGAAGGTAATGACTGTCCTGTCACCAAAGGAACACACGCCGCATTTGGCCGGCTGGCGCTTTGACACCCCAATCAGCATGCGGAACCCTTCAATGTCATCCTGATACTCCCGGTCCATGGAGATAAGACCGATATTGGATAAGGTAATGGTATGGGCCTGTCATTGCGCCGGAAGATGAAGCCCAGAGCCAGCCACTTGACAAACAGCGGAAGGATGCGGACATACCATTTCTTCTCATTTGAGACATTGTAGGAAATGGTCTCCTCCAGTTTTTCCTTCACTATCTTCTCGTCCATCTGCCTGCATACCGATGCGAGAATTTCCTCAAATTCATCCCTGCCCTGTCCCGGTTCATGGTCAATGGCTGTCACCGCGAAAAAGTTGGAGCTGTGTCGGATCCGAAAAGGCCCTTAGGTTAATGGGAAGGTTCACACCGATATGGCGTCCCTTCCGGCCTTCCTCCTCATATACTCTGGAAATGGACCAGATCAGGCAGGCGGTCAGGTACTTTGTGATACTGACCCCCATTTTACGGCTTACCGCCTTAAGCTCCCCTGTGTCCGCGTACCCGTGGACCACACTCTCCCCTCCAAAGGAATATATCTCCCAGTAAGGCGCAGCGCCGGCCGGGAGCTGTAGCGTCTGGTCTGCATTTTCCGGTAATTCTTAAGGTAGCTGTCCTCTGTCTGGGTGGACACGCCTTCTCCCGGCCCCGCGCCGGTCCTGCGCCCTCCCCGCTTTAATTCCAGGTATCCTGCGGTCAGTTCCTTCAGGAAATTCACGGCCCCCATGCCGTCCGTCACCGCATGAAATACCTCCAGATTGATTCTGGTTCCATAATAGCTTACACGGAACAGGTAGAGCTGGTTGCTCTTGGGGTCGATATAGCGGCAGGGCCAGCTTCCCTCCTGCTCCACAAAGGGCTGGCGTTTGTTCTCCTCGAAGTAATACCAGAAAAAACCTCTCTTAAGCTTCACCTTGAACCCGGCAAACCAGGCAGTACCTCTTCCAGCGCCTGTCCCAGCAGTCCGGGGTCTATCTCTTCTTTCAATGTTACGGAAATACGGAATACATTGCTCAGGTTTTCATTGGCTATCATGGGAAATATCTTACCTGTGTTATCCAGCCTGTGCCACCGTTTTCCCTGGGGATTCTTTTTCATAGCGCCCCTTTCTGCCGGCCGTCCCGCAGATTTCCTGCCGGTCCGGCGCAAACTGTATTTTCTGCCATTATATCTCTATCATCCTGCATTCACAACTATATTATACTTAATTTTTGTCTGCCCCATTGTTTTTGCCGCTGTTTTAGCCATTATTTTTGCCCCCCATGCCTTCTTTTGGCGTCTTTTGTTTTTACCCCGGATATGATATATTGGACCCATACGCCCGGACAATGGCGGGCTGCTTTCAAATTCCGCAGGAAATATCATGATTCCTCCTTTATTTCACCTAAAATAGGGTATAACAACAAGAGGAGGTATCCCTATGAAAACCATACATACACATGCCCTGGAGCTTTCAGGAAGCAGCTATGAGGCCGGCCGCCTGCTGGGCAGCCGTCTGGCATCTGTTCCCAGTCTTAAGAAGCGCCTCTCAGGCGGTTTCCCCGGCTTCGGCCTGACGCAGTTTAACCAGGCCAGCCAATGTTTTAGCCGCTGGTGTCCCGGGCTTAACGAAGAGCTGGCCGGATTTGCCGATGCCTGGGCTGCGCCCCTGAGCAGGTTCTCTATTACGGCATGACCTGGCTTACACCGCGCTGCAGCCACCTGGCCCTTCTGCCTCCATGACTGCCTCCGGTCATCCCATGACTGCCAGGAATTATGAGTTTAACGATGAGGCAGAGGATTTTACCATCATAAAACCTGCATCAAGGGAAAATATACGCATATAGGAACCAGTGTGCTGGGAATCGGCCGTGACGACGGCATCAATGAAATGGGCCTGACCGTTACACTGAGCTCCAGCGGTTTTCCTGTTGGTCCCCTGCCTGAGATGCGCAGGCCCGCGGTCACCGGTCTGCAGTTCTGGGCCGTGGTCCGTACCCTGCTGGAAAACTGCCGCGATGTAAAGGAGGCATTGTCCATGCTGAAAGACATGCCTGTGGCATACAACCTGAACCTGATTGTGTTGGACAGGGAAGGCCGCTGCGCCCTGGTGGAAACCTGGACGGGCGTATGGCAGTAAAGACCATTGACAGTGACTCCGTGGAACAGGCCCTCTATGCCACCAACCATCCTGTGCTGGAGGAACTGATTCCCTATGAACCCAAAGCATTCGTCCACTCCATCCGCCGGTATGATAACATCACCGCCTTCCTGGAGCGGCACAAGAAGGGCATCACTGCCGGGCAGCTGAAGGATTTCTTTCTGACTCCTTATCCGGAGGGCCTGTCATGCAGTTACTACAGCCAATTTTCGGCACCACAAAAACCATGGTCCTGGACCCTGTCCGGGGCAGTCTTTCCCTGTGCTGGGGAGGACGGCCTCAAAACGGCTGGCATGACTTTAGCTTCTCGGATCCATTTCCCCAGGAAACCGCTGCCATCGAAATCCATAACCAGACAGCGGACCCATCCATCTTTGCATACAGGAGCCTCGTATGAACTACAACAATGCCATAGAAAAAACCATCCTGTTTATAGAAAGCCACCTGACCGCATCCTTCACCGTGGAGGATGCGGCCAGGGAGGCGGGATATTCTTATTACCATTTAAACCGGCAGTTCTCCGCCGTCCTCGGGGAGAGCGTCGGCAGCTATATAAAGAAACGGCGTCTGTCCCATGCGGCCAGGGAGCTCATCTACACGGAGAGACGCATCATCGACATTGCGCTGGACCATGGTTTTGAATCCAGCGAAGCCTTCAGCAGGGCCTTCAAGGCCGTCTACCACACAAGTCCGGCCGGCTACCGCAAAAACAGGCTGGATGTCATCATAAGCCAGAAACCAAAAGCGGACCAGCACCTGCTGGCCCACCTGACACAATCCTTGACGGTCCGCCCCCGGATTGTGGAGATTCCCGATATCCTCACCGCCGGCCTGCGGGATCGCACCACCCTGCGAAACAACCGGATTCCCCAGCTGTGGACCCGTTTTCTTGACCTCATGCCGCAGATTCCCGATCAGATCCCCCACGGCCGCGGCTTTGGCATATGTGAATCCTGCGGTGAGGGAAACACCCTGTACACCATGAACGATGATTTGCTGTTCTCCGAGGTGGTGTCCGTGGAAGTCAGCTCCATGTCGGTCCTTCCTCCTCCCCTGGTGTATAAAACCATTCCCGGCGGAAAGTATGCTGTGTTCACCCATACAGGCTCCCTAAAAAGCCTGCCCCTGACCTATCAGTATATCTGGGGCACCTGGTCCCTGACCGCCCAGGAGAAGTTGGACGGCAGGGAGGATTTTGAGCTGTACGATGAGCGGTTCCTGGGATTTAATCATCCTGACAGCCGGATTGACATTTACATTCCGGTCCGATAACCCATACCAGTCCGATAACCCATACAGGGAATCATCTGTATGGGCACTCTTACTTTTCTTCCCCCTGATGATTCGTTTCATACGTGCCAGATCATCCATGGTCAAAAGGCCATTGTCCATGTATTCCTCATACACCACCTGCGTGGCCTCCACAAAGGCCTGCCGCTCCTCCCTGGAAAGGGTGTAATTTCTGCGTTGGCCCGGATATTTTCCATTGCCTGCACTTCATTTTCATCAATGAGACGGTTATTTTCCTTCATCATCTCTTCCGTACATTCTGCCAGAATCTTCTGATACTCCGGGGGCAGCGACTCGTACCACCTGGTATTTACATAGAAGGGTTCCGGGTGAAACTGGTAATTCACCTCTGTAAAATACTTCTGGACCTCATAAAACCGCATACCAGAGGAATTGACCCACGGATTTTCCTGACCGTCAATGGCGCCTGACTTCAGGGCCATATACAGGTCGTTGTAGGGAACAATCATGACCTCGGCTCCCAGGGCCTCCAATGTTTTATTGATGGTGTCCATGCCGTTGGAGCGCATCTTAAGCCTTTCAGATCCTCCGGCCTGCGGATCATCCGCACGCTGTTGGAAAACTGCCGGAATCCGCCCGCATCGCCGATTCCCAATATGGTGGCTCCGCTTTTCAGGGAATCCATGCTTATTTCCCTGGCAAATTCGGAGTTTACCAGACGTTCTGCCTGGGTTCTGTCTTCGCAGAGAAAGGGAAGGGAAAACACAAGCATCCTGGGAACTATCTCCAGCTGTCCCCCGCGAAATCCCTGTATGGTGCCGTCGCAGACCTGTTCCAGCATGGATGCCTCGCTGCCCAGCTGACCGGCCGGGTAGATATCCACCTGGATTCCGCCGTCTGTTTTCTCTTCCAGCAGCTTCTTAAACAGCAGGAAGGACTGGTGGCGCGGGTTGTCCACAGGCTGGGAATGGCCAATCTGCATGGAATATATCTTTTCAGGTTTTTTTCCAACCCCTCCTTCCCTGTCCGCCTTCTTTTATTACTGCATTTGGACCCTGGCCTGCATCCAGCCCCAGACGCGCATCCGCGCCCCGGCCTGCGGCGGATGCCATCTCCTCTCCCCCTCTGTCAAAACCGCTGCAGCCTCCCAGCACCAGCACCATCAGAGCCGCTGTCAGAATCCCTGCCCTGTATATTGTTCTCATTCCCCGTCATTCTCCTCTCTGATGCCTTCCGCCTGCTCATAGCGGAACTTAACGGAGACATTCCTTCCATCTTCTTAAATGTCCATGTAAAGTAATTTGGCTCCGAATATCCCACCATACCGCTTATCTGCTTGATACTGTAGGTCTCGTTTCGCAGCAGTTCCTTTGCCTTTTTCATCCGGATCCGAATCAGGTAATCCACCACCGTAGTCCCCATATATTGCTTGAAAAGGCGGTTTACATAGTATTTGCTGAACCCGGCTTCCGACGCGATGGCATCCAGCGTCAGGCGTTTTTGATAATTTCCTGTATGAAGGAACAGATGCCCTCCACCTCCCTGGGCATGTCCCTGTCCTGTTCCGCGCCCTCCTCCCCGCACCGTCCGGGCCACCATGTCCCCCACCCGCTCCCGGGCTTTCTCATAGCTTTCCTCTATCTGGCTGACATCCACAAAGGGGGTTCCGCTTCCCATCATAAAGGCAATCTGCTGCTGTTTTAAAATCGAAGCCAGGAATTCTTCCATCCTCCTGAAAATCCCCGGAAGCACATCCGGCTCACGGCAGAAAACAACAGCCGTAACCATGTGGTTTGTCTCGCTGAACATGACGGTCAGGTCCAGATAATCAAATTCCTTCCTGACAGCCTGAAACAGCTTCTGCCTGGCGCATTTATCCAGGGAGCCCTGGAGGCGGATGCAGAAACAGTTTCCGCTGCACTCAGTTCTGATGTTTTTCAAATCCAGATAGTAGAGCACCTCCTCCGGCATATTGCCAGAACCATATCATGAACCATCTTGCTCTCCATCATATCCAGGGTCTTTAACAGCTTTGTTTCACGGTACTCCTTCTCCGCCTCCGCGTCCAGCTCGTCAATGGCCCGCATGATTACATTGATAAAACGCCTCCTTCTTCACAGGCTTTACCATAAAATCCACTGCCCCAAGGCGCAGTGCCTCCACTGCATACTCAAAATAGTCATAAGCAGTGGAAAAGACGGCCCGGAACCTGTAATCCTGACTCTTTATTTTTTCCAGAGCCTGGAGGCCGTTCAGGCCGGGCATGTTGATGTCCAGCACAATGATATCCGGCCTGTCGAGCATCACCCGCTTGATAACCTCTGTTCCCGAAGCACATTCTATAACCTGGTCTATATCCAGGGAGGATTCATTGATAAAGAAGCGCAGTGCCTCCCGCTCCAGTTCCTCGTCATCTGCAATCAATATTTTATACATCTTCTTCTCCCCTGTGCAGGTAAATACTGACAATGGTGCCTGCACCTTTTTTGCTCATGATTTAAGACTGTCATCCCTGTCCTGTATATAAGGAAAGCCTCTGCCATATATTCCATACTCCAATCCGTTCCGGCTGCTTCTCCGAAAGACGCCTCCTGATCCTCTCCAGGCGTTCCTTTTCTATCCCCATTCCATTGTCGCAAATCCGTATCCGTATATAATTCCCCGTCTTTCTGACATCCAGAATAAGGTTCCCCCTCTTCCTTGGTTCCAGCCCATGGATTACCGCATTTCCACAAGGGGCTGCAGGGTAAACCTTGGAAGCATCACAGCCTGTTCCAGCTTCCTGTCATGCCTGACATCCACGTTCAGCCTGGATGAAAAACGCATCTTCTGGATCTTCAGGTATTCCTCTGTAATTCCCAGCTCCTCTCCCAAAAGGGCCGGCATCTGAGCGTCCGCCAGGTTATAGCGCAGCAGCACTGACAATGAATCCAGCATGGTCAGCGCCTGTTCCCGCGCCCCAGCATGACGGTCCTGTTGATGCTGTTTAAGGTATTAAAGAGAAAATGGGGATTAATCTGGCTTTGCAGCGCAAGGAAACGGGCCTGGCTCAGCAGCTTTTCATACTCCTCATTTTTGCGCTGTTCCACCAGAAGCTGCTTTTCGCTCTCTATTTTTTCCTTCAGGCTGAAGGCCATATGGTTAAATGCCCGCGAGAGCATGCTCACTGTATTTTCCCCGGAGCTCTCCTTAACGTGCGCGTCCAGATTTCCCCTGCCTATCTCCTCCACCTGTTTTTTAAGCTCATTTAAGGGCCGCGTCACCCTCACGAATATATAGCTGGCTGACGCCGCAATGAGGACACAGGCAGCTGCCACGGCTCCCATGTTGAATGCGGTCATCACCTTCCGTCTGTAGGTCAGCTCCCGGTTGCTGTCCACACTGGACTCCAGCGCATACTGGAGCAGTTCATTGGTGTATTTCTCCAGATATCCGCCGATGGTCTGGCTGTAGTAAAAACTGTCATAATACCTGTAATCGCTGCCGTTGTACAGAAAGGAGGCATTGCAGCATTCACTGTAGTATGACTCAAAGGACTGGTCAATTCCCCGCAGAAGATACCAGGATTCCTCATTGGTGCTCTCTGTATACAGGATATCTATAACAGACCTGGCTTTTTCATAGGTATCATTAAACTCAGCCAGGGTGGTGCGTTTTCCCGTCTTCATGTACTCCTCAAACAGGATGCCGCTCTGGAGGAAATGGTTTTTCAGCTCCAGTATGGAGTAGTACTGGTCGATTTCCTTTTGATATCTGGCATTAAACTGGTTAAACAGGGAGTGGTTGTAAATGGAAAATGAGAGAAACAGTATCAGCATCAGAAGCAGCACCGCATTGATTTGGGCGCCCACTGAAAAACAGAACTGTTTCCACCAGAATGTTAGTTTCTTCATCTGAACACTCCTTCGCTGAAGCTGACCTCCGGTTCCTCCGTAAGCGTTTCCACCCAAACCTTATGGAATTGCTCCATGCTCTGCTTCTGGTATTGGTACGTGCTCTGCGCGCACTTTTCCACGGCCTCCCTGTCCTCCCTTGGAGAGCGAGGTCAGGTTTCCGTGTTAATTGATCATCACATCCGGAAGGCACCACGCATCATTTTGGTGACAAAATGGATATACTGGTCGTAGTTATTGCATATAAATTCAGAAATCACCGACTGCCCTCTGAGATCATCGATGTAGCTAGACGTCTGAGC
>ENA-OQIC01000929-OQIC01000929.1-human-gut-metagenome-genome-assembly--contig:-NODE-929-length-11270-cov-1.966526_pt1 | contig 11270 bp, 12 predicted proteins | sample MGYA00242572_ERZ504736 | MGnify/ENA primary metagenome ERZ504736 (study PRJEB26092, sample SAMD00036201) | human gut metagenome | host: Homo sapiens | study: EMG produced TPA metagenomics assembly of... | reverse complement strand
GAGAAAAAATTTGCAAAAGATTTTAAAGGTTGCACACTTGCTGAACTTCGCTATGACGAGGATGTTGAAAACAGATTTGCAGAAGAAATTGAGAAGTATCACAAAGAGAATAACCAAGAACTTATTGTGGTATTATCAATCTTTGATACAGACGAAAAAGGTGGAGATGGTGGGTTCAATCCTAATGATACATACGCCAACTGGCAATGGTATTTAGTGAAAACAGCAGATAAAAAGAGTTGGGAAATAATCAATTGGGGTTATTAATCAACTTCCGGATTTCAATGCTTTGCAAATAGCATGATATGATACCTCTAAAGCAGACAGATTAAATATAAAAATCTGTTACTTTGGAGGTATTTTTAGTGGTTCATCAATGCTTTGATATCTGGGGCTGTATGGATTTTTTTCGATACAGCAGGAATAACATAAACAATAGAATTACTGGAAAAATAAGTCCGAATCCCATGCCGATCCTAATATTATTTCCGGCATTCTGGGTGATACGACCAACAATTCCAGGTCCAATGCTGCCACCTAAATCTCCTGCCATGGCAAGAAGAGAAAACATAGCCGTTCCACCTGTTGGAAAAGTTTTTGAGGAAATACTGATTGTTCCAGGCCACATGATTCCAACTGAAAATCCACATGCAATACAACCGATAAGTCCGATAATCGGGCTGGATGACAAAGCGGCAAGTAGATAACAGACAACGCATAATATGCCTGAACCACTCATAAACTTCATTAAATCTAACTGTTCTCCATATTTTCCAAAAATTATACGGCTGATTCCCATTGTTACTGCAAACATACATGGACCTGCTAAATCTCCCAGGCTTTTGACAATCCCAGTGCAGCTTCTGCATAAGCAGATGCCATTGAGCCATTGCAAGCTCAGAAGCTCCGGAACAGATCATCAGACATATTGCAACCCAGAAAAATGGTCTGGAAAACAGATTCTTAATTCCCATTCCGGAACCATTGTCAACCAGAGGTTCAATGGGACAGGTCATGAAGTTATAAGTATTAACTGCAGGAATGATTGCCCATATTACGGCGAGCCATTTCCAGTTGTCTATTCCAAATATCAGGAAAAATAAGCTGGAAATCAAAATTGTCCCAACAGCTCCCCAACAGTAAAACGAATGGAGCAGACTCATAGTTGCTTCTTTGTTTTCAAACGGACAGGCCTCGATAATAGGGCTGCAAAGTACTTCTATTAAACCACTTCCGATGGCATAAACAATAACACTACATATAATTCCAATAAAAGGATCAGGTAAAAAATCAGGTAAAAATGCCAGTCCAAGCAGACCCAGTGCAGAAAATATTTCTGATGTAACAATGCACACACGATACCCGATATGGTCCACGAATTTGGCACAGAACAGGTCAACCAGAAGCTGTGTGAAAAAGAAGAAAGTGGATATCAGAGCAATGTTACCGAGAGAAATATGGTAGTCACTGTGAAATTTCAAAAAAAGAAGCGGTGCGAAGTTTGCAGCAATAGCCTGTGTGATAAAGCCCATATAACAGGCAAGTTTTGTCTTATGGTAGTCAGCTTTTTTTATAGAATTCCCCAATTTAAAAATCATAAGAATACCTCTTTTCTTTTTTTGCTTGATTATATAGCAAATATTAGATATATACATTGAATTAAATTGTAGAAATACTGTATAATATCGTAAAAAAGAAAGAATGTGATATGGAGATGGATTGTAATAAAATATATAATAAGATACTTACAGACGAGGAGTTCATGGAAATTAAACAGCATGGAAGCAGTGACTATCCATTCCAGTATTATTATGATAATCTGGAATTGTTTGATTTTCATTGTATTGAGTGGCACTGGCACAGAGAATTTGAGTTTTTATATGTGGAGTCCGGACAAGTTACATGCGGAATAGGAGAAAAACAGATTATATTGTCAGAAGGAGAAGCAATTTTTATTAATTCTAAAATATTGCACCGTTTTTACGCATCATCAGGTGGTATCATTCCTAACTTTGTATGTATGCCGGAATTTATTGCACCGGAGAACAGCCTGATCTATAAGAAATATATCTTGCCAATCATTTCATCGAATATATATTTCCAGCGTTTTCAGACTGATGAACTATGGCAGACAAAGATTATACAAACTATGATAAAAATAATGGAAATACAGGGAAATGAGAAAATAAGAGAACTTGCTACTTTGGCATTGATGCAGGATTTATGGCTGACTTTTTATGAAAATGTAAAGTTATCTGATAAAGGAGATGTACAGACAGTTGATGAAGTTGCACAGAAAAGAGTGCAGTTAATCATGCAATATATACATGAAAACTATAATCACAATTTGTCTCTGGATGAAATTGCTTCACATATAGGAATCAGCAAAAGTACTGCACTTAATTTGTTCCACCGGTTTTTACATACTACACCGGTTAATTATCTGATAGGATATCGACTTCAGGCAGCTTCCTGGTTATTGAAAAATACGAATAAAAAAGTAAAAACGATCGCCTATGAAAGTGGATTTCATAACGTTGATTATTTTTGCAGATTGTTTAAAAAACGTTATCATTTAACCCCATCAGAATATCGTTGCACATGTTTAAAATTGTTGTCGGCAGATCCGAGTCTTCAGACCCATAAATAAAGCCGATGCGGGATTTTTGAATCCTGTATCGGCTTTGTTAATTTGCGAAGATTTTGAAAAATTTATTTTAATGATTCATCAGCGTTTTAATATCTTCTTCCGGTGTGGTGATAGGTGCAATACCATAATTTTCTACCAGATAGTTCAGAATATTAGGAGACAGGAACGCCGGAAGAGAAGGACCAAGACGGATGTTCTTGATACCTAAGTGTAAAAGTGTCAGCAGGATACAGACTGCTTTCTGTTCATACCAGGAGAGAACGAAGGAAAGCGGAAGCTCATTTACAGAACATCCAAATGCATCCGCAAGTGCCACAGCAACCTGGATTGCACCATAAGCATCATTACACTGGCCCATGTCCATCAGTCGTGGCAGACCACCGATTTCTCCCAGATCCAGATCATTGAAACGGAATTTTCCACATGCCAGGGTGAGAACAATACTGTCAGAAGGTGTCTGCTTCACGAATTCTGTGTAATAGTTTCGACCTGGTTTGGCACCATCACAGCCGGCAACCAGGAAGAAGTGGCGGATCGCTCCTGATTTACAGCTTCTACTACAGTATCTGCATGGGAGAGAATAGCTGCATGACCGAAACCGGTTGTCACTTTCGTGCCGCCGTTGATGCCTGTGCGTGTCTGATCTTCTTTGTAACCACCCAGTTCCAGTGCTTTTTCAATAACCGGTGTGAAATCTTTCTTCTCGTCGATATGAACAGCGCCTGGGAAAGCAACCACTTCTGTTGTAAATACTCTGTCAGCATAACTGCTTTTTGGCGGCATCAGACAGTTGGTGGTGTAAAGGATCGGAGCCGGAAGATGATCAAACTCTTTCTGCTGATTCTGCCATGCAGTTCCGAAATTTCCTTTTAAGTGAGAGAATTTCTTTAAGAGTGGATAGGCATGGGCAGGGAGCATTTCACCGTGGGTATAGATGTTGATTCCTTTTCCTTCTGTCTGTTCAAGTAAAAGCTGCAGATCCTTCAGATCATGACCGGTTACTACAATAAATGGTCCCTTTTCTACGGTAAGTGTAACTGCAGTCGGTTCCGGTGTTCCATAGGTTTGGTATTTGCCTTGTCAAGAAGTGCCATACATTTCAGATTGATTTCCCCTACTTTCAGTACAGTAGGAAGCAGTGTATCCATACTTTCTTCATAACCAATCTTAAATAATGCTTCGCAGAAGAAACGGTTTACTTCAGCATCTTCATAATTCAGAACATTTGCATGATAAGCATAGGCTGCCATTCCGCGAATCCCGAAAAGAATAAGGGACTTCAGGGAGCGGATATCTTCATCTGCATTCCACAGCTGTTGCATGTCATATTCGTCTGATTTACCGCAAGGTGACTGACATTTACTGCAGCCAGGAACCAGTTTTTCTTTTTCTGCTCTGACTTTTTGTATCATATTTTCGATTGCTGCATCGTCAAACTCACATTTGTAACGGTAGTAAACAGTCCTTCAATTATGATCTGACTGGTACTTTTGGAAATAGCTGCTGCGCTATCGACAGCCCTTGCCAGACCGATCAACGCACCTGTCAGCTCATCCTGTAATTTGGCAGTGCCTGCCTTTTTTCCGCAGACACCTGCATTTCCTGTGCAGCCGGTACATCCCACTGTCTGTTCACACTGATAACAAAACATTTTTTTATCCATTGTCGTATCCTCCTTTATTCTATAATATTTCCATCAATACCTATGGTTATAACCTGCCAGGGAATGAATTTTCCACTATTCTGAAGTGCTTTTCTGGTTGCCATCTCAAGTCCGCCACAGCATGGAACTTCCATTCTTACAATCGTCACACTTTGAATATCGTTATTTTGGATTATTGCAGTCAGTTTCTCGCTATAATCCACCTGATCCAATTTAGGACAGCCGATTAATGTTACCTTATTTCGGATAAAATCCTGATGAAAGCCTGCGTAAGCGTAAGCAGTACAATCGCTGCGATTAAAGCTTTGCGCCGTTAAAATATGGGGCACTGACAGGTGCCAGCTTAATCTGTACCGGCCAGTTCTGAAGATTGGATACCTGACCTGTGGTTGAAGATGGTTTTCCTGATTTGGGTATTTCTGATCGCTGAATCTGCATGCTTTTAGACCCGGGACAGCCGGCATGAACAGTTATTGCCTGATTTTTGGCAAATATTTTTTTCTGTGCTTCTTTCACAGCCGCTTCATCATATTCAGGTGCTTCCCGTTCCTCAAAGGAAATGGCACCTGTGGGACACTCCGGGAGGCAATCCCCCAGTCCGTCACAGAAATGTTCTCTCACTAATTCTGCTTTTCCATTAATGATATCAATGGCACCTTCGTGGCAGGCATCTGCACAGGCGCCGCAGCCATTGCATTTTTCTTTATCGATTCGAATAATCTTTCTTATCATATTACCTCCGTCAATAGATTTAACTTTTGTTTCTGTCAGCATTATAGTATGATAAATACAACTTGTATGTTTGATTTCCAACAAGGAGGAATGATTTTGAAAAAATATTTACCCATTTTAAAAAACAGTCCATTCTTTACAGGCCTTACTGATAACGAGATATTATCTATACTGCATTGTGTAAAAGCAACAGCAGTTTCCCAAAAACGAGATTCTTATATTTTCAGAGCAGGAGATTCTACCGAGGTAATGGGACTTGTGGTGTCCGGCTGTGTTCTTGTTATTCAGGAAGACCTTTGGGGGCATCGGAATATTCTGTCGAAATGTAATACCGGTGATTTCTTTGGTGAGCCATATGCAGCAAGCCCGGGTGCTGTTCTGAATGTCAGTGTGGTGGCAGATACGGATTGTGAGATTATCCTGCTAAATGTCCAAAGGCTTCTGATTTCCTGCCCGACTGCATGCGAACACCATCAGAAGCTGATCCGCAACCTGGTCAGTGTCCTGGCAAATAAGATACTGATCCTGAACGACAAAATCACACATGTGGGAAAGCGAACGACAAGGGATAAACTATTGTCCTATCTGTCGGCAGAGTCTATCAGACATTCATCGTTATCCTTTGATATTCCTTTTGACCGGCAGCAGTTGGCAGATTATCTGTGCATTGACCGCGCGGCAATGTCTACGGAGATATCAAAGCTACAGAAAGAAGGTTTTATAAAAACAAATAGAAATCATTTTGAATTGACTGTTTGTAATAATTCGGATTCTGAAATAAAAGTGTGATATCCATCATGAAAAATTGTGTATTACAGTTATGTCAAGTGGATATTCGCAATTGAAGCAGGGGACTTACTTGATTCGGTTAAACTTTCGTGTGACAAACGTAGCTGTCTGTGATATTATAAAAGTGATATAAGCGAAAATGACTTTTGCAGAAACGAAAGTATCTTTAAATGATATTTACAAATATACTTCCTCTAATGGCTTAAAGGGAAGTTTTATGGATACGGAACGGTATGAGTACAAATGAGCAGGAAACAGTAATGTCAATGCTGTATGGACTTCAGAAGTAGGAGAACAGTTCGAACGTATGTATCGGCTGTTCTTTTTTTGTTTTCAGGCATTAATGCGGTAGTATTTTCTATATAAGTGTTGGGAGATTATATGAAAAAGTTTAAGGCAAACGATAATAAGAGTGAAGAACATGAGATCAACTACAGACAATTCAACAAAAAGCTGGAACTGCTGAATCAGATCCTGTCTCTGATATCAGACATCAATCAGGCATCAGATGAGAAAGAAGTGAAGGACTGTATTCCTGCATTGCTTCAATACACCGGCGAATATACAGATGCAGACAGAGTATATATTTTTGAACTGATGTCTGAAAAACAGGATTATTACAGCAATACCTTCGAATGGTGCAGAGAGGGGATCGTCCCCCAGATTGACAATCTGATTCGTATTTCTGCCGATAGTATGCCGGTGTGGCATGAGAAATTTCTTCGTGGAGAAACTATAATTATTCATGATCTGGAGAAAATATGTGAAACTATGCCTTCGGAATATGACATTCTGAAGGTTCAGGATATTCATTCTCTGCTGGTTTTACCTTTGTTTGCAAATACGCAGTTGAGCGGTTTTATCGGTCTGGATAATCCGGATCTGGTTAATCCCGGTGTTTCCATATCGCTTCTTTCCAATGCAGGCGGACATCTTGCCAGTACATTGAACAATCTGCGCATGTTCAGGATGCTTGAGGAAAAACAGAAAACACTGGAGAGCAATCTGGAGGAACTTCAGAAGGAGAAGCATATCCTGGAAGCTCTCTGCGTAGATTATACCTCATTTTATTTATGTGATCTGGCAAATGATACTCTGGAACGATCAAACAGAGCATACTTTCCAATGGTACAGAGATTGATGAGATGACGGAGCAGAAATCCAGTTATACCTCCAGAATCAGATATTATTATGATCATTACGTAATCCGGGAATCAGCACCGGATTTCCTCCGGAAGATGGAACGTCACGCTCTCATAGAGTATCTGCAGAATCACAAGCGTTTTGCGTATCGTTATCAGTCAGTGAAAAACCATGCCGGACATGAGTATTTTGAATTACAGGTGATCCGCCTGGAGACAGGCAACAGGGATGATTATAAGATCATTATGGGATTTCGCTATATTGATGATATTGTGCAGGAGGATATGAAAAAGAAGCAGCAGATGGAAGAGACTATGGCTGACCTGAAACTGAATAATGAGATTATCTCTGCAATCAGCAAAATGTACCGGATCATTTACCGGATGGATCTGATCCATGATACCTATGAGGAGATTTCCAGCCAGGAATCCATGCACCGTCTGACCGGCAGAAGTGGAAAGACTTCTGTTCAGTTTACAAAAGCCAGAGAAAAATTCATAGCCCCCGAATTTCAGGAAAGAATGAGAGAATTTCTGGATGTTTCCACTCTGGCAGAGCGTCTGAAGAACAGAGAGGAGGTTTCCACAGAATACAGAGCCATAACCGGAGTCTGGTATCAGGCAAGATTTATTGTAAAGCTTCGAAATGAAGCAGGGGAAGTGACTAATGTTCTCTATGTGACGAGAGATATTAATGACCAGAAAATATCTGAGCTGGAGAGCCGGGAAGAACTGAGAAGAACCGCTCAGGAGGCAGAGAAAGCCAATCTGGCAAAGACAGATTTCCTGAGGAGAATGAGCCATGATGTCCGTACACCGATCAACGGGATCCAGGGCTGTGTGGATATTGCGGACCGTTATCCGGATGATCTGGAGCTTCAGCAGGAAGCACGTACCAGAATCAGGACTGCTTCCAGTTATCTTTTAAATCTTGTCAATGATGTGCTGGATATGAATAAGCTGGAATCCGGCAATATACAGCTTGAGAGAAAGCACTTTAATCTGCTGGAACTTTTGCATAATACGAATGAAATCATCAGGATGCAGGCAAATGAAGCTGGTGTTAATTATTATGTAGAAGCTGGAGAATCATCATACACAGCTGATAGGAAGTCCGGTACATTTCCAGCAGATATTGATGAATATCGGCAGCAATGCAGTAAAATATAATCATGATGGCGGTTCTGTGACAGTTACCTGTCGTGAGATTTCCTATACGGATACCATTGCGGAATATGAACTGACCTGTACAGATACCGGGATCGGCATGAGTGAGGAATTTCAGAAAAGGGCATTTGAGCCTTTTGCCCAGGAGGGGCAGTCAGCCAGAACAAAATATGCAGGTACCGGTCTGGGTCTTGCCATTGCCAGAAAACTGACAGAACTGCAGGAAGGAACTCTTTTCTTTGAGAGCATACAGGGAAAAGGAACCAAATTTATTCTCCATATTTCTTTTGAAATCTCTGCAGAGGAACCGGAAAAGAAATCTCATATGTATCAGAACTGTTCAGTAGAGGGGATTCAGGTTCTGCTGGTGGAAGACAATGAGCTGAATATGGAAATTGCTGAGTTTCTGCTGAAAGAAGAAAAAATGATAGTGACAAAGGCATGGAATGGACGGGAAGCCGTAGAAATCTTTGAGAATTCAGAGCCCGGATACTTTGATGTGATTCTGATGGATCTGATGATGCCACAAATGGGAGGTCTGGAAGCTACCCGCAGAATCAGAAAATGGATCGAGAGGATGCGGAATCTATCCCCATTTTTGCTATGACAGCCAATGCCTTTCTGGATGATATTGCACAGAGTAAAGCAGCAGGAATGAACGAACATTTTTCAAAACCCCTTCAAATGGAGAAGTGATAGATACCATACGATTTTATTGCACAGCCCGATGAGAAACAGTTGGAAGAAAACATAACGAGGAAAATTCAATGAAAATAAATAGTACAGCTGCTAAACATATTAAAAAATACTGCTATATTATAGGACTTCTCTCTTTCCTGATCGCATTTTTTGCGTGTAGTCAGATGCTCCGATATCAGGAAAAGGAAAAAAAGCATCGGGAACTTATATGGCACAAAGCACGATAAGGAGAGTCAAGGCAAAGCTGGACAATTATATAATGATTTCTGATTTTCTGGGAAATTATATCATTGATGGATCGGATATGGATGAAAACACTTTTTCAGAACTGGCAGAAAAGATTCCTAATGAGGAAGGTGTGGTAAAGGCGTTTGAGCTGGCACCGGAAGGAATCATAACCGAAATCTATCCTATGCAGGGAAATTCAGAGGCTCTTGGACTGGATGTTCTGAGGGAACACGAACGGAAAAAAGATGCAGTTCTGGCTAAGGAAACCGGGGAATATACACTTGGCGGTCCCTATCAGTTAAAGCAGGGAGGAACCGGAGCATTACTTTTTAAACCGGTTTATCGAACCGATAATTTCGGAGAGAGTAGTTTCTGGGGATTTGTACTCCAGGTAATTGACTGGGATCGTTTCATGAGTGATATAAATCTGAAATCTTTAAGTGAGGCAGATTTCAGTTATAAGATCTGGTCTTATGACAGAAGCAGTGGAGATAAGGTTATTCTTGCCCAGAGTCAGGATGATATGCCGGAAAACAGCCTGACGATAGAATGTGAGATCCCGAATAACACATGGTATTTTGATATTGCGCCTTCCAATGGGTGGACTCCGGTTTCTCAATGGATTCTTTCCATAATTGCTTCTTATATATCTCGTTGCTGATCGCTATGGTTTTTTATCAGATATCCAGCAAAAAACACAGAGAAAAACAATATGCTGCTGAGCTTGAGAAAGCGGCAGAACTGGCGAAAAGTGCCAATGAAGCAAAAACACGATTTCTGTTTAATATGAGCCATGATATCCGGACGCCAATGAATGCGATCATAGGTTTTTCCGGATTACTGGAAAAGAACCTTCAAAACGAGGAAAAGGCAAAAGAATATCTGGGAAAGATCTGTTCTTCCGGAAATCTGCTGATGACGATTATTAACCAGATCCTGGAGATAGCCCGTATTGAAAGCGGCACTACAGCTCTGCAGCTGAAAGCAGAGGATATAAACACATTATTTCATACGGTAAACACAGTATTTGAGGAAGATGTAAGGAAGAAGAACCTGCAGTATTCGGTAGATTTGGATGTATATCATACCTTTATCCTTTGTGACAGGGTGAAACTTCAGGAGATAATGCTGAACATCATCAGCAATGCGATAAAGTATACGTCAGATGGGCATGGGGTTCATGTAAAGATATATGAGAAGGATTCAGAGGATCCCCGGAAAGCCCGGCTCATTTTTACCTGTGAAGATACAGGCATTGGCATGAGCGAGGAATATCTTCCACATATCTTTGAAGAATTTCCAGAGAGCATACAACCACAGAGAACAAGGTCGCTGGTACAGGACTGGGTCTTCCTATTGTAAATCCATGATCGAGTTGATGGGAGGAAGTATCCGGGTAGAAAGTACGCAGGGCGCCGGGACAAAATTCACTGTAGATATTTCTTTTGATACAGCATCAGAAGAGGATGTATACAGGAATCAGATATCTGAACAGCCGGATGCATTAAAGAGGATGGAAGGAAAACGTATTCTTCTTGCAGAAGATAATGATCTGAATGCAGAAATTGCGATAGAACTGCTTGCGGAACAAAAGATTATTGCAGACCGCGCAATGGATGGAGCTGATTGTCTGGATAAGCTGGAGAAAGCAGCTTCCGGATATTATGATATGATTCTTATGGATATTCAGATGCCGGTGATGGATGGATATGACGCTACAGCAGGATACGCAGAATGAAAGATGAGGAGAAAGCTTCCATACCCATTATAGCAATGACAGCAAACGCCTTTGCAGAGGACAGACAAAAGGCGATATCGACCGGAATGAATGATCATGTGGCAAAACCAATTGATATGAAGGTACTTTTACCGGTGATGGCAAAATATATCAGATAGAATAAATCCGCCGATATGATTACACAAGTTGATCGTATCAGCGGATTTTTTGTCAAAATCTGTGGACTTATATAGTATTAAAAACTATATAAACTGGTTTCTCTTGACAAGAACAAATATTATGATATACTTTGAATATCAAAATATTTAAAACACAAACAAAATAACAGGAGAAGAATCACAATGAAGAATTTCAAAATAGGAGATAAAATCACAAGAGTTCCATTGATCCAGGGGGGAATGGGAGTTGGGATCAGTCTTGGCAGACTTGCAGGTTCTGTTGCGAAAGCAGGAGGAGTTGGTA